>ENA-OUOG01000872-OUOG01000872.1-marine-metagenome-genome-assembly--contig:-NODE-872-length-37650-cov-4.958667_pt1 | contig 37650 bp, 36 predicted proteins | sample MGYA00248635_ERZ508505 | MGnify/ENA primary metagenome ERZ508505 (study PRJEB26176, sample SAMN06267871) | marine metagenome | isolation source: Saanich Inlet, British Columbia, Canada | place: Pacific... | reverse complement strand
GTCATGAGTTTGTGGGATCATCGGATAAAATTTTTTGCTGTTTTGCACTTGAAAAAGAAGTTTAAATTACAAAAAATGAACGAGTTGCAAAAGTATCGATGAAGAATCGATCCCTAGCCACAATAAAAATGGTTTCTGATCCCGAAGAATTATTTTCTGCGCCCAACGCATGATTTACGCCTTTTACTGTTGGTCTTGCTTGGTTTAATGTGCGTGCTGAACATCATGTTGACTAAAAACAGAGGTCCTCACTAATATTGGCCAGATCTATTTGGGGCTTGGTCACTCTGATTTTCTCATTATCCTATTATTATTGACATTTGCGTGTCTCGGCAAAAGTCTTAATTTAGTCCATCAATCCGACCGACCATGGCAACACCTATTGCAAAGCATTCCCAACTATTCGCCTATAATGCGGAATCTCTAGAGCACTCAAGTTTTGAGTCAATTGATGCCATGATGCTCAATTTTTCTGCTACAAAATCTTATTGGCTGAACACCTACGACATCAGCAATGTCAAAGAATTACAAAGTGTAGTGGTGCGTAACAAATTCGATGAATTTCATGTCAAGCTCATCAAAGATCAATTCCATCCCAATAAAATAGTGGTTTTGGAGCACAGTTTATTTATTGGGATCAACACCTTGCACATCAGCAAAGAAGACTTGACCACAGAACAAATGAATTTTGTGGTGACAAAGAATTTTGTTTGGAGCATGCAAGAAAAAAAAGGAGATCATTTCGACTGGATCAGAGCGCTTTTGGCCAAAGACACCAGTTTGGTCCGAAAGAAAAAAGCAGACTACTTGCTCTACTACCTACTCGAATCAATTATTGACAATTACACTGCTGGGTTTGCCAAAACAAGAGACAGCTACCACTCAGAATCCTTGGAATCACTTAAAAATGGAGGGCCCAAATTGGTCCAACAAATTGAAGAACGCAAAAACAATATTTCGTTGATCAAAAAACATGTTGGGTCTTATCGAGACATGGTCCTCAAACTAGAACGCGTGACACTGGAAGGGTTCAAAACAAGTTATTTTTCCGAGCTTAGAGAGCAAGCCAACAGTCTGTTGGCTGATTTAGACTATGAGATCAAAGAATTAGACGGGGCCATCAATTTATTTTTCAGCATTCAAGGACATAAGCTCAATGAGGTCATGAAAACCCTTACCTTGTTTTCGGTCATCTTCATTCCTCTGACGTTTATCGCGGGAATTTATGGCATGAATTTTAGTAATATTCCCCTGATTGCGAATGACAAAGGTTACTTTGTGATCATTGGCCTCATGCTCTTGATCACTGCAATATCCCTGTATTTATTCAAAAGAAAACACTGGTTTTAAGGCCGAGATTTTGGTCAAGTGTCTACTGATTTATAAACCTCTTCAAAAGGCACTCTGAACCGCTCGCCATAAACCCCCTCTGGCTTGCGCACGCCGCAACTCACAATCATATTGATCTCGGCCCCTCTTGGCAGGTCAAGCAGTTTCTTTACCCGCCAGGTATCAACCCCCTCCATTGGACATGTATCATAACCCTTTGCAGCCATGGACAGCATAAAATTTTGTGCGGCCAAAGCACAGGTCTTATGCACCACTACGCGCATGTCTTTGGCCCGCACCTCGCGATAGATCGGCTTGAATAAACCCGTGACCAAAATCATCAAATACTTCAACAGGCCATAAAAGCCCAAAAAATCAAAGTAGATATGAGGCATGAGCTTGCTATAATATAGTCTAATGACCCGTTCGCGTCGGCTTTGTTCTGATTGCGGCCTCTGGGGGTATAGCTTATTGATCATGTCCAGATTGGCCTTGGCGCGTTGTCGCCAAAGATCCTTCCGAACGACAAAAACCACCAATTGATCTGCCGTTCGCGCTGCATTTTGATTGAAGCAGAGCGGAGCCATTTTGGCGATGGTGTCTTGGGCTGTGATGTGGTAAAATTCCCAGAGCTGCATGTTGCTGCTGTTGGGGGCCAGCGCTGCGAGTGCCAAGCAAGACCTTACCTGTGCTGGGTCTATCGGCTGGTCGGGATCGTAGACCCGCACAGACCTTCTGTAGTGGATCGCCTGACCCACTGTTTTTTCGTCAGGACCAGTCCCATTATTGTCTTGTACCATAAGCTATTTTGAAGTTAATCCTGATCTTGAGTGAGTAACGCGTAGGCATAGGACGCATGAGCGCGCGCTGCATCATTTCCGTTTGATCGTCTCGACTTGAAGTGCTTTTGAGCTTTGGTCAACGACTGATGAAGGCTTCCGGCAACCGATGGTGCCAATTTGTCTTCGGCCATGACCTCTTGCAATCTTTTGATCCAATAGATTTGTAGGTTTCTGGTCAGCTCGTCAGAAGGTGCCACACCAAAAATACTGGTTTGTGCCTCCGACAACATCTGGGCTACGGATAATGGATCACCGATCATTGATTCGTCAGCTGCAGCCATAGCATTCAACTGGGACACGCGCAACAAGCGATTAACCACACTTCTTTGTACGCCACCAACCTTATCCATCCAATCTTCTTGGCTGAATTGAGCTGCCCATTCAGGCATTAATAACCACCGAGGATTTTGCCATAGATTTTGGTCCAAAAAAGACAGCGCCTCAATCTGTTTTGTTTGAGGCACAGGGCGATAAGGCAACGCGTCCTGACCTTTATTGATTCTGGTTTCATAAACCCCACCTACCATAGCAGCAACATGCTGCATGTACCTGCGGTATACCCCAATGAGCTCGCCATAAAGTTCCGCTAAATCATCGTAAGTCGCGCCTTGTGGCGTGGTCCATGCGTCAAGATTCTTGGCCACAATTCTTAAATTTTTCAATCCATAATTTGTCGCTCTGATAGGATCATCACCGATGTTTTCAGTTTGAGCATTTGGATCGTTCCCGCGGCTCCCGAACATATAAATGGGATCCAAAGACTTGGCATCAACCAAGCTCTTGAGTTGATCGGCTACTTGCCCGATATCGGCGCCATCAAAATAGCGATAGCCCCATTCAATCGCGTAATGATCGTAGGGTCCAATTTGACGAACGAATCTGATATTTTGATCCCCGGGCTGGGCCACATAATTGTACCGGGCATAATCCATAATGGTAGTCGCAATCCCCATTTTTTGTGTAAATGATCCTGACCTTAAAGAGTCGACAGCATAGGCCGCACTGGCTTTCATATTATGGGGTAGTCCTAAAGCATGTCCGACTTCGTGAGAGATGACCCGTCTCATCATTTCGCCGATTTCATCTTCTGGAGTATCTAAAGTACGGGCTTTGGGATTGGCCGCTCCTGTTTCTAATAAATAGCGATTTCTGTAGGAGCGCAAGTGATTGTGGTACCAAATGACATCACTTTCGATGATTTCGCCAGAGCGCGGGTCTTTGACGCTTGGCCCTACGGCATTTCGCGTAGTGGAGGCCACATAACGCACTGTAGAATAGCGCACATCTTCTGGACTGAAGTCAGGGTCCTCCTCTGCAGATGGGGGATCTTTGGCAATAATGGCATTTTTAAAACCTGCCGACTCAAAGGTGGCCTGCCAATCTTCGATGCCTTGTCTGAAATAAGGACGCCACTTCATGGGGGTAGCCGGATCCAAATAAAAAACAATAGGCTTTTTGGGTTCGACCAATTCACCACGATTATAAGCCGCAATATCCTTTGGCTCTAGTCGCCAGCGGACGGCAACCTCAAAATCATCGGACTTTAGGGCTGGCGAAGAATAGTCTATTTTTTTTAGAGAGAACCATCCAACACGATGGTCTGTCAGACGCATTTGCATGGGCACTTCAGGCAGCAACACCAATGAGTGATTGATCTGAAAACTAAAAGTCCCCGAACGATTGCCTCGAGGGGCTTTCCCCACCTCAAAGGTCAAAGTATGCAAAACCTCAACGTTTTGCGGAAAGCTGCGGCACTTTTCTATAAAGGACCTACTCTTATCTTGTCGTCCGATTTTATACTTCTTTTTATTGCCTTCACTAACCAAATTAAATCCTGGGGAATCCTCAGAGAAGTAGTCACTGACGTCAATGAGAAAAACGGCCTCATCCGGGTCCTCCTCTGGATCGTTTTCTAGGTCAAAAGCAGCCAAAATTGGGGCAAAATTATTCGCCTCTACCGACTGAGCAATGGGATCGTTCTCATCGGCTGTATTGACAAAGGAATGCTCCCGCAGCAATAATCGACCCGCACTTTTTTCAAAGCGTACGATACGTTCTGCCGTTTTACTCCCGGCGTTTATATACCCTGAATAATCTGCCGGTAACTGAGCAAATCGCGTCACCATTAATAAATCTCGGCCTAAAATACTATCGGGGACCCCCCACATAAGCTTCCCTTTTTCTGCATCGAAATAACTGTCGATAAAGCCGCTCGATTTTGGATACTCCACCATTAGAGCATCTATAGAGTTTGCGCCAGAGATCGAATCAGTTTCTTGGCCAAAAGCAGCACTGCATAACAGCACAAAGAGGATCAGTGAACATTGGTGTGCGAATTTATTCATAGGGTTAATTATTTTAAGTCCAGATTGCTATAGTTGCCCTCTTGGCTCGGTGATAAGCATCACAAGGGGTTTTCACGGGTTAATTGGTGTTCTAAATATAATGAAAAGCATTCACCCAATAGCCATCTATGATTCTGCCGTCTTTAGTAATGACATCAAGGCGGCGGCAAAATCCTGATGCTGTTCCACTGACCAGTGGAGTCCATCTTGAAATTGCATCTTCATGACTTCTTGTGTGGCCAAAAATTCCGCCCCATATTTTTGGGCTACTCCTGGAAGCAAGTCCAAAAGTTCGCGCCATTTTTCATGAGTTTTTTGAAACCATTCTGGCAATTGTCTGCTCGAATCATCTGGACCTGTAGGAGCCACCAAAATAAGTTTTGGAGGTGCCTGAACAAGCATCTGATGACCACACACTATGGCGCATAAATCAGACAAATCATCTGCAATATTTTCTGGGGTCCTTTCAAAATGCGTTTTTAAATCGTTAGTGCCCAACATCAGCACAATGAAATCCAAGGGACGATGACTTTCAATGAGTACCGGTAAAATGTCTGCGGCACTGCGCATGGGGCGTTCCATTTCATTGATCGTTGTGGTCCTTCCATTGAGGCCCTCCTCGATCACTCGAAACCCAGGCCCCAGTTTTTGCTGTAAAACCCCAGTCCATCTCATCTCTGAAGGGTACCGAGACCCATTCTTGGGGTCATAGCCCCAGGTATTAGAATCGCCAAAACACAAAACTGACTTCTTCATATCACAGAGTCTTCGAGCATTTTGGATTGGAGCGCATTGTGGCAAGATATTTTGGTCCTTGGAACATTCTGATCGGTGTTTTTGTATTGCGCTTTTGAAGATAAAATAATTATGAGGTATAAATGCAATATCTCAAAGTATTTTAGCGAACAACATCGCTTATTGAGCCTTTATGATTGTTTTATGAACTGGCGTTTATTTTAGCCGTAACTTGCGGCCAGTTCTCCATGATATGGAGGGCTATTAAAATCACTATATGCCATTTGATGCGCTCGGGCTCGACCCGCAAATTTTATCTGCCTTGAAGGATCAAGGCTATACCACTCCAACTCCGATTCAGGCACAAAGCATACCAATTTTACTCGAAGGGTCTGATTTACTGGGTACGGCACAGACGGGCACTGGCAAAACAGCTGCATTCATTATCCCCATCATACAGCACCTGTTGACCCAGCCAAAGGACCATCGCCGAAAAATAAAAGCACTCGTAGTCACTCCAACCCGCGAACTGGCCCTACAGGTTGGTGAAAATGCAAAACGCTATAGCAGAAATACTGGTCTTCGGACCACTGTGATTTTTGGTGGTGTGGGACAAAAAGCGCAGGTCGATCAATTAAGAAGGGGTGTGGACATACTGATTGCCACTCCTGGTCGCCTTCTTGACCTAGAGGATCAGCGATACGCCGATTTACGTCACATCAGCCACTTTGTTCTAGATGAGGCCGATCAAATGCTCGATATGGGGTTCATACATGACATCAGAAAGCTCCTGAAAATACTCCCTAACAAGCGTCAGAGTTTGTTTTTCTCTGCAACCATGCCCAAATCTATAACGGACCTGAGCGCACAGATACTGCGCCCCAATTATAAAAGTGTCCGAATCGCCGTGGAAAAGCCAACGGCCGATCGCGTTTCGCAATGTATTTATTACGTCAGTAAAAAAGAAAAGCCAGCATTGCTGCTCCACTTATTAAATGAACTCAGTGGCGCAGTATTAGTTTTTGGGCGCACAAAACATGGCTGCGACAAAGTTGTGCGGATCCTTCAAAAAGGAGGAGTTTCCGCTGCTGCGATACACGGCAACAAGAGTCAAAATGCCCGACAAAAGGCGTTAAAATCATTTAAATCTGGTGACATTCGCGTGCTGATCGCTACGGATATTGCCGCTAGAGGCATCGATATTTCAGGTCTGGAACATGTCGTTAATTATGAACTCCCGAATATTTCTGAGACCTATGTGCATCGGATCGGCAGGACAGGTCGTGCAGATGCTTCTGGATCGTCCGTTTCTTTTTGTTCGGCAGATGAACGGGGCTATCTTAAAGACATTGAGCAACTCATCGCTCAAGAAATCGAAATCGTTGACCACCATCCCTTCGCAGAAGGCGCGGCATTAGAATGGGCTGATCCCGAAAACAGAAAGCCCGCAAAACAAGGCGGTGGGTCAAGGGGACAACGTGCTCAAGGCCAACCAAAATCACGCAGCGCACGAGCGCCAAAAAGAAGGCGTTAGGCCCAACATGTTTGCGGCGCTAGAGTGTCAAAAATTTTCGAACACTTGGATTTTAAAACTACCTTTGCGCTATGAGTGTATTGGTTCAGATCGTCATTAAGCCCCACCAACAGGAGGACAAAGATTTTATCCTAAACCTTGGACTCAAAAAGGCGCGGCTGAATCCAGGCGATATTTCAGATTGGCGGATCCGTAAGAAATCTCTCGACGCCAGAAACACGTCCATAAAAATCAACCTGCAACTCGAATTCTGGAACGCAGGGGAAGTACGGGATCAAGTCCCTGCATGGGCACCAAAATCAGTAGACAAAGACAAAAGGATTGCTATTATCGGTGCTGGTCCTGCAGGATTATACGCCGCCTTAAGGGCTTTAGAAGCAGGATTAACGCCTGTCATTTTTGAAAGAGGAAAAGAAGTTAGGGCCCGGAGAAGGGATTTGGCCGCAATCAACAAGGACCATCTTGTCAATCCTGAATCCAATTACTGCTTTGGCGAAGGTGGAGCAGGAACTTACTCCGACGGCAAGCTATATACGCGTTCCAAGAAAAGAGGCAACGTTTTAAAAGCTTTAGAATGGCTGGTCCATTTTGGTGCCCCTGAGTCAATTCTGGTCGACGCACATCCACACATCGGCACCAACAAACTCCCGGCAATAATTGTTGCGATGAGAACGGCCATAATTGAGGCTGGCGGCATGGTCAATTTTAATGCAAAACTCACAGACATCCAAATTGAGCATCATGCCATAAAGGCCATTAAAATCAATGATGGATCATGGCAGCACTTTTCTTCTGTCGTCTTGGCCACAGGACATTCCGCTCGGGACATATTTTATTTATTGCACGAGCGCGGCGTTAAAATCAGTGCCAAAGCTTTTGCTTTAGGAGTGCGCGTAGAGCACAGTCAAAATCTGGTCAATGCCATTCAGTATCACGGAGACACGACAAATCCATACCTCCCTCCAGCCTCCTATAGCTTGGTGGAACAAGTCGACGGTTTAGGGGTCTATTCATTCTGCATGTGTCCCGGTGGCATCATTGCTCCTTGTGCCACAGCTCAAGACGAGGTTGTCACTAACGGTTGGAGTCCAAGCAAACGCAATAATCCGTATGCCAATTCAGGTATTGTGGTCAGTGTTGCGCCAGAGGACTTACCAGATTACCACAAAGACAACCCTTTTGTTTGTCTTGATTTTCAAAAAAAAGTAGAACACGATTGCTGGGTGGCTGCAGGCAAAACCCAAAAAGTCCCCGCGCAAAGAATGATAGACTTTGTAGAGGATAAAGTATCTGAGGACTTTCCCAAAACCTCATACCAGCCTGGGATCACGGCCGTTAATTTATCAGAAGTTTTACCAGATCTGATCAGTGATCGACTCAAGGTTGCCTTCCAAAAATTTGGCCGAAAAATGAAGGGATATTATACCAACTCAGCGGTATTGCACGCGCCAGAAAGCAGAACTTCTTCACCAATAGCCATTCCCAGAGACCCAGAAACACTACAGCACATTGAGATTCAAGGCCTTTATCCTTGTGGCGAGGGGGCTGGTTACGCAGGCGGCATTATTTCTGCTGCCATAGACGGGATCAACTGTGTCGATGCCATTGCCCTGAAATCATTATCTTTGACGTCAAAATAATTCAAAACGATGTGGGGCGCAAATAAATGGACCGATCATATGTTTCGCAAATACTGGTGGATTGTGCTCTTATTGGCCATAGGATTCATCATCTACCGGACTAACTCCTGATTTATTGATGATAGAACATTATTTTACCTGTCCGCATTGTTGGGAAGAACAACTCAAACTTTTAGATATTTCTGTCACACAGCAGTCCTTTATTGAAGATTGTGAAGTGTGTTGTAATCCCATAGAATTCGATATGATCATGAGCGATAACACCGTCACTTCTTTTAGCGCACAGCCCATTGGACAATAAAACACAAAAAGCCCATCGCTCAATAAGTTCTTGCGCTTTTATCGTGAAACAGCAATAGAAATCAGTATTTTTAAACTCAATAATAAAACCCTCTAAGTATGAAAAATGCACGCACCATATACAGCACTGCGATCGCAATGCTACTGGTTGTTCTTACAGCTTGTAACGACAACGGCAATATGACTGCAGAGCAGATTCCAGGAATTGATCTGCAAAATATGGATACCACGGTCAATCCAAAAGATGATTTTTACAACTATGTCAATGGCAATTGGGCCAAAACAACAACCATCCCCGAAGACGAAACACGATGGGGTGGATTTGGCGTTTTGCGTAAAAAAACCAGACAAGATGTTTTGGATATTGTCAATACCTCCAAAGAATTTGGGACCTACGCCGAAGGGACGGACCAGAAGAAGGCCCTCCTGATTTTCGAAACAGTTTTAGACACTATCGCAAGAGATGAAGCTGGTATTGAGCCCATACAACCACTTTTGGATGCCATCAAGGACATCAAAAACATCAGTGACCTGCAGACTGCTTATGCCTCAACCATTGGGATCTCTGCACCTCTAGCTGGTCTCAGCGCATCAACAGACCTCAACAACAGCAGCATGAATATTGCCTGGGTTTACCCTACAGGTTTGGGTCTGCAAAGAGATTATTACCTCGACCAAGATGAAAAAACAAAAACGATCCGCGATCAATATGTTGCACATATTGCCCGCATGCTCCAATTCATCGACTATGATGAAGCTGAGGCTGCAGCGGCCGCTGAGAAAATTTTGGCCCTAGAAACGCAATTGGCCGAACCAAGATTGGATAAAGTCGCGATGCGCGATGCGCGCAACTATAACAATCCCATGACTCTAGACGAGCTTCAGGCGCTAACTCCTGTTCTTGACTGGTCCAAAATGGTCAGCGATATGGGGATCACAAAAGAATTGGGCACCATCAACGTGATGCAGCCCGAGTACATGAAAGCCTTAAATAATTTCTTGACCACCACCTCAATTGATGACATCAAGACGTTAATGGATTGGAGCACATTGAATAGCGCCACCAGTATGCTCACCACAGAAATCAACAGAGCCAACTGGGAGTTTTATTCCAAAACATTAAGAGGTGCTCAGATGATGCGTCCAGCAGATGAACGTGCGTTGGGCACTGTAGATGGTGCCGTAGGAGAAGCCATTGGTAAGCTTTATGTAGAAGCGAAGTTTCCACCAGAGGCTAAGGCCAAAGCCGAAACCATGATTGCACATGTGATTTCTGCCTTTCAAAACAGAATCCAACAACTCGATTGGATGACCGAAGAAACTAAAGCCAAGGCCATCGAAAAACTTGATAAGTTTACCGTGAAGATTGCTTATCCCGACGAGTGGGAAGACTATTCAGAACTCGAGGTTAAGGAAGGCAATTCTTTTGCCGAAAATATGTTGGCTGTACGGGCATGGTCAAGAGACAAAAATCTAGCCGAAATCGGTGCGCCTGTAGACAAAAGTGAGTGGGGAATGCCACCACAAATGGTTAATGCCTATTTCAACCCAACCAATAACGAAATTGTATTTCCTGCGGCTATTTTACAGCCACCATTCTACAACTACACTGCAGATGACGCCGTCAATTATGGTGGTATCGGAGCAGTAATCGGACACGAAATTTCGCATGCCTTTGACGACAGCGGATCGCGCTTCGATGGAGACGGGAATCTTGTAAACTGGTGGACCGATCAGGACCTCGAAGAATTCACCAAGCGCGGGGACGCCCTAGCAGAACAATATAGTGCTATTGAGGTTTTGGATAGTGTCTACATCAATGGTAAGTTCACTCTGGGTGAAAATATCGGTGACTTGGGTGGTGTCCTTGGAGCCTACGACGGGCTTCAGCTGAATTTTGCCGAAAATGGTCGGCCAGAGGATATAGACGGTTTCACTGCCGAACAGCGATTCTTCATGTCATGGGTTACGGTTTGGCGGACTTTGATTCGCGAAGATGCCTTGAGAACTCAGGTCAAGACAGATCCCCATTCTCCAGGGATGCAGCGCGCACTGCAACCGCTCAAGAATATTGATGCCTTTTATCAGGCCTTCAACATACAAGAGGGGGATAAAATGTGGTTGGCTCCACAAGACCGTGTGCGCATTTGGTAATTTTTGCGCCAAGACATAGCACCCAAACATAAAATAATTAAAGACCTCGTCACCAAAACATATGGCGAGGTCTTTTTCTGAAATCTAATCCAATTTCTCATGCACAAGGTTATTGCCCTCCAGATTGCGCCCAGCCTCAACATTCGAAAATGTAGAGAAGCGCTTGCCTTACCTATTCTTTTTACAGATTCGGACGAATTATTTCTATCCAATGGTGAAGAAAAATTCGTTTATGTTTTTCAATATGGCATTGTGGCATTTTTCAACCACAACTCTGCAGAAATCAATTCGATAGTCAAGACGCTCATGCCCGAGGCGCCCTCCTGGGAGGATCAAGAATTGAGCGAAACCATTAAAGTATACATTAAAAAAGGGGTGCAGGAAGTGGCCTTTGATCAAGTGACTTTACCTGATTTTGATCAGGAAGCCATCAGGCTAGTCATGCTCAACACATCACAGTCAGTTGCATTAGACAAATACCTTGAGATTACAGACAGCCTTTTGGCTGAAACCAAGGTCTACACAAAATCGCTCGAGCTCACCGGCAAATTCAACATTTCTGGAATCAAGCTCAAGCGCTTCATTGGCAAAGTTTTGAACATCAAAAATCAAATTTCTGAAAACCTCTACATATTCGACTCACCCGATATCACTTGGGAAAACGAATCGCTCAACAGTCTTCATTTGGCCTTAAAACAAACCTTTGATTTAAAGGATAGATACCGCTATATCTATGAGCGCATCGCCATCATCAAAGAGGATCTCGAGTTGTTCAAAGACATTATGGAGCATCGAGAAAGCAGCAAATTAGAATGGATCATCATCATCCTGATTTTGGTAGAAGTTGTGGATTTATTTGTCATCCGGATACTGAAACTCATTTAGTGTTGCACGCTGGCTAGCTAAAAATCCTTATCTTCATGGCATAACCATATCATTGCACACATGAAACATTCTCGCCGACATTTTTTGACCAACGTTTGCCCCTCTGTGGCTTTTGCCTTTTTTGGCGTTTCCTTTTTAGCGGCATGCTCCAGCGATGATTCAGATAATTCTGGCCCCACCAATAATGATGGCCCAGGAGGAGAATCTGGCTATACCGTCAATGGTAATACGGTCACTGTAGATCTTGCTAATGCTAATTTTGCTGATTTAAGTAATCCAGGAGACTACACCAATATTGTCAGTGCTGGTGTCTTATTGCTGCGACTGTCGGCAACTGAAATTGCTGCCTATACCAATTGCTGCCCCCATCGAGGCACCAATAATTTATGGAGTTACTCCAGTGGCAGCTGGACCTGTGGCAATCATGGCAATTCTTTCACAACAGATGGAAGCAATGAAGTCTCCTGTGATTCTGGGGCCACGTCTGGAAGTCTCAAAAACTACGCGACCACCCTCAATGGCGATACGCTCATCATCACTAAATCCTGACCAAGGGGCATCATGAAAGCGACGCTGTCATTTTTAGTTGTTTTACTGACCATAATTATAGGGCAAAACACAAACGCCCAAGAGATGGACGATATTTTTGGGCAAATCGAGGTCCAAGAAGAGCTGCCCTTACTGCCCGAAAAAATGCTTTTGACACAGCGCTTGTTGTGGGGCGAAAAGGGATTACTCAGACAAACAAAATTGGCTCCTTTGAATCCCTTACAGCGGAGCAAAGAACTTAATTTGCGCAGAAAAATGTTGGTCACCCATCAGATATTGGGCTACCTTACCTTAGGTTCGATGATTGCACAAGGCGTTCTTGGCGGAAAGCTCTATAACGGAGATAACTCGCTAAGGTCTGCGCACCAGACTATGGCTGGAGTCGTGAACATCAGTTACTTTTCTGGTGCGGCACTGTCTTTGTTCACCCCTCCGCCTTTGACCAACGAGACCCGCAAGGGACTCTCCTCGGCAAGAGCACATAAGTGGCTTGCCACCATCCATTTTTCGGCCATGGTCGCCACCAACTATTTTTCTGAGAAAGACAGAGACATTCATCGACTTGCGGCCTATACAGCCTTTGCAAGTTTCGCTACTGCTGCGCTCGTTTTAACTTTTTGATCTATATGAAACAGTTGATCTTCGCTTTTATTTTGACATTCGGGACACTTCATCTGTCCTTAGGGCAAAATGCGGACCTGCTAGAAGGGGCATGGCAGCTCAACCAAGAACGCTCTCAAGTGACTTATTCAGGAGTTCACTTTCTACACAGATGGTCTGGAACCAATCAGAGCATAGTCGGATTGATCAAGACCCAAAACGATCAAGTCACCACCATCGCTATTTCGGCAAAAGTCGTTGATTTTGACAGTGGAAACGAAAATCGAGATGCCCACGCTCTAGAACTCCTGGAGGTGTTTGACCACCCTAATGTTCGGTTTTTTGCCGACAAAACAATCCGTCAAGGCAACGATATTGTCCTAGAGGGCACATTACAATTTCGAGGCGTCGCCTTGCCGCTGGCGCCCAAACTTCAGCTCGAGACCTCAGCTTCTACCCTGAGAATTTACGGAGATTTCAACATCCAGCCTTCCCTATTCGACATGCCATTGCCCTCCTTCATGCTCAAAGAAATCGACGATGCATTGACCATTGCCATTGACCTATATTTTGACTACTAATTGAAAGACCGTCACCAGTCCGATCAATAAGATGAAGACCAATGAGAGTTGTCTGAATTTTGATTGCGGGATATGAACCAGTATTTTTTTGCCCAAAAACGAGCCCAGAAGTCCGATAGCAAAGAGATAAGGAACATAGTACATTTGCTCCATATGGATATAGCCATTGTTATAGTACACAATGGTTCTAGAAAAATCAATCATCAAGTCGATGAATGCCGACGTGGCGATAAAAACACTTTTTTCTAAATTAAACGCCGCCATGGTGAGTCCTCTTATCGCTCCACCGGTGCCCAGAAGACCAGCCGACAGGCCCGAAAATGACCCTCCCAAAATAGCGTTCTTTTTGTTCGGCGCAATCACCAAACTTTTTTTGACCAGAAATAACACGCTAAAACCGACCAAAAACACACCCAGAGCGACCGCCAAAAATCCACTTTCGACATGTTTCGAGAGCACACCGCCCAAAATCACGAAAATTACCGACGGAATCCCAATGCGCAATAGCAATTGCTTATCGAGTCCTTGATTGAAAAGAAATATTTTACTGACATTACTCGACAAATGAAAGATGGCTGTGAGGCCCAAAACTGAATAAAAGTCGAAATAAAAATTCCCTAGTGGAACAAAAAACACAGAAGAGCCAAAGCCGCCAATCGTTCCTATAACCTCAGCAAAAAGCGCTAAAAGCAGAAAAATAACATTGACGTCTCTCATGGTTGGTTTTCCTTATGCCCCAATAATCAAAATGGGATGAACTGGCCTCTGTGAAAGTTAATGATTTTATGCATCCGTCCGATCCTGAATTACTTTTACTTTTGGCACTCACAAAAGACAATCGACAGTGTCGGCAATGATATGCAGACATAGAGCCATACCAAAAATGCGTGTTGGCTGAAAAAATAAGAGCAAAACATATAGGGCGATTGCTCCTGTGTCATGTAGAGGGTGAAAAAATATACTGCACCGCAGCGGATCAAAAATAGGCGTGGCCAAAAAATGATCCAGATCAATCAAGATTCCGCCCCAAAAAATCCAAAGTACCGGCCAAAATTTGGTCTTATAAAACCAATAGGCTATCCCAATGGGGACGACAAAGTGTATTCCGTAATGCAATAAGAAAACCATCATTGTCGGCAGTAGATTATTTGCTTGAGCCCAGGCGGCCTATAAGAATTTGCGCCACAATATAATATTTAAAGCTCCACAATCCGCTGAGATCTCGGTCAAAATCATTCTATACCTATAGGGAAATGTGCCTGTACGGATCTCCCGCGCTAAGGAAATGGGTTTAAAGCGGTATCTTTAGGTCCTAAAGCAAAGAGAAATGAACATTGCAGTGATTGGCGCAGGAGCTGCTGGTTTTTTTGCCGCCATATCAGCCAAACAACATCATCCCGAGGCGGTGGTCCATCTTTTCGAAAAAACCAATAAAGTGCTCGCGAAAGTGAGGATCAGTGGTGGTGGACGTTGTAATGTCACTCATGCGTGCTTCGACAACGATTTACTCATAAGGCACTATCCGCGTGGAGAAAAGTTTCTCAAAAAGTCATTTCATCAATTTCAAGTTCAAGATACGATCGATTGGTTCACAAATCGCGGCGTAGCATTAAAAACAGAAAAAGACCAACGGATGTTTCCAACTACCGATGATTCTTCCAGTATCGTTGATGCCTTAACTTCGGCCTATAAAAATCTCGGTGGACAACTCCATATGCAATCGGCCATCAGTACATTGACCCCAAAAAATCCTGGATTTGAGGCCATCGTCAACAGCCAAACCCATTTTTTCGACAGGGTCATTATTGCTACTGGTGGCGCCCCAAAGGAAGCAGGGCTACAATGGCTCAAACGGCTTGGCCACAACATCGTTATGCCTGTACCAAGCCTGTTTACTTTTAACTTACCCCATCATCCCGTTACCGAATTAATGGGTGCGGTCGCGCCTCATGTCAAAGTACGAGTCGAAGGCGAAAAATTCGTTTCAAAGGGCCCTTTGCTCATCACCCATTGGGGCATGAGCGGTCCAGCGATTTTAAAACTATCGGCCTTCAGCGCACGCCTGCTGGCGGAGTGCCAATATGAGACAACTTTTGTTGTGTCTTGGCTAGGTGATTACACCGAAGATCAGGTACGAGCGCTGTTTGAAGACCAAATAAAACACAAGCCAATGGCTCAGTTATCGAGCTTTCGGCTGCCAGAGGTGCCCAAACGCTTGTGGTTGTATTTACTAGACACATTAGACATCCCGTCCGACAAACGCTGGAATGAATTTTCGAAAAAACACCGAAATCAACTCCTCAACGCCTTATTATATGATCGTTATCAAATGTCGGGCAAGACGACCTTTAAAGAGGAGTTTGTGACTTGTGGAGGAGTCAGTCTGTCTGATGTCGATCCACATACCCTCGAAAGCAAAAGGCAAAATGGGCTCTATTTCGCAGGTGAAGTCCTGGACATTGACGGGGTCACTGGTGGGTTCAATTTTCAGGCTGCATGGACCACAGGTTTTATAGCCGGAAAACTACAATCAAGAGCTTAAGTCCTAAGCTGTTTTTTTGTCCGCGTAAAAAATCACAAGACTAGAGACCAGCATGAGGCCTGCCGGTAGATATTTTATTGGTGCGTCGCCAATAACGAAATGCATGGCGATGGCACCCACCATCAATACACTCATGACCAAGGCGGAAGGGGCAATGGATTTCCGGTATACAAAACCTAACAAAAGCCCCAAAGCGGCCAACACTTTTAGGCCACCTACCAGATAGACCATGGACTCACTCAGGCCATAAGCCGCAAACTCTTCGATCATATTTGTCGCATCTCCTCCGCGATAAATGGTTGCCTTATTGAATCGGAATAACCAGACATTGAGCACTAAAGAGGGCACAAAAATCATGAGTAAAAATTTGATGTTTTTCATTTTATTGGTTTTAAGCTTTTTATAAAAATAAAGGAATTAATCAAGAAATACACTATTGCCGGAACGGTCTCTAAAAATTCATCCTGAATCACCACCCTTGTGAAGACTGCACTGAGCATCATAAGGCTCAATAATCCAGCACTCATGATCGAGAGTTGGCGAAAGTAATAACCCACCAATAAGCCTAATCCACCAGCCATCTGACTCAGGCTGATCAACCAACGGTACTCTCCAAAACCATAGCGCACAAATTCCTCGATATAAAAAGGCATGATCAGCGCGAGAACCCCATAAATAATATGAGATATTCCAGAAAACAAACGCAAAACGAGTAACATCATGCGCAAAGTAACGGCTATATTTTACTTCTCAGCAATAATAAATGAGATATTCTCTTAGGCCTCAATTTGAGCGGTTCTGGCCCAGTATTTAACGCAAAGCCCAAGTCCTATTTGGGATCAACAATTTCAAAAAGCACTTCATTCTTGCGGCCAAAAACCTGATAAGGAGCATTGTAAACCAAGAGAATCGGCGCGCTGATGATCTCAAAATTATTTTCATCAGCAATAGCCAGCAAGCGATCGGCGTACTTTTTTTGACTGCGTGCTGTCGCATAGCCCCCAAAACTCATCGCAATAAAGTGCCCTGGATTTGATTGAAAAACGCGCACTTCCTCCGAGCCAATTGGTGTATTGTTCTGGTCAAAAGAAGAGGGCAAGACAAATTCCATCACTTGGTTTCCTTGACCATCACCCATGTATACCGGAGTGGTCATGGCAATTTTGGTGTTGCTCGAATTGCGCCCTGAGATATAGCGAAAAAGCGAACCAAAATCATTATCTGACTGAATTTTCATCACAGGAGGATAGTACCTCAACTCAAATTCTTCTGAATCATTGAGGACCTTAAATTCTTGAGTTTCGTATTTCTGTGCCATTAAATTGAAGCTAAAAAGTAAAAAGGCCATGAGCCCCATAGTGATCTTGTCCATTGACGTCAATTTTATTTCAAAGCTACAACATAAAATGAAACCGCAAATTATGACTCATATAACTTGTTTATCAGATATCTATATAAAAAGTTGTATCTTCAACAAAGTCGTGTTGCCTTCAAAGCACTTCCAGACATAAAATATGAAAAAGGGATTTTCTTTTATTGACCGAACATTTGAGCGTCTTTTTTCGGATACTAACCAGAAAAAGATAGAACGCATTACACTGTGGCTCTCGCTTTTTGGCTTTATGGTCCACTTGGCGCTTATTTATGTCAAAAAAGCGGCACTCTTTAGCCTTCCGTTTTCCGATCAACTTTTGATGGACCCAATATCGGCCATATACACCCCGTTTTCAATCATATTAGTTTATGAAATTTATCTCCTGATCGTATTTTTGCCCCGGTCTTTTACCACAGCGGTATCGAAGCAATTTGAAATCATCTCTTTGATCATCATCCGGCGAATTTTTGGGGACATTCCAAAGGTTGAACTCGATGTGAACTGGTTTGAATATGCCGACAACAGGGCACTGATTTATGACCTGAGTGGGATTCTTATTTTGTATTTTCTTATTTATCTCTTCAATCGTTACCATACGAAAATCGAAAAGCGTCCGATGGACCAACGCCTCAAGAGGTTTGTCAGCTCCAAGCGCGCGGTGAGCTTGATCTTACTCCCTGTCTTGGTTTTCACCTCTGTTCATGCCTTCTATGGATGGGCGCAAACCCTTTTATTCTCCCCCACGAGTCAGGTGATCCATCTTCCAGACATCAACGCCATTTTTTATAATGAGTTTTTTACTATCCTGATCTTGGCAGATGTTTTTATCCTTTTGTTGTCCTTTCAGTATACCGAGCGATACAGCCAGCTCATCCGCAATACCGGCTTCATAATTTGTACCATTTTGATCCGCTTGTCCTTCGCTACATCAGGACTGGTCAATATTTTATTGATCCTCTCTAGTGTGCTTTTTGGTTTGGCTATTTTGCGCATTTATCAAGCCATAGAAAAAGTAGAAAAGCCGATATATTGAGACAAGATTATCATGCCGCATGCCGTTACGATGCCTCAACTCGAATGGTAAAAGGCCGCAATGATTCAAGTTTGTTTTTCTGTCCTGCAAAAGGGTGTATCTTTGCCCCTTTCTAACGCAACCACAGCAATGTTGCACAGATAAAGCATTTCGATGAAACAGTACTTGAATCTTTTCGATTTCACACACAAGGTAGATTACAAAACCGAGGTTTTATCAGGAATTACAGTGGCCCTTGCCTTAGTTCCTGAAGCAGTCGCCTTTGCGTTGATTGCAGGAGTATCGCCTTTGACAGGTCTGTATGCTGCCTTTATGATGGGCTTGGTCACTTCAATTCTGGGCGGAAGGCCTGGAATGATCTCAGGCGCCACAGGTGCCGTAGCTGTTGTATTGGTCGTTTTGGCCAAATCACATGGCGTAGAATATATTTTTGCGACGGTGATTCTGGCTGGAATTATTCAGCTCGCCGCCGGCTTACTCAAACTCGGAAAATTGATCCGATTAGTTCCTCATCCCGTTATTTTTGGCTTTGTCAATGGTTTGGCCATTATCATTTTCATGTCACAACTGGTCCAGTTTCAAGATGATTCAGGCCATTGGCTCACCGGAGCACCGCTCTACACTATTCTTGGTTTGGTCATTTTGACCATGGCCATCATTTATGGGTTGCCCAAATTGACAAAGATCATCCCTGCATCGCTTGCCGCGATTTTAGTTGTTTTTGGTTTGGTTACTTTTTTTGAAATCGACACTAAGACGGTCGGAGATATGGCGTCTATTGCTGGTGGCTTTCCCCCTTTTCATATTCCTATGGTCCCCTTTAGCTTTGAGACTCTTACGTTGATATTTCCGTATGCCGCTATTGTCGCAGGGGTTGGTTTAATCGAAAGTCTTTTGACGCTGAACATTGTTGACGAAATCACTGAAACCCGCGGAAGAGGCAATAAAGAGGCTGTCGCGCAAGGACTGGCCAATGTGTTGTCTGGATTTTTCTCAGGAATGGGTGGATGCGCCATGATTGGGCAGAGTTTGATCAATGTTTCAAATGGTGCCCGCGCGCGCCTATCGGGTATTGTCGCCTCAATAATGCTCTTGGTATTTGTCATGTTTGGATCGAATCTCATTGAAAAAGTGCCTATGGCAGCGCTCACAGGATTGATGATTATGGTCTCCATTGGGACCTTTGAGTGGGCAAGCCTCAGGACATTTAATAAAATGCCAAAATCGGATATTTTTGTGATGGTGATGGTGACCTTAGTGACGGTATTGCTTCACAACTTAGCGTTGGCCGTGATTATTGGTGTGGTCATTGCGGCCCTTGTTTTTGCCTGGGACAACGCCAAACGCATCCGTGCCCGCAAACATACCGACGACAAGGGCATCAAACATTACGAAATTTACGGCCCTCTATTTTTTGGTTCGGTGACGGCGTTCAACGAGAAATTCGATATTTTGAATGACCCCAAAGAAATCATCATTGACTTTGCCGAAAGTCGGGTGGTCGATATGTCGGCCATAGAGGCCCTAAACAAAATCACAGAGCGCTATCTCAAAGCAGGCAAGTCTGTGCACTTGAAGCATTTGAGCCCAGATTGTAAGCGGCTATTAGCCAATGCTGAGCAAATCATTGATGTCAATGTTTTAGAGGATCCGACATACAAAGTCGTTGTAGACCGCGTATGACTTTTGACCCAGGATTGACACCAAAAAGGTAAGTCTATGCATCAAAAGCCGTTTTTAGAACAAAAGATCTGTCCCATTTGTCAAAGACCATTTTCATGGCGTAAAAAGTGGGCGAAGAATTGGGGTAACGTACTTTATTGTTCCGAAAAATGTCGGCGTCATAAATCTGTTTCATGAAAGCATTAGTTTGGTTTACCGATAATTTACGCGTCGCAGATCATCCATTGCTCAGCATGGCTTGTCGGGACAGCGAGCGTGTTGAAGCGGTTTATTGTTTTGACCCGAAGAGTTTGGAAGAGGACGTCCTGCAGCAACCCAAAATGGGGCCCTATAGAGCCAAATTCCTCATGGAAACACTGGCTGATCTGCAAGAACAACTGCACAACTTGCACATACCTTTTCACATTTTAGTCGGTCCAGCAAAACAAGTTTTGACCCGTTTTATCCGCCAGAGAAATGACACCCATTTGTATGTCCAAAAAGTGTGGCACTCTGAGGAAACCCGGCAAGTGCAATCTGTCCTTTCACCGCTAGACTCAAGCGTGACTGTATTGCGCGCTTATGACCAATTCCTGATCGACCCAGATCAATTGCCCTATGCCCTAGACCGACTGCCCAAGGTGTTCACCCCCTTTCGCAAAGACATCGAGCGCCAAGTGATGGTCCGAGAACCACTTGCTGTTCCCGAAAAAAGGCCTCTAGATCATTTTGTCCATACAGGATATGTTGATCCACAATTTACTTCAATTGACAAAACACTGCGCAGCAAAGCCACAGATAAGCGTACGGCATTTCCTTTTAAAGGTGGCGAGACCCAGGCCTTAAAGCGACTCCACGATTATTTTTGGGGTACCGATGCCGTGGCCACTTATAAGGAGACCCGCAATGGAATGATCGGCAGCAACTACAGCACTAAATTTTCGGCTTGGCTGGCCAACGGGAGTATATCGCCAAAAACCATTTATGCCGCGCTCAAACAATATGAATCCGAATGTATCGCAAATCAAAGTACATACTGGGTGTTTTTTGAGCTTCTTTGGCGCGACTTTTTCAAATATATTGGTCTTAAACACCAAAATAAAATTTTTGCACACGGCGGAATATTGAACAAAACATTTGCACAGGGAAGAGATCCTGAGGTGTTCAACAAGTGGATTACTGGTCAAACACCAGATCAATTCGTCAATGCGCATATGATTGAACTCGCCAAAACGGGTTGGATGAGCAATAGGGGCAGGCAAAACGTGGCAAGTTATTGGGCCAAAACTTTAGGGCAAGATTGGCGATCAGGCGCCGCCTATTTTGAGTCGGCTCTGATTGATTATGATGTTGATGCCAATTGGGGCAACTGGATGTATACAAGCGGCGTGGGCAACGATCCCCGAGATCGTGTGTTCAATACCTCTCGACAGGCCGACATGTACGACCCTGATGGCGCGTTTCGCCAGTTATGGCTCACTGACCAATAAGAATCACCACTGGTAACCAATAGCGATGTTAAGCCCAAAAGGATGCCCCGGTCTTAATCCCGCCGGAGTGCGAGATGCTGCATAAATCTGATCAAAAAGGTTCAGGACGTTGGCTGTAAGTTTCAGTCCCGGGCAAACACTATAAAATGCTGAAGCATCAACCACAACGTTAGGATCTACGCTCAGCGACGGATCCATTGCTCCAGACCCCGCAAGGGTTCTAAAGCCACTACGGTGACGGACATTTAAATTTATTGCCCACCTGAGGCGCTCATAGCCAAAGGCCAAAGCCAATTGATTTTTTGGGATATAAGGAATCACATCTCCGCGACGTACAATGCCATAAATCGATTCGCTGCTGTCAAAACTGGTCAAAAATTCTGAATCGGTCAGGGTATAGGTGAGTGCCAAAGGCCAATGGACATCATTTTCCTGACCTTGCAAAACATCGTAGTTGAGCCCCAATTCTATTCCACTGACCCGGACGGCACCGGCGTTATATTGATCAAGGCTTCCTGTCCCACCAGTGGCACTGAGGTCACTCCCGAGTAAATTCTGATAGTCGTTATAGTACCCGACAACTTCTCCTTGTAAACCATCGAAATCAAAGCGGGTTCCGAGTTCATAATTGATACTGCTTTCAGCCTTTTGTCCCGGTGTGGTACTGGGTGGAGCAAACCCTTTATGCACCCCACCAAAAGCCTGGATCATATTATTGAAACGGTAATTTGCTCCAATACCAGGGATCCAAACCGTCAAGCGATTATTCCGCCTGCTTGCGTCATTGCCCACCCGATCTGGATCAAGTTTACCGTAGTCCAAACGCTTGAGATTCATCTGCTCCATCCGTAATCCCGGGGTCAAGGTCAGCCCTCCGAACTTAGCGGTATAAAGGATGTGATGAGAAAGCGCCTGTGCACTATTGATCCGATTGGCGTCAGTACCACGATGCCCTGCAGTGGTCATGACCATTTCGTTATCGATAAAGGCATAGCGATCGACCCACTGAAATCTGTCCTCCTGATCAAAATGGTAGCGGACTCCGAGTTCTATGGTATGAAGCCATTTTTGACCCCATGTCCAGCGGGCAGCACTTTGTATGCCCTTAGAAAGATAACGTCTATTATTGGCCTTAACCCCGAGGACATCCGGAGCAGTGTCCTGTTGTCCCAAAAGCGTCTGATAGGCCAAAGGATATTCCTCAGGCGCCATGAGTATGGCATTCAGACTCGCTTTTTCTGCTAGAGTGACCTCATCCAACTTATACCAATTACGCCGAAAATTATTGTGGTACGCATTCGTGGTGATCGAAAAGGTTGGTGAAAACTGAGCGACATGGGTCAGTTGTAATTGATTTTGAAAGGCAGACATGAGGTCCTTTTGTGACGAACGATAACGCCGAAAAGGAGACTGGTCAAAATCCCGTTCAGTAAGGCCCAAATATGTTTCATTGGCTTGCTCTTCATAGTAATGCACCTTGGCCGTAAGTGACTGATAAATCGATGCTGATGGCTGGGATTTGGCCTGTAATTTGATCATATAATCTGAGCGTTCAAATCCAGTATCACCCCCACCATCCATCACTTTAAAACCGTCCGAAAAATAATTCAGGTAATTGACCACATACCCAAATCTTTGATTGCTATCCCCTACCAGCAGTTGATGATTTCCTGAACCATATTGCCCTCGAGTGGCAGATAGAGCGCCTTTGAATATTCTTGGAATAGAGGGTGTAATCAAATTAATTGCACCACCAGTTGTGTTAGGGCCGTATTGAATTTGACTACTGCCCTTGACGATCTCTAAGCCCTGCATCCTGGCAATCGTTGGAAAATAATACGCTGCGGGGGCGCTGTAAGGTGCTGGAGCGATAAGCACCCCATCTTCCATAAGGTTGATTTTAGCGCTGCGCTCGGGTGAAGTGCCTCGTAAACTAATGTTAGGCCTCAAGCCAAAACCATCTTCTTCATAGCTATTGACTCCAGGCGTCGATTGGAGCGTCCTTGTAATGTCCGTGAAGCCGTATTTTTGCAATTCCTCCTGAGTCAGATAGACCGCCGAACCTGTTTTATGACGGCTCAAAAACTTATTGCCTACAATTGTATTGCCCAAGAGCAAAACCTCACTCAACTGCTGAGATTTGGCCGCAACCGAATCCTGTACAACAGCATTTTTTTGAGCCACGGTAATGGTTGTCCATCCAAAGCAAAATATGAAAAATTGAACAGTAAAGCGCACTATGTTTATTTAGAATAATTAAAAATAGAGTGCAAATTTAAGTGCTAAACACCAAAATACCAACCTATTTTTAAATAATAAATAAGGTATTTACGGCTTAGGGTTCTCAAAAATATTCTTGGTGATTCCTGATGAGCCTTAGCCATATGACAATCAAAAGATTGGGCTGTAGTGTTGCATCATTGCCCCTCATGCTTTACTATTTTTAGTGGGTCAAAATTGTATCTTTGCAACGCGTATTCTTTATTGTCTTGAAAAACAACCCGTCAGCGATGAATTTAAAACGAATTTTTAGGCATTTTTTAGTCGTCTTACTGCTGTTATTGATTCCACTAATGGCCATGCAAATCACAGACCAGGTCAATTGGTCTCTCATCGATTTTTTGGTCATGATGACACTGCTAATGTCTGTCTTTCTAGGTGTTGATATGATCTGGCAGAAGGTGCCGAACAAATCAAAACGCTTTGGGTTGATCGCCATATTTCTATTGATTTTCTTTATGATTTGGGTAGAATTGGCTGTTGGTATTTTGGATTGATCATAAAAAAAGCCACTCTCATCGGAGTGGCTTTTTTATACTTGGTCCATTAATCCCTAGCGATGCATGAGCAATTTAATGATATGAAAATTTGTCAATTTTCTCACGTCATCAAACTCACGCCACATAGCAATATCTTCCTCAGACATTTGAGAGGTTGCGTCACGAAGCGATAAAATAGTCTCCATACTGTCATAAAAATCCACTGTAAGATAGTTGACGTTTTCGTCCGACCCACCACGATTCAGAATTTTATGTAACCCCCAACCTTTTCTGGTTGTGTCGCTTTCCTTAAACATGGGCATAAAAGTTTCGAGTTCTGCCTTTTCATAATCACCAAAGCGATAGGGATCAACAGCCATATAATTCACAACCGCAAAAGGCGGAGCAGCGCCTTCCATTTGCGGGCCATACCCCCCCTTTACTGAGGTCACCAATGAATAACTCTTGAGGTAATGACTCATTTGGCGTTCTTGAGCACTGCGCCAGTCGCTGTCAGATTTACCAGATATTGAATTCATTGGACTGACGTTGAATGTCGGTGTGGTGTGTAAGGTGGCATAGATGAAAGTTGTGGTCATGTCATTGACATCTGGATTCATGATTTGCCACATGTCCCACCCTAAAATGTTTCCTTGGTCTATCTGCTCTTGCCACATCTCACTGTAGAACTCCTTTTCTAATTCAAGATGCTCTTGCACATCAGCATTTTTGACTTGGCCATACCATAAAGTGACGTATAACTCAGATTGTGCCAACAGAGTATTAGTCAGTCCAATCATACAAAGGGTAAATAATAATTTTTTCATTTTAAATTGGTTTTAGTTGAATAACATAATTTAAAGTGAAAATACTGTTTTAAATTGCAATAAGCAATTAAACCTGCTTATGATTTGTCAAGAAGTTAGCCAACAAGCGATGAAAATGATGAACACCCCTTTCACGGCTGGGTGAAAACCGCCCAGTGGAATAATGTCTCGAGCGCATGCCTTTTTGGACCGCTTCGACTACAAATTCATCTTCTCGCTCAACTTTATCTAATGCCGCACCTGCGCCACTCTCACGCTTACTGGCATCCAAAACATAGGACACAAAAGACACCTTTGATTGAGTGGGGGTCAAAGGACGCACAACATTAATGGACAAGCCCCAAGGATAAAAATTAAACATCATATTTGGAAAAATCCAATAATAGTAGGCTGATATGTCTTGACCAAAATCTATATGTTCCTCAGGCAAATCAAATGAATCCGTCGCGCCCTTTGCATGCCCAATCTGAAGGCTGGCATGCTCATAAAGTATAGTGGTATAGGTGTCATAATCGATTGCCGCATTGAGTCCGTCGTGCACAAAAGGAATATGAAAACCTTCCAAATAGTTGTCACAGTAGAGCGCCCAATGACTATTGACTATGTAATCACGACTATGAAGCGGGTCCAACTTGAATTGATCCAGCGGCAAAAATCCCACGCGCTCATTCATGATTTCACATACGTTATTGATATCGAAAGCTGGTGCGATGCCAACAAAAAGGTATTTGGACCAAAGCTTTAGGTCATAACGATGCAGGTCATCACAGGGCCTTGGAAAATTTTCTGCATCCTCAAATTCGGGCATGCTCTTAAATGATCCATTGAGCGCAAATCGCCGGCCATGGTAGCCACAGATCAATTGTTTGGCTTTACAAGGATGATGGGCTATAATATTCCCTCTATGGGTGCACACATTTGACAAGCAGTTGAGCACACCCACTTTATCTCTCACCAATAAAAGCGGTTCGGACAAAAGCGGATCTAAAAGGGTCAAAGGGCTTATCGATTCATTCATGGGGACCAAAGTATCTTCATCGCCGATCCATTGCCAAGTCTTTTCAAAAACAGCCTTGACCAAGTGATCAAAAACACTTTTGTCGGTATAAAATTCACTGGGCAAGGTCTCTGCCTTGCGAATATCTGGGTCAACAAAAAAGGTCTTCATAGTTTTTTCTTTATCAAAAAATAATAAATCGTGATGCCCAATAAAATAAGTAAGCCACCATAGCTCACTACTTCAACACCGCATCCATATATGATCCAAAAAATAAAAATTATCGCCAAAATGCCCACACCAATCATAGGATATCTGTGGCGTTCTCTATTCTTGTTGACCAATATGATCAAACTGACTATGGCCATCAAATAGGGGGTCAAGACAGAAAGAGTCGAAAGATTCATCATAAAGGCGAATACCTCAACCAGTCGCTCCGAGAAACGAAAAAGCAATACTGTCGAGGCCAATAGACTAGACACGACAATGCCAATCACTGGTGCACCATTGCCATTGACTCGCGCAAAAAAAGACGGAAATAAATGGTCTTTGGCTGTTGCCATGGGAATTTGGCCTTGTATCAAAATCCAACCATTGAGCGCGCCCAAAGTTGCCGCGATGGCGCCCGCTGCAACTATATATTTAGATGAAACACCCCAAAAACTGGAGGCTGCATCAGCAAAAGGAGCGGTAGAGTTCATCAGGACTTCAGGGGGTAAAATACCAAAAATCGCCACAGAGGATAATATGTAAGTTGTCATAGTGATTCCTAAGGCAATCAGCCCCGCACGACCCACTGTTTTCTTTGCATTCCTAATTTTTGCACTGGCCACTGTGGCTGATTCTAAGCCCAAAAAAGCAAATAAAGTCAATGTGGTGGTGGCGGAAATCGCTTTAAAATCACTTTCGCCACTCAAATTTTCAAGAGAAATCAGGGACCAGTCAATATACCAAACACCAATAAATCCGATGGCCAGTATCGGAATCAATTTAAGAATTGTTGTGATTTTTTGTACCCAGGCAATGGTCATAAGAGACCAAGAATTAATGAAACTGAACAACCAAATAGCCCCCAAACCGGAAGCAATGGCCAAAGACTTATGCGCTCCGACTTCTGGAATAAAAACCGTCAAATAACCAACAAAGGCTACGGCTATTGCAGCATTGGTGCACCAGATAGAAATCCAATAACCCCAACCGACTAAAAAGCCCCAAAAGTTTCCCATCACAATTTTGGTATAGGCATAAGGCCCACCAATTGTGTCTGGCATGCGCTGGGATAACCAGCGAAATATTAGGGTAAAAAATAAAGCACCTAGTGCAGAAAAAAGCCATCCAAACAGACTGATACCACCATAAGAGGCTAAGGTCGCTGGCAGCAAAAATATTCCCGAGCCAATCATATTACCCGCAATGAGTGCGGTACTCGACCACAGGCCTATTTTTTTGACGGTCATTTTAAGTGCCATATGTCTTGATGATTGAACTCAATTGGTTTGTGATTTTTATCGGGTCGTTGCACGAAACAAATGCCCTAATTCTTGATCGACATAACGTGCGCTTTGTTTGACACTCTCCATTGAATTGATTAAAAAATTACCGCCTTGCTCGACATAATAGTGCATTAAACCTGATCGCTTGGGATCTGGTAAGAGATTTTTGTAGTCTATCGAACCGTTCCCCATCTCAGTATAATCACGAGTGATCTTGTCCATATCTTTGATGTGCCACAAAGGGAAACGACCAGGCGCCTTTTCAATAAGGGCCCTGGGACTAATGACCCCTGCATGCATCACCCAATAAAAATCTACTTCCATTTGAACCAAATCGGCCTGAGTGTCATGCAACACCACATCATAACCCATCACACCATCATATTGTGCAAAATCATAGCCAAAATTATGATAGGCAAAACCCACACCCGCCGCTTTGCATCGTTCTCCAATAAGGTTGAGCTTTTCGGCGAGCTGTTGATAACCCAAAAGGCTATGATGGGCTTCGCGCAATATGGGCCATACAATATATTGGTCGTCGATGGCCAATGCGCCTTCAATACATCGATCCGTGTAATCCATGAGATGCTCATGCGACATATCGAACTGATCAGCAAAACCATAGTGGCCACTAGTAGTGCTCAAACCTAGCGCATCCAATTGCCCCTTGAACTCCTTGGGTGTCATTCCATAATATTGACCTGTTTGAGTATCAAACCCATAGCTCTCAAAATGAGTGTAGCCCATGGCCTTAAGCCGAAGCAAAGTGCCTATTGGGTCTCGTTCCATGAAATCACGAACCGTATAGAGCTGCAACCCCATAGGATAAGTCTCCTGATCTGGGCCAGACCAACAAGACAGAGGCATAAGGGCCGCTGCTGTAATGGCTCCGCCATATTGTATAAAATCACGTCTTTTCATGGCGCAAAACTGTTGTCATTTATGATGAATAATGTATAGTTTCTTTTACATTTACATTATGATTGAAAATAACACTACTGTAAAGCTTAATTAACATAATTAATTCAATACCTTTGTAAAGCAAACTTAACTTTATTGATTTGCAACTCGTTTAAAAATACGATTAAAAACCCGATTAAACACCATGATTTTTCGTCACCGCGTCAAAGAATTTCGCACCAATCACCAATGGTCACAAGAAGCACTAGGAGCAAAAGTTGGTGTTAGCCGTCAAACCATTATTTCAATTGAGAGTTACCGCTACAATCCTAGCTTGGAATTAGGCATGAAACTGGCCCATGCCTTTGAGGTTCCAATCGATACTCTTTTTTATTTTGTATTCCAATCTTTTGACCAAGAGCAAGACTAGCCAATCAAAAGTCCCAATGTCTCGCCCCTTGTGCCAACGTGTATTGACTCTGCGCTGGCGCAATCAAACATCACAAATTTCAAATGCCTTGATCAGTGACGCGATGGGGTCTGCAGATTTTGGCACAAATTCCTGAGCAACATGCCCCTTAAAGCCCACACCAACAATAGCGCGCATGATTGCGGGGTAGTACAATTCTTGGGTTTGATCTATTTCGTGACGACCAGGAACTCCAGCGGTATGGTAATGTCCAAAATATTGATGTGATTGTTCGATAGTCCTGATGATGTCCCCCTCCTGAATTTGCATATGGTAAATATCATACAGCAATTTGAAGTGATCGCTCCCTAGAGCTTGACACAGCGCTATGCCCCAGGCCGTGGAGTCGCACATATAATCATTGTGGTCAATCTGATTGAACAATTCCATTTGCAACACGACACCATTAGATTGGGCCAAAGGCAGCACCTGCTGTAAGCCTTTCACACAATTGTGCAACCCTTCGGCATCAGACATTCCATTACGGTTTCCGCTAAAACAAATCAAATTAGTGTAACCCGCAGCCGCAACCTTTGGGATCATTTTTGAGTAATTATCAATGAGTTGAGCATGGTACTGTGGATCATTCCACCCCTTGGTCAGACTGATTTCAGCCCCATTACACATTGCAGAATGAATGTTGTATTTTTTGAGCAATGGCCACTGTTCGGGACCCATTAAATCAACTGCTGTGATCCCCAACCGCACCAAGGTTTGTAAAAACTCTTCCAGGGGGATGTCTGAATAACACCAATGACAAACACTATGATTGATATTCTGCTTTAATGGGCGCAAAGGAGTAAACTCTTGCACAAGCGACTTGGCGTGCAAATTTGAAAACTGACTCAGGCCAATTCCTGTAAGCGCCGCTTTTGAAATAAAATTTCTGCGTTTCATGGATGTTTAAATGTTCCCTAAGTTAAACAAAATAGTCCAACTAAAGGCCCTAAAGAAAGTTTGGTCTGTCCATTAGAATAAAGGTCAATAAACCAGAAGTGGCTATGCCTGATTGAGGGATTCTTCCCTTTTGTTGCGGTAGTCAGACGACACCTGCTTGATATTGCCCTCGATACCGAGCTGATCAAAACTATTCCATTGCGCAAGACCCAGAGGATGAACCTCAACTTGCCCAGCGTGCGTTCTGGCCCAAGCACTCAGCGCGCAAATAATTGGATAAAGATCAATTCCCTTTTCGGTAAGATGATAGTATTTGGTTTTATTATTGTTAGGGGCATGAGTCCTCACAATAATATCAAGCTCTATTAATTTTTTGAGTCGGTCTACCAAAATATTGGTGGCAATGGCCTCGGGCATTTGCAACATTTCACTGTAAGTTGTTCGGCCAACAAACAAATCACGCACGATCAACAAAGACCAACGATCCCCAATAAAGTCTAGGGCAATAGATACTGGACAAGTCGAGCGATGGTTCATTTGATTTGCTGCTTTAGACAGGATAAAATTAATAATAATATTATTAATTTGTTATGTTTTTTTGTTTTTCGAGCACTCAATGGGACAAGGCCAACGTAGCCACTCACAACATTTATCGACCCGCACTCGACCAAGGATTACTGCCCACGAATTATTAACCACAGAGGTCTTATTCGGCATATTTTTCTTTCCTTTGGAAAAAAAATCTTTGATGCGCCGTGCCCTTCAGGTCATTTCGGTTTTTCTCTTACTGCACAATGTTGTGCAGGGTCAAGAAGTGCGCAAAGCAAAAGCCATCTTCACTGAGGAGTCTCTTAAAATAGACGGTGTCTTAGATGAAGATTCTTGGCAGCGCGCTGTACCGCTCCATGAATTTTATCAAAACTTTCCGACCGATACTTTGATGGCCCAATACCCCACACAAATCAAGCTATTGTTTAATAATACATTTCTCTACATCGGAATTGTGGCCGAGAGCAAGGACAAAGATTTCGTTGTCGCTTCATTAAAAAGAGATTTTCGTGGGAGCTCAACAGACAATGTTTCATTCTTTTTTGACACATTTCAAGATGGGGTCAACGCCTACCAATTTGGGGTTAATCCCTACGGAGCACAAAGAGAATCACTGGTGTCAGATGGAGGAATCAGTCGGCAATCTTTTAACCCAGACTGGGATGTCAAGTGGTACTCAGAGGGCCACATAGAAGGCAACCGTTATGTTGCCGAAATGGCGATTCCTTTCGTCTCAGTTAAGTATCCTGAAGGATGTACTCAATGGAATTTTCAAGCGTATCGATTTGACATTCAGTCGAATGAACGCAGTACCTGGTCAAGAGTTGACCAAAATCAATTACTGTCCCACCTTGGTTATTTGGGCGTTTTAGAATTTGACAGGCCTTTATCAAAAAACAATACTGCAAATTATCTCATCCCCTATAGCACTCTGAGCAGAGGACAGGACTTTGAAAATGATCAGCCCAGAACCTCAGATCTTAAATTTGGTGCCGATGTCAAAATTCCGATTGGCAATAAAATGAATTTGGATTTGACCATCAACCCAGATTTTTCGAATGTCGAAGCCGATAATTTAATCAACAACATCACGCGCTTTGAGATTTCTCTCCCGGAAAAGAGGCAGTTTTTTCTAGACAATAGTGATTTATTCAGCAGTTTTGGTAATGCCCGCGATGCTGCGCCATTTTTTTCGAGGCGAATTGGTATCGCTCAGGACCTGGACGGCAACACTATTCAAAATAATATTATTGGTGGCGCAAGACTGAGCGGCAAAATAAGCAACTCATTGCGTCTTGGTGTTCTCTCTATTCAGACCCAACAGGATCAGACTAATGAGATCCCCAGCAACAATAACAGCATGGTGACCTTACAGAAAAAAATATTCAGCAGGTCTCAAATTGGTGTCTTTTTGATCAATCGTGAAGCCACAAACAAGGAGGAGTTCTTGGATCCCGAACAGGCTTTCAATCGGGTTTTAGGATTAGATTATAATCTGGTTTCAAAAGACAACACATGGTCTGGAAAATTCTTTGCACACAAATCATTTAATCCCAACGACTCTGAGGGCAATATTTCGAGCCAGGCATTGATGCGTTTCAACACACGTTTTTGGAATGCCTTCAGCATGCTCTTGTTTGTAGATCAAGAATTTGGGTCAGATATTGGATTTATTCCGCGTAAGGGGTTCATTAAGAAAGCAGACAAATTGACCCGCATTTTTTATCCCAAAACCGGGTCTATCAACACGCATAGAATTGGTGTTTACAATGAATTTTATTACGCACAAGACTTGGACTTTAGGCAAACCGATCACACGCTAAAACTGGAGTACTTGTTAGATTTTAAAGACCAAAACCGTCTTGAATTCAATTACTTTAATCGGTACGTCTATCTCTTTGATGATTTTGATCCAACCAGAAGCGACAGCGACACCCCCTTGCCCATGGGCAGCGATTATCGCTTCAACACCTACCGCATCATCTACCAATCCAATTTTGCCAACGCCATCAATTGGGAAGGCGGCTTAAATTTTGGCGAATTTTACAATGGCCGTCGCACAGGACTCAGTGGTGTCCTTAATTATCGTGTACAGCCCAAATTCAACTTGAGTTTGTCGGTTGATTACAATCGCATCCGATTGCCCGATCCTTATCCCTCGAGGAATCTCATTTTGATCGCCCCAAAACTGGAATGGACCTTTACCAAAAATGTCTTTTGGTCAAACTTCATCCAATACAGCAATCAACAGGATAATCTCGGCATCAATTCTCGACTTCAGTGGCGATTTGCCCCGATGTCAGACCTATTTATTGTTTATAATGATGGTTACGACACCACTACTTTTTACCGGAGGTACCAATCCATCAATTTGAAACTCTCATATTGGTTCAGCATTTGACAAAATATCCAAAGACCTCAGGTCTTTTCAACCATAGGTAATGTTTATCTCAGGATTGAGGATTAATATTTAACGACAAAGGCGGAAATACCTTTCTTTATTAACTTAGCGAAAATTAAATCAATATGGAATCAATGAATACAAATGGAGACGCTACAGGAAAGTGCCCTTTCTTGCATGCGACCCACAGGCACACAGCTGCCGGAGCCTTATCCAACTCAGATTGGTGGCCAAACGCCCTGAATCTCAAAATTCTCAATCAAAATAGTCCGCAAACCAGTCCAATGGGAGGCGACTTTAACTATAAAGAGGCCTTTGAAAAATTAGACCTCAATGCTGTAAAGCAAGATTTATTTGACCTGATGACTGACTCCCAAGACTGGTGGCCGGCAGATTATGGTCATTATGGCCCTTTTTTCATCCGAATGGCATGGCACAGTGCCGGAACTTATCGAGTAGGTGACGGTCGTGGTGGCGCCTGTTCTGGGAGTCTTCGTTTTGCCCCGCTCAACAGCTGGCCAGATAATGGTAACTTAGACAAAGCGCGCCGCTTGTTGTGGCCCATCAAACAAAAGTATGGCCGCAGTATTTCTTGGGCCGACCTCATGATTCTCACAGGAAACTGTGCACTTGAATCAATGGGCTTCGATACTTTTGGTTTTGCAGGAGGGCGAGAAGACATCTGGGAACCAGAAGGTGACATTTATTGGGGGCCTGAAACAGAGTGGCTAGGAGATGAGCGTTATAGTGGTGACCGTGATTTGGCCAATCCACTTGGTGCGGTTCAAATGGGATTGATTTATGTCAATCCAGAAGGCCCTAATGGCACGCCTGACCCAATAGCTTCTGCGCGAGATATTAGAGAAACATTTGCCCGTATGGCCATGAATGACGAAGAAACTGTAGCCCTGATTGCTGGAGGCCATACTTTCGGAAAAACTCATGGTGCAGGAGATGCCGCTCATGTTGGGGTAGAGCCCGAAGGCGGGGCTTTACAAGATCAAGGTTTTGGCTGGCTCAGCACATATAAAAGTGGTAAAGGTGGTGACACCATCACCAGTGGACTAGAAGGTGCTTGGACGCCGACACCAATAGCTTGGGACAACAGTTATTTTGACACTCTTTTTGGATATGAATGGGAATTGGCAAAAAGTCCAGCAGGAGCGCAACAGTGGGCCCCAAAAGATGGTGCTGCTTCGGATGCTGTTCCGGATGCGCACGATCCTAACAAGACCCATGCGCCAATGATGGCGACTACGGATATCGCTTTAAGAGAAGACCCGACATACCTCAAGATATCCAAACACTTTCACGAAAACCCGGATGCTTTTGCAGACGCCTTTGCGCGTGCCTGGTACAAATTGACCCATAGAGATATGGGCCCTGTTTCTCGCTACTTAGGTTCAGAAGTGCCTTCAGAGGAGTTGGTTTGGCAAGATCCCATTCCTGCAGCCAATTATACCTCTATCGACAGTGATGATGTTGCTTTGTTAAAAGAAGCTTTACTCAATACCGGACTCTCGACTTCAGATTTGATTTCTACTGCTTGGGCCAGTGCAGCGACGTATCGCGGCAGCGACAAGCGCGGCGGAGCCAATGGAGGTCGTCTAAGATTAGTGCCGCAAATCAATTGGGCAGTCAACCGTCCAGATCATTTGCCTGGTGTCTTGCGTGCCATTGAAAAAGTTCAACAGGACTTTAACGCATCACAGACCACAGGGAAGCTGGTTTCCATGGCAGATTTGATCGTTCTTGGCGGTTGTGCTGCAATAGAAAAAGCTGCTGAGCTTGCAGGACACTCCGTTTCTGTGCCTTTTACGCCAGGACGTTGCGATGCGAGTCAAGAACAAACTGACGTTAGTTCAGTGGCCTTCTTAGAGCCTACTGCAGATGGATTCCGAAATTTTGTTGGCAAGATGCACGACCGTCATGCAGAAGAATTACTGCTTGACCGCGCCCAGTTGTTGACACTTTCAGCGCCAGAAATGACTGTTTTGGTAGGGGGTATGCGCGTGCTCAATACTAACGCGGATGGCAGTGCCCACGGTGTATGGACAGAAACACCAGAGGCCTTATCTAATGACTTTTTCAGACATTTATTGTCTATGGATGTGGCATGGGAGCCATCAAAGCAAGATTCTTCAATATATCTTGGGCGTGATCGCGCTACAGGTGCTATTGTGCGCACAGGCTCCAGAGTCGATTTGGTTTTTGGATCAAATTCTCAACTGCGGGCCATCGCCGAAGCTTATGCCAGTGATGATGCTGGTCAGCATTTTGTTAATGACTTCGTCACCGCATGGAACAAAGTCATGCAACTTGATCGCTTTGATTTGAAATAATCGTGACCCCATTAAATGCAAAAACCCCCGCCAGTGTAGCGGGGGTTTTTTGTTGGCCAACTTTCTTATGCTTAAACTCTGTAATGGTCAGCTTTCCAATTTTGGATGGCCGCCTTGATTTCCTTTTGACTAAGATTTTCTTCAAGCGCTCGTTGGGCCAAGGCGAGATACTCCTGGTCACTAGCAAAACGCAATGCAATAATCTGTGATATCCTCAGCGCTTCAGGCATAGGTTTTTTGGCCAACAAATAATACCGCAGACGCTCTTCGGCCCTGATGGCACGATCTTGGGCCTTTAGTGGAAAGATACGAATGTACCAAGTCATCAAGATCAGCGCCACAGACAACAAGCAAAAGAGACTGCCCAAGTACATTTGATCTGGAGTCGCTTTAGCGATAAAGTTGATGCTACCGCCTAATAACGAGAGCAACATAAGAAATAAAACGCCGTGAAATCCACGGACCGATTTTGCATGATTTTTGAAATTTTGTTCCGCCATGATGTTTTGATTTTAGGGCTGATTTTTATGTGATGAAGATACAATATTTGACAACATCAATGCTTCAAGTGTTGGTTTACTCGAGGTCAAGTGTTCAACGCCATCTTCCCAAGAGACCCAAAACCAGCGGCCATTGCTCTTTACTGCCAAATAGGTCTTGGAATCGACGTTTTTAATGGCGAAGTCGTCGTATTGACAGGGTATGAATTCTTCTGCGGCTTCAAATACCCATGGCGACTGGTGAAATCCTACTTTGCCCTTCTGATAAACGGCGCTGAACGGCGCGCTGAACGGTATAAAATCAAGACTGTCGTATTTCGGAGCGATTAATTCACGGGTCATCAGCCCACGGTAAAGCCATTGGTATAGGCCCCATTTTTGACTTTTTTCCTCTCGAATTTTGAATGAACCATCATTTTTTTGTTCGTCCCAAACCAAACTATCCGCCCTGAATTTCCGCATCATTTGAGGTTTTGGAAATTCTTGAGCTGCTGTTTTGGTGGCTGGCAAAATAAAAATTCCGGCAAAAGCGATGTTTGTGATACCCCTAAAGAGGCTTCTTTTTAAGGTCATGGGTATTATATTTCTGGTCCATCAAGGATGTCTTCAGTGATCACATCCACTAAAATCGATGCCATAAATTATTGGCCTCAAGATAACGCTTTCAAAATTAATTCTTCGGCCAAAGATTTTGCGGTTGAACGCTTCGCGTGGGCAAATACAAAGTGAAAATAATACTCTTTAATAGTATTACGCATTATTCCCTATCTTTATACCCAGTTTAAAAAGACTCAGCTAGCCTCGAAAATATTTTTTAAGAAACCATCACTGTGCCCCTAATGATGAGAAAATTACTTTATGTCTTCTGTTTGTTGTTTGCCTTAGGCCCGGCGCAGTTATTTGCGCGTGGACCAGTCGGTATCGATCCGCTCCCGACAATAGGGGCTGTCGTACATCATTTTATAGGTCAGATCTGGAGCGAGAGATCTCAGTCGGATGCCCCACCAATTTTGGCCAACGTGGTGACGCCCACACCGACAGGAAATCCCATTCAAAGTTTTTGTGATGCTGCGACAGTGGCCGACTTGGTCGCAAATGCGGACCCTTCCGGCACAATCGATTGGTATGATGCCGCTACAGGAGGAAACTTGTTGGCCGCCACAGATGCCCTTGCAGATGGGGACTTAGTTTTTGCGGAACAAACCATAGGGGGTGTCCCGAGTGCAGATCGCTTGCAGGTATTGGTTCATTTTGTCGATGTGGATATTGCTGTGTCAAATATTTTAATCTGCCAAGGTGAAAGTGTGGAATTAACTGCCGTATTTGACGCTCCAGTGATCCCCAATTCCAATTATTTAGGTTTAATAAGTGCCAAATTAGTTTATTTACATCTTCCACTTAAAACATGGCCCAATGCTGAGAGCTTTGCAAATAATTTTAATGGACACTTACTATCCATCCACTCACAAGCCGAAGTTGACTTTACGATAAATGGAGCCACCTCAGTGAATTGGATTGGCATGAGTGATCGCAATACCATAGGTGCGTTTGAATGGTCAGACGGATCACCAGTAGATTATTCAAACTTTTTACCTGGAGAACCAAATGGACTTACATTTCAAAGTTTCATTAAACAATTTACAACTGGTTTTTGGGACGATGTTCCAATAACCCGATTGCACCCATCTTTATTACAATTAGATGAAGTTTATTTTAACCAAGAATGGTCCACGGGTGATACATCAACCTCAATCACTGCAACTCCGACAGCAACCACTAATTATTGGGTAGATACAACATTGAATGGTATTACCTGCCGTAAAAATATAACAATAACTGTAATTCCGACGCCATCTCCAGGGATCACCAATAACACAGGAGCAACAGAACTCAACTGTGAGGTCACAACAATAAGCCTTA
>ENA-OUOG01000868-OUOG01000868.1-marine-metagenome-genome-assembly--contig:-NODE-868-length-37711-cov-6.769039_pt1 | contig 37711 bp, 31 predicted proteins | sample MGYA00248635_ERZ508505 | MGnify/ENA primary metagenome ERZ508505 (study PRJEB26176, sample SAMN06267871) | marine metagenome | isolation source: Saanich Inlet, British Columbia, Canada | place: Pacific... | reverse complement strand
AAGCCTGACTATGTTCCTTTTTGATACAATTCCCAAAGCTTTAAGTTTTCTAAAAACGTATAGTATCCATTATTGATACAGATGACAAAACCAAAAAATCCATCCAAAAAACCCAATTGTAAAAAGTAGCAACGCATAAATTTAGCAAATGGAGAAATGATGATTTTAGCAACCCCTGCTTTCTTTCCTTTTTGAAATGCAGCAGCTGCACTTATGGTAGTGAAGTAGTGTATTTGTGCTACGTGCTCGCTTAGTTTTTGAAACGTGTAGTGTTTAATGTCAGCATTGTTATAGTGGACTTTGGTGTTTTTGTCCAAAATAATTTTATCGTGAGGATTAGTACCTCCCCACTTGCCTTTTTGTCTATTCCACAGTCTTATTTTTTTATCCGGATACCAGCCACAGTGTTTTATCCACTGGCCACAGTAGTTATTGAGTCGATTAAACTTATAAGCATCACTCGTGAAATTTTTCTTTTCCTGAAGAATGAATTTTATCAACTCATCTGATAGCTCTTCATCCGCATCTAGTGATAGTACAAAATCGTAAGAAGCTGCATTTGCAGCAAAATTCTTCTGCTCTATATGTCCTTCAAACACATTCTCAAGAAACCGCACTCCTTTACTCATACAGATTTCCTTGGTAGTATCTGTAGAAAAAGAATCTACTACCAGTATTTCATCTGCCACCTGTGCAAGTGAATCTATGCAACGCGAGATGTGTTGTTCCTCATTGAAGGTGATTATTACGGCGGATAAATTTTTGGTTACAGGCATTTCTTTAAGGAATTTCAAAGTTATGATATTGCACAGAACTCCAAAACTATGCGCATAAAGTAAATTGAATTTATCTAAGATGAAAAATGTAAGGGACTTGCTTGAATTTGAATCAACATATACTGCTCTCTTGTTTGCGAAATGCAGTAAATATTACTGTACCCATAGTGTCTATATAAGTATACGTTTAAAGTGGGTGGTTTTGTGTTTAATATATTGAATGTCAATTATTTATGATTATTTTTCTGAAAGGGTGCATTATGTGAATACCACTGAGTAACCTTTAAAAATTGAATTACCATGAAAAAAAAATACATCCTAATCGCATTAAGCTGTTTACTCCTAGCAGCATGTAGTTCTGGTAAAAAGAGACTAGAGCAGGGAGATTATGATACTGCAGTATATAAAGCAGTCAAACGTTTACAGCAGAAGCCACAGAAAAAAAAGGCTGAGCTAGTGCTGCGTGAGGCATACACTCATGCGGTGAATGAGCATATGGAGGTGATAGCGTATCTGGACAATACAACGAATCCGTTCAAGTATGATAAAATGGTGCATGAGTATGAGCAGGTGGATTATTTGAATAGAGCTATTCGCAGATATCCGTACTACACAGAACTGGTCAATTTAGTAGATGTAAAACAAGAATTGGCACAGGTTCGTGGAGAGGCAGCAATCGCTCATTTAGAAGCAGGCAATGAACTTCTAGCACAAGGGGCTAAGCGACATGCTCGAGCTGCATACCATCAGTTTGGTATATCCAACAGGTTCGTAGCGGGTACAGCAAGTCTTAGAAAACTGGAGAATGCCCAACTTGCAGGTACTGAGTTTGTAGCTTTAGAATTTGCGAATAGGGGGCGTTTTTTTAGAGATTTTAATACGGATCGCGTATTTGACGAGTTAGGAAATAATTTCAGAAACAGTCGCTACCGATTTATGCGAGTAGTGGACCCTAAGGAGGTAGATGTGGACTTAGATCATATCGTACAGATAGAAATGGACGACGCTCACATAGGTAGAGTAGATTTCAGTAAAATGTATTTGAACTGAAAAAAGAAGACGTGTATATGGGCGAAGCAGAGGCAGACAGTGGGGAAGTAGTAAAGGTTTACGGTACGGTTTACGCAGATTATATTGAGTACTGCAAAACCATAAGTAGCCGTGCCCAGCTGATGATACAAGTGGTGGATGGAAACACGGCTAGAGTGATTCAAAGACAAGTAATACCAAGTCAGTATAACTGGACAGAGAAGTGGGCTACCTACCGTGGAGATAAGCGGGCGTTATCCGCTGATCAAATTAGTTTTGCTCGCCGCAGTGAACCAAATCTGCCAAGTACTCAGTGGTTATTTGCCCTGGCAAGTGCTCCATTGGTAGGTACAAGTTTAGATCTGCTCAGAGTGCAATTTGCCCATTTAAAATAATTGTGCTTTCCCAGGAGATGTAATTCAATAAAAAAGCAGAAGCTTAGCTTCTGCTTTTTTATGGTCAATACTTTTCTAACCCAATATGATCAGCACACATGAACTACTGATAGTACTACTGAATGTTAATTGAACTCCGCAATACGCAATGAACTACTCACCGTGAATAATTATAGCGTTTACTATGAAGGCCAAACAATTTCTTCACCGTCCTCTGAGTATTCTGGGAACAGTGTAATACTCTCCACAAAACCGTCTTGTACCCAAAAGCTTAGTCCTTTGCTTTCTACGGTATAGTCTTTAGAGTCTGGCTCGGCAAATTCTTCGTCTTGTACAAGATCGTCGAACTTAGCAGTTTTGAGAAAGTCTGCTTCGCTAAGTCCTGTATAAGAGGTACCATCTACCGTATAGCTAGGAGCGTAGCAAGTGATAAGCCCTAGGTTATAATCATCTTCAGACATAAAGCTAAGCTCTACACCCTGCTCACCATAAAGCAACGATACATCATCTGTACCATCCTCATGTTTATCTTTAGTAGAGCTGGTAGGTTCTCCTAGGAGTAGTTTTACCTGGTCTATTGTCATGCCAAATTTGATTTGGCCGAAGCCTACGAATGGTTGTATCTCAATATTCATATTGTTGTTATTTGAAACAAATGTCGGTCATTTAGTTGATTAGTTCAATGGTAGTATAGTGGAATGTTATTTCTTGAGTAATGCGTTTAGCTTTTGGGCACTATCCGCTTTTTAAAATGCTACAAAATACTTCAGTTGCCAATCTTGTGTGCGCTGAGCTAGCCTACTCTTCGGATGAGCCCATGGCGGATATACTCGAAAACCTCTCTTGTTTAGCTCTTTTTCTTTTCGGTATATGATGTACTTGTTATTTAGATTAAATGTAGCACCGTGGTATTCTTTGGCTTCAGAATCTTCTACTTGATTAGAAATAGAGTACGAGCAAGCAGCATAACTTCGTTCTGTAATGGGGTTTCGACTACTGTTAATGATGTTAGGCGCTGTAGTAACAGATTAGAACAATCAGGTTGGTGAACAGTGTGCAATAAAATTATGGTGTAGTTTCTGCGGTTTTTGGTAGGTCTAAGTCTCCCTAAATTGCTATGGTACCAGTATATACCTGTACGGCAGGCCCACAGAGGTAGATGTTAGAGAATACGTTGTCTTTCTTTTCAAAAGTGATAGTCAGTGGTCCTCCTTTCGTTTGTATTTTTTGAGAGAATCGCTTTAGCGAGCTATCTTTCTCTAAGTAGTGCGCTATAGCTGCAGCGGTGGCTCCAGTGCCACAGCTTAGTGTCTCGTCCTCTACGCCTCGCTCATAGGTGCGTATGTATAGTACACCGTTTTTAGATTCTAAATAGTTTACATTAATGCCTACCTCTTTAAAGGTGTCATTATAGCGTATAGCATGGGCCGCTGTGATGAGATCTAGTTCGTCAAGTTCTTCAGTGTAGGCGATGTAGTGAGGAGAGCCTGTATTTAGCATGTAACCTTCGTCTTCTACCAGGACCATGTCTACATCGTGCATTTTAAGCTGTACCTCATCACCTTCAATGATGGCAGTATGCTCACCATCGTTTGAGTTAAAAGTACACTCAGTGCTTATCCAGCCTAAAAATGCCGCATGCTTTACTGCGCATCTGCTTCCATTGCCACAGAAACTCTCGCTTCCATCCGCATTGTAGTACATCATATCAAAATCGGAAGTTTCCCCTTTTTTCATTACGATGAGTCCATCTGCACCGATGCCATATTTGCGGTGGCAAAGTTGGATGACTTGTTCTGAGGTTACGTCGTAGAGGTCTGAAGTGATTACAAAATCATTGCCAGTACCTTGGTATTTATAAAATGTAATTTCTTTACTCATTGAGTACTTTTAGTAATGTCGGATTGGTGACCTGCACCAATCTATTGTATTTGGTGTTTTTCTCCAAGTAGTATTGCTGGCCCTCTACTTTAACGTAGAGCCTATTATCTAGTTCCTTGAAGTCCAAAGTTCTGGTTTGATCCATTCCATAGAGTTTTACCTTGCTGCCGTCGTATTGATATCCTTTGTAGTTTACTACACTTTTCCAGAATTCTACCTCAATGCTTCTAGTGGTGGTTTTGTTGAGGTCTTTTCCTTCAGCAGATGCCTGTTTATCCGCCTCGCTCTTCTCTTTGGTCGTTGTATTAATAGTTACATTATCCGACCTAGTTTCGCTGACGCTGAAATCAGGATCTATACTGGGAACAATGTACCGCTTAGAGGCTAACAGTTCATCTCCACGCACCTTTATATCTGTACTTTCTACATTTGCGACTGCTGGTTTATCGCTTGGTTTACTAGCAGCTACTGCTTTTTTGTCTTCTTGCGCTTTAGCTACAGGTGAACTCTCATCCAAGACAGCGTTCTCTTCCACATTCCTATCTTTTTCAATTATAGGAATAGTCCCACTCTCTGGTTCTTCAAGTGCATCAGTATCAGCTTCGTCTTCTAGAACTACCTCAATATCTTCGATAGTTTGTTCAGGAGGGGTATTAACTGCTAGTGTTTGGGTATCTACGACCGTCGCTTCCATCTCTTTCAAGTGAGCAGATGTGTTTTCTTCCTCTGGCGTACTTTTAAGTGGTTTGGGTTTAGCGTCTGTCGCTGTGTTTTCCTTATTGCTGGAAGAGATGTACGGCAGTAGAGTAACTCCAGCCACTATAAGAAGTGCAACAGCAGCAGCAGTAAGCATCCATATCCTAAATGAAGGTGCTTTGGATAATGCCTCTTTTGCTGTGTGTTTAGTTAGGTAATCTCTTAATTCTGCTTCTCTATTTTCATTGATCGCTGCTATAATTTCTTCTTGGAGAGCTACTGCTTTTTGAAGATTTTTATCGGTTCTTAATTCAGCCTTAAACTCATCTAGTTTTCGTCCTTTTAGCTCGCCATTTAAGTAAGCGTCGATGCTATGATATGTCTGTTCGTTTACATTCATAATAGTTCATCTTTATGGTAGCTATCGAGCACCGTGCCTTGCAGTTTTTTAAAGCATTGGTATTTTTTACTCTTTACAGTATCTGCATTTGCAAAGCCAAGTTTTTCCGCGATTACCTTGGTACTAAATCCATCAAAATAAAAGTAAGCTAATAGTTTTCCGCAGGTTTCGTCCATGTCCCTTACTAGTTGTCTGATGATGCTCTGATCCAAGTCTAGACTCATCTCCTCAGAACCTAAATCCAGATGGTTAGTCTCGTCTACTAGTTTAAACTTCGTTCTCTTTTTTAGCTCTTTAAACCATAAGTTTTTGGCTATAGCCATCATGTAGGTGCTTAGTTTAGCTTGTAGGATAAAATCGAGTTTATTGGCATTCTTCCATACTGCAATCACTGTTTCTTGAAGGATGTCATCTACTGCAGTTTCGTTCCCACTATTTTTAAGTATAAAATTTTTTACCATCGTACGGTGTTCTTTATACAGGTGCACGAGCATCTTTTCGTCACCACGCTGTATGCGGTCTATGACGATATTGTCTGCTAGCTTACCTATGCTGAACATTTTGTAGATAGTTAGTACGAGTTAATCGATAAAGGTAAATGATAGGTAGTAAAATAGATATTTCAGCCGTTAAGTACATACGAATCAAGTATTTCAAAGGTAACAATTTATTGCGTGCCTTATGCACATTTGTAGAATGTATTTTGGAATAGAAATTGTAATAAGAAGAGAAGAGTTAAAAAAAAATTATGAATATCAAAAAAGTATTAGGAGTCTTAGGTATAGCCGTATTAGGAGGGTTAGTAGCGCTTGGTGTAAATCGTTTTTTTAGTGAAGATAGTGCTCCAGAAGGTTTTCAGGTGCACGAAAATGCCAAATTTACATTGGCGGAAAAATTGGCAGATGTGCCCAACGTTGATTTTGTGAGTGTAGCTGATATATCAACGCCAGCAGTAGTGCACATTAAGACGACGATGAGAGCAAGCATCAGAAGTCAGGGAACAAACCCATTTGAGGAATTTTTTGGACCTGGTTTTCAGTCGCCGCAACGTGGACCTCAGCAGGCTACAGGTTCAGGTGTAATCATAAAAAAGGATGGATACATCGTAACCAATAATCACGTAGTAGAAAATGCCAGTAAAGTAGAGGTCGTATTGGATGATAAGCGTACGTATATCGCTGAAGTACTGGGTACTGATCCAGAAACGGATTTAGCATTGCTTAAGATAGAAGAGGATAATCTGATGTATCTGAATATGGGCAATAGTGATGATCTTAAGGTAGGTGAGTGGGTTGTAGCTGTTGGGAATCCGTTTAACTTGACAAGTACAGTTACGGCAGGTATTGTAAGTGCTAAAGGAAGAAACATAAACTTGTTAAGACAGCGAGGTGGAGAGTATGCCATAGAGAATTTCATACAGACGGATGCTGCCGTAAATCCGGGCAATAGCGGAGGAGCTTTGGTAAATACAAGTGGTGAGCTTGTCGGTATCAACACTGCTATAGCGTCCCAGACAGGTTCCTACTCGGGATATAGCTTTGCTATTCCAATCAACTTGGCTAAAAAAATTATAGGAGACCTGAAGGAATATGGAGAAGTTAAGCGTGCTATATTGGGAGTGCGTATTCAAGATATTACGCAAGAGCTAGCAAATGAGAAAGAACTCCAAAGCCTTATGGGAGTGTATATTCCTGCAGTTAGTGAAGGTGGTAGTGCGGATAAAGCAGGAGTCAAAGAAGGGGATGTGATTACGCATATAAATGGTGTTCAAGTAGATAAATCTAGCGAGTTGCAAGAGCAAATCAGTAAATACCACCCTGGAGATAAAGTAGAAATAGGGCTTGTAAGAAATGGTAAGAAAAAGACATTGTCAGCGACCCTATTGTCAAAAGATGGAGAAAAAGAAATGAATACAGAGGTGGTTAGGGAAGAGAAGAAAGTGTTAGGTGCTGAAATAGAAAACCTGAGCCGTGATGAACGTTTAGCGCTCAAGTTAAAAAGTGGAGTTAAGATAAGTAAACTGGGCGGTGGACAAATGAAGCAAAAGGGAATACCTAGTGGATTTATTATTACACATATAGATAAATCACCGATGTATACGACTAAGGATGTTGAGAATGCGTTAGAAGGGAAATCAGGAGGAGTTCTTATAGAGGGAGTGACTTCCGATGGACATAAAGAAGCTTATGCTATTCGTTTAGATTAGCGTAGCATTTTCATCAAGTAGTTTAGTTAGTATAAAATCTCACAATGTATGTTGTGAGATTTTTTTTGTTAACTGTAGCGCTCCGATTCAAATCGTAAGGGATTTAGTTAATACTACGTATGGAATATCTAGTGGTTATGGATTGCACTGTAGACGTATCTAACGGATATCGGAGTTTGTATTCTTGGGTTAGGTGGATGGCAATGGTCTCTGCGTTTATTGAATTCATAGCATCAGTATAGGCTATCTCCAGTTGTATGTATCTTGCTTTCTTATTGTTAGGTTGTTCGTTTAACAATAGTGCGAGATCTTCCTTGGCATATTCATAGTTTCCTCTTGCGAAGTTGTACTCAATATTAGCTATTAAATAGGCATTCATTTGATCCGTATCGCTAGTGTCTAACCCTACTGGGTTCAGGCTTGCGTTACGCTTGTTATTTGCTCGTACATGGCTAATTTGTATGGAGAAGTAAATAAGAAAGGAAATACTTAGGAACCATAATGCGGTCTTCAGTAGGATGGGAACTTTTGGCTCCGGTTCATATTTTCCAGGGGTAAAATGACCGTGTGCTTGAGTTGCTATTTCCAAAAGGAGTGTGAATGGGCTTTCTACTTTTAGTAAACGGCTTTCGTGGTCTCTGTGTATAGATCCATTTTTATTGTCCTATTCCCATGTAGCCCATGGTTTTCGAAGGTAAAGCAAAAAAAAATACCCTTAGGCCGAAAGTTAAAGGGCGTTTTTCGTACTGCAGGGTATTTGTTCTTGAAGGTGTTAAAGATATTTTATGGTGCTCGTTCTCATGAGAACAGGGAACAAGTACTGTATATTAATTCTAATTTATGGGTGTGTTATTACACCTCAAACCCGTTCCACGTCTCAAATTTCCATACTTCCATTACTTGGTCTATGTGTAGTGTGTAAGGGGCGTAGGCGCTATTAGTGCTTACTAGAGTAAGGCTGTGATCTGACTTAAGCTTATTGTATAAACGCTTGAATACGATACCTTCATCCTTAGTAACTACAATGTAATTCTCTCCATCTTTTATGTCATTCCAGTCCTGTAAGTAGCTAGCCGTCACCCAAGACCCTTCAATCACTGGCGGCATACTGTCTCCTTTTATCTGGAAACTACGGTAGGTCTTATTCTTAGGGAGAAAAGGAAGTTTAAATTTAGGAAGATCTTTAATGAACTCTGGATCCGCATAACCGCCAGTGTATCCAGCTTGAGCTTTCATGCTAACGATTTCTATGTTTTCTTCTTCATTAGCATCTACACTTACAGTAAGCAGACGAAGTTTTCTTCCGCGTACATCTGCTTCACTTCCTTTTAATATTTGTGTAAGCTTAAAATGCGTAAGTTTAGAAAGGTCATGGCGTACAAGCCCGTCTAAAGTGACATTAAAATAATCTGCTATATCTATCTGTATGTCAAAAGGAGGTTGAACTCCTCGTTCGTAACTATTTAATTTAGAGCGAGTAAGGTCTAGTGAGTCTGCTAAATCTTGTTGTGAAAGCCCTTTTTGGGTGCGTAGAAGTTTTACGTTTTTATCGAAATACATATGAGTGCAAACATAGTACAAAAAGATTAAAATATTATCTTTTATCAGGCAATATTATTATCAATTTACATTATGTGGGTTGGTCTTTAATGAATACGTGTAATTCTCACTCAAGGGTTATTGTTAAAGATGTTGAAAATATCGAGTTAAATTCATTTTTGACTATTGAATAACCCTTTATAAATCAATACTTTTGCAGTTATTAAAAATCACACTCAAACTATATAATTTACCCTCATGGGAATATTTAATTTTTTCACGCAAGAACTCGCTATAGATTTAGGTACGGCCAATACACTTATTATTCACAAGGATAAGCTGGTAGTGGACGAGCCGTCTATCATAGCTATTAATCGTACTACCAGAGAAGTGCTTGCGGTAGGTTCTGAAGCTCAGAAAATGCACGGTAAAACACACGAAGAAATCAAAACAATACGACCGCTTAAGGATGGTGTGATAGCTGATTTTGAAGCTGCCGAGCAGATGATTAGTCATTTTATAAAATTAATCAATACCAAAAGTAGGTTTGGTAGCCCACAACTGCGTATGGTAATATGTATACCGAGTGGTATCACTCAGGTAGAAAAACGTGCCGTAAAAGAAAGTGCAGAACGTTCCGGTGGTAAGGAAGTGTACATGATTCCTGAGCCTATGGCAGCAGCTATAGGTATTGGTATAGATGTGACTGAGCCTATGGGGAACATGATAATAGACATAGGAGGTGGTACTACAGAGATAGCGGTAATAGCTCTATCTGGTATAGTATCTGATGAGTCTATCCGCGTAGCAGGAGATGACTTTACCAATGATATCATAGAATACATGCGTAGACAGCATAACCTAATGATAGGGGAGCGCACCGCAGAATATATTAAAGTAGAGGTGGGAGCTGCCCTTCCTGAGCTAGAAAATCCACCAGAAGATTATCCGGTAAATGGCCGAGATCTTATGACAGGTATACCGAAGCAAATCATGGTATCTTACTCTGAGATAGCATTAGCCCTAGATAAGTCTATTTCCAAAATAGAGGAAGCTGTGATGAAGGCACTCGAGCTTACTCCGCCAGAATTATCTGCGGATATTTATCAGACAGGACTTTATCTTACCGGAGGAGGTGCTCTACTTAGAGGATTGGATAGACGTATATCCAGTAAAACAAAGCTTCCAGTATACGTAGCGGAGGATCCACTAAGAGCAGTAGTGCGTGGTACCGCAGTTGCTCTTAAAAACCTAAAAAGCTATAAAACGATCTTCATTAACTCTTAATGCAGCAGTTACTTGCATTTATAGAGCAAAGATTACACCTGATAGTGTTTGCACTACTGCAAGTTATTTGTGGCTTTCTAATTTTTAGTTTAAATCCCTTTCAGCAGGCTTCTTTTACACAAGCAGCCACTGCTGTTACAGCTGGTGGGAATAAAATATCTTCGGATGTGAATGCTTATTTTGACCTCAAATATCAAAATGAACTGCTTCAAGATCAGATTGCTACTCAATTTCAAAACTCTACAATTGGAACACTCCTAGTAGCCGGAGATACTATTACATTGAAGGATACTTCTAGAAGACCATTGTATGATGCAGTCCCAGCTCAGGTGGTTTATAACACTACGTTTAAGGCAAATAATGTGTTTGTGATAAACAAAGGGAAAAATCACGGAATACAGAAAAATATGGGAGTCATCTCTTCAGAAGGGCTTGCGGGATTAGTACTTCAGTCTACGGCAAATTATAGTACCGTAATGTCGCTACTCAATACCAATATGACCGTAATACCCAATATCAACGGGATGGACTACTACACCAAATTGCTTTGGACCAATGAGGCGCCTAATAAAATGCGTATTTCTGGTATTAATAAACTGGAAAAACTCAAAATAGGCGATGAAGTGAAAACAGGTAAATCGTCTATGCTTTTTCCTGCAGGTATATCCTTGGGTAAAATCACAAAGTTGAATAAAAAACCGAAGAGTCAGTATTATGAAACTGAGATACAAACTGCGACTAACTTTAGAAGTTTGGAGTATGTTTTTGTCATTATCAATAGAGATATAGAGGAGATGGAAGCATTAATTACAGAGAATGACTAAACGTATCACATACTGGATATTGATTTTAGCTCTTCAGCTTTTAGTGCTTAATCATTTAGATTTATCTATGTACCTAGTCCCCCAAGCGTTTGTTCTTTTATTGATTACTCTGCCGCTGCATATCAGTCGGTTAAATCAGGTTTTTATTGCAGCTGGATTGGGATTAATAGTAGATTTTTTTACTGCTACACCAGGCATACATACCTCAGCATGCCTCTGGCTTATTGTTTTTAGAATGGGGTTGCTCAATACACAAGACCTCAAGCAGCAAGTGGCTAACAGACTTGCTTACACTATAGGTTCAGCGGGACTTGCAAACTTTGCCTATACCACTGCGATCTTGGTGTTCTTTTATCACTTGTATCTATTTTTCATTGGGGGTATTGGTGCTATTCACTGGCCTACTTACAGTGTGACCGTATTAGCTAGTTCACTGCTTTCACTCACAATTATCGCTATTATTCAGTTCTCTATTACCAAGCGTACCTAGCATGTATCAGCACCGTTCATTATACATATATGCGGTAGTAGTACTCATAGGTTTGTTATATATCATGAGGCTTCTTCAGATTCAGGTGATAGATGATAAGTATGCGATTATAGCAGAGAAAATTTCCTTACGTAAGCAGACTATCTATCCTCAGCGAGGACTTATTTTTGATAGGAATGATAAACTCATTGTGTATAATGATCCTGTTTATGATTTGATGCTGTCGGTTCCTATAAAGCTCAAAGGCATAGATACACTTGGGCTATGTGCCTTATTGGAAATTGATAAACCTGAATTTGATAAGCGCTTAGCAAAAGCCAAGAGTAAATCGTACCGAGGCAAATCGGTATTTAAAAAAAATATTAGCAATTTGGTTTTTGCTAGAGTGCAAGAGCGACTATACGAGTTTAAAGGCTTTTTCTTTGAAATACGACAAGACCGTAATTATAAGTTTAATAGTTCTGCTCACGTTCTAGGCTATCTTGGAGAGGTCAATAAACGAGATTTAGAGTTGCAGTCCGATGAGTTTTACGAACAAGGGGATTTTGTAGGCAAGAAAGGAGTAGAGAAGTTTTATGAAGATTATCTCAGAGGAATAAAAGGAGAACAATATTTCTATGTAGATAAGTTCGGTGTGAATAAGGGCTCGTACAAAAAAGGAAAATTGGATGTACCAGCCATAGATGGGAATAACCTAAAACTGAGTTTAGATATAGATCTACAGCAGTACGGTGAGATGTTGCTCAATAATAAAATGGGAAGTGTAGTGGCTATTGATCCTAAGACTGGAGAGATTCTAGCTCTTATTTCTAGTCCATTTTATAATCCATCAAACTTCAATATTCAAAACAGAGGTAATTATTACGCTGGAGCAATAAAGGATCCTACCAAGCCAATATTCAATAGAGCGGTATCTGCTCCTTATCCTCCAGGATCTACTTTTAAGCCAATAATGGCTCTTATCGGGTTACAAGATGAAGCGATAAACGAGCATACACACTTTGGCTGTCCTGGGTATTATAGGTTAGGAAGACGAATCATAAAATGCCATGGTCATACCTTTAGCACGAGTCTGCAGCGAAGCATTGCAAGCAGTTGTAATACGTATTACTGCAATACTTTTAAAAATATGATGCAGTCTGACAAGTATGCCAATACTGAAGAAGCGTACAATAGCTGGAGAGAATACCTAAAGAGTTTTGGGATAGGAAAGGAGCTAGGAATAGACGTATCTGGTGAGATTAAAGGTTGGCTTATGGATGCTTCTTTTTATGACAAAATGCACGGAGAAGGACGATGGAGCTATGCAAACATTATATCATTATCCTTTGGTCAAGGAGAGCTAGGTCTAACTCCTATGCAGATGGCCAATGTGGCTTCAGTAATAGCAAATAGAGGATATTATTTTACTCCTCACGTAGTAAGACAGATAGAAGGAATAGATAAGATACCTGAAAAGTATCTAATGAAGAATTATACCAAAATATCTCCGACTCATTTTGAACCCGTGATTGAAGGTATGCACGAGGTGACACTTTCGGGAACAGCTGCTCATATCGCTATAGCTGGACTAGATATAGCCGGCAAGACAGGTACCGTACAAAATCCACATGGGAAGAATCACTCTGCGTACATAGCTTTTTCACCGCTTGAAAATCCAAAAATAGCGATCGCCGTAGTGGTAGAAGAAGCAGGATATGGCTCTACGTGGGCAGCACCTATAGCCCATCTTCTTATAGAACACTATTTACAGCCAGATAGTGTAGAAGGAAGCTCTAGGCAATACCTTGTAGATAAGATGAAAAATTCGAATCTTATTCCATTACAGTTAAGAGCACTTAGAGATACCGCTATTTATGGAAACTAAATCAAGAATAGACTTCATAGCACTCTTTCTGTTTGTGGCTATCACTTGCATAGGTATAGCTAGTGTATATTCGGCTACCTCAGAAGCAGGAGCATTCACACTCCTAGAAGGAAGAAGTGGTAAGCAGATTATGTGGTTTGGCGTCTCTGTCTTTTTAGGCATTATTATATTTATATTAAACGCACAGTTCTTCGAAGCCTTTAGTATTTACATATATATAGCGCTCATGCTGTTACTTGTGGCAGTATTGTTTATTGGAGCAGATATCAATGGAGCAAGATCCTGGATTCGAATAGGCTCTTTTAGTTTGCAGCCCTCCGAGTTTGCTAAATATGGCACAGCCTTCGCTATTTCGTCTATACTAAGTACCATTGGATTTTCTTGGGAAAAGAAAGCAGATATACTCAAGATAGCGGCTATTGTACTCATTCCCATGGGGCTTATTGTACTCCAAGGAGATACCGGATCTGCCCTCGTATTTTTGAGTTTCTTTATTGTTTTTTATAGAGAAGGACTGACTCCAAATATCTTAGTTTTGGGTATCGCAGCTATTGTAATATTTGTGTTGACTTTGGTTTTTGGCTCGTTGGCATTTAGCATAGGCACAGTGTTGTGTTTACTAGTTTTCTATGCATTTACGTATACCAACAAAAAAGTACTACTACCGAGCATAGCTATAGCCGCCGTGGTCATTCTTTTTAGCTTGAGCGTACAATTCCTCTTTGATAATGTGCTACAGAGCCATCAGCAAAAACGTATTCAGGTTACCCTGAATCTGATAGAAGATAATCAAGGAGCGGGGTACAATGTAAACCAGAGTAAGATAGCGATTGGATCGGGAGGTTTTTCCGGAAAAGGATTTTTGAATGGCTCCCATACAAAAGGAGACTTTATACCTGAACAGGAAACGGATTTTATTTTTTGTACGATTGGTGAAGAAGGGGGCTGGGTGCTTAGCTCTATCACTATTCTACTTTTTGTACTCTTGGTGCTGAGGTTGTTTCACTTGGCAGGAAGAGCGAAGAAGAAGTTTAAACGAATTTTTATTTATAGCCTAGCGAGTATCATCTTTTTTCACTTGATGGTCAATGTTGGGATGACCATAGGGCTTATGCCTGTAATTGGAATTCCTCTGCCACTTATTTCGTATGGAGGATCTTCTATTTTAGCCTTTGGGATATTTATTTTTACTGCTCTTAAGCTAGATGCTTCGAGAGTATATGACTTACAATCACACTATATATGACACACGTACATCAGCTTACTTTTGGCCCTTTTGGAGAGAATACCTATCTTATTTCCGATGAAGATGGTAATACCATAGTCATAGATCCCGGAATGTATGATGCGCAAGAAAACGCTCGTATGTTTGAGTATCTCAATTCTCAAAAGCTTACCCCAGTGCGACTTATTTTAACTCACGCACATTTAGATCACGTGTTCGGTGTGAATTGGTTTCACTCTCAGTATGGACTTACTCCAGAAGTGAATGCGAAGGATAAGGTAGTTTATCATAGTGCACAAGCAGTGGCTATGCAATACGGCTTGCAGATGGATAAATTAGTAGCACCTGAAGTAGGACTGGCTGCAGAGAGTTCATTTCGTTTTGGTGACGTTACGTTTGAGATAAGATTTGCTCCCGGGCATTCACCAGGCAGTGTATGCTTTTATAACTCTGCAGAGAATTATGTGATCGCTGGGGATGTTCTTTTTCAAGGGAGTATAGGCCGCACAGATTTGCCAGGTGGAGATATGGATACACTGTTGAGCAGTATCAGGAGTCAGTTACTTACTATGCCCGATGAGGTAATCGTATACTCTGGACATGGACCTCTTACCACTGTAGGGCAGGAGAGGGTGTCTAATCCCTATCTATAACCTGAGTTTACCTATTTTTTTTGGCCATAGATTTCCATAAAAAAAAGGCTTGCTCTGTATGTACAAAGCAAGCCTTTCATTCGAAACTTTTGTTCCTTTTATTTCTGATCTTTAAATGCGTCTATATCAAACAGTAGACTGAATCTAATTGTATTCTGTAATGGGTGACGTTGTGTGAAGGGTTGTAAGTAAGCTGCATCTATTTGGAAGACTTTATATTTAAGTCCCACACCGAATGTAGCATATCTTCTTGCACCTTTGGTTTCTGCTTCGTGGAAGTATCCTGCCCTTAGAGCAAACTGCTTAGCATACCAGTACTCTGCACCCACAGAAACAGTGAATTCTCTTAATTCTTCACCAAAACCTCCAGGGGCATCACCGAAAGAAGAAAGCATTCCTTGAATTAGTGGTACGTCATCTATAATTTTATCTTGTATTACTCTGCTACCGTCAGGGTATATAGAATCTTGCGTACCGTCATTTGTTTGCACATAAATGTACTGTGGAGTAGGTACCAATAGTTTGTTGAAGTCTACTCCAAAACCTATCTCATTGTATTCGTCTAACTGTGTTTTCCAAAACGTACCCAATCGTAAGTTAACAGGAATAAAATCTCTATTCGCTTCTGTAGTATAGGTTATCTTGTTGCCTATATTACTGATATTTCCTCCGATGGTAAAGTCAAAATCTTTTTCTCCGATTTTGATGTCATTCATGTAGGTCATCGAGATATCTCCAGCACCTGCAGTACCGGCTTTTATCTCTGATCCACTAGTTCCTACTTGGCCTCTAGCAAGGTCGGAAAATACAAATCTCAGTGCGATACCGAGTGACAGGTTTTTCGATAGCTTACGGGCATAGGCTCCATCCAAGGAGAACTCTTTAGGCTCATAATTTCCTGTAGGATTTCCTACCTGGTCTGTAAACTGAATATCTCCTAAAGTAAAGTAGCGAAGTGACATAGCTACCGTGCTCTTATCGTCAATTTTTTTATAGCCACTCATGTAGTAAAACCAGATGTCTGGCACAAGTTGACGTAGCCAAGGTGCTGCGGAGATAGCTATTCCTGCGTCTCCGTCTATAAAGGCTAGCTTAGACGGGTTCCAGTGTATGGAGCTGGCATCTGCTGAAGTCGCTACTCCCAAGTCTCCCATAGCAGCAGATCTAGAATCTGGAGATATAAGTAGAAATGGAGCAGCAGTAGTGATTACGTTTCGCTGACCTAATAAGTCTTTATTGGTGTTAATCACCTGTGCTGAACTGCTAAATGCGAGTAATACTGCGGTGAAAATAAAAATATATAATTTCAATTTTGTCTTAATTTTTGGCAAATGTATCATTAATTTTTTATTAGTTTACGATGTACAATTTTTCTGTTTTACTAAAAGTGGAGCCATCTTCAGCGCGTACTTTTAACGTATAAATATAGACTCCTCTTCCTATACGGTCTCCATAGTCATCCTTGGCATCCCACAGTATGTCTGAGGAGTGTGCAGGTGCATTTGGGATGTCTTGCGTTATGCTTTTTATTACTTTACCAGAGACGGTAGCTATGATCAGGTTCGCGGTCAGGTACTGTCCTACTTTATTGTGGTCAAAGTGAAATGCCGTATTGGAACTAAACGGATTTGGATAGTTGAGGACATTGGAAAGTTGAATTTCTTTATTCTCTGCTACCTCAAATTCTGTATAGGCATCCTTACTGTTATTATATACATCCCAAACCTTTAAGCTTAGTGTATGCCTACCAGGTGGAATTTCTTCAAAGGGATACTCTACGCTGCCGGCCTGATAGCTATTCAGCTCAGGTTTAAAATAGTCGTTTACAATGATGATTCGCTCCGCATCTGTACCTGCATCTAAAGTAGCCACCATTTCTCGACCTATACCACTACCTATGGTATTAATACCACTGCTGTCTAATAGCTTAGCTAAGAGTAAAGGAGTACGGTCTGTACCTCCTCCAAAGACCCAGCTTTCATCGTCTATAAAGAGTTCGAGTTGGTCAAATTTAGTGTCATCTATCACATTATCAGAGGTGCCACCTACAGGATAACTAATCTCTGCTCCACCACCATGCATCAGTCCATCTTTGGCATAGTAGGATAGTTTCCCCGGAGCTACATTGTATGCAATGTCCTTGGGAACTACAAATTGGAATTTAAATTTGCCATTGGTAGCAGTTATAGCTCCTTTATAGATAACTCTATTTTGCTCTTCAAATTCAAGAGGCAAGCTTTGAGGATCATTTACTAGTGTCTTGTACTTGCCCGGTTTGTCATAGAAGGTAGGATATACTGTGCCATTAAAATCTGAAAGCAACACATTATTCTGATCTCGTATTTCTCCTTCTATAGTGACAAGGTCTAATGCCTTAAGTGTATCATACTGTGAGCTACTGGTGTCAGTGAATAGGCCTATAGGTACATCATTTATAAATGTAGTAACTACTTTTTCTGACGGACTAAGGAGCCTCATAGCGGGGTCTGCAAGCAGGATGAAGCAGCGTTTGTTTACTTCTTCATTTCCATCGTCGTTTCTCATTTTAGCATAAGCTTCTCCAAGTGCAGGAAGCTGACCATTTGCCTGTCTTAGGAGATTGTTATTCACTAGGAGTGTATTAAGCTCTGTATTGGCTCCTATAAAAACTACTCTAGTAGTTGCGAGTAAGCCTATAGCACCTCCGTTAGGGTTTAGTAGCATTAGCTCTCCTGGAGACTCAATATCTAGATTGTCTATTTTAGCTAACTCGCAGCTGGCAGTGATGTAGAAAGAGAGTTTATCGTAATTACTCCAGCTAGCTATCTCTGGTCTAGTCACTACTCTTTCGTGCGCCATTCCATTTTCTCCACCATGCCCCACATAATTAAAGATCAGGGTTCCTTGGGAGCCTATTACTTTGGTGATATCTTCATTTACTTTCGGGTACTTATTCCCACTGCCAAATGATACTTGCTCATAAGCATCCATCCAAATTTTATTGATGTTGTACTCAGGGCTCTGAAGACTTATACCTGCAGTCATATTTTCAGATGGACCTACGTGTTGATTATAGTTTTCGTCATCAGCCACAAAAGTGATGGTCTGCATCCAGTTTCCACGACTAGACTCACTGTGGTAGTGAATAATTTTATCTACCATTATTTTAGCTTCAGCGGCATTACTGGCGGGTAGTCTTCCTACGTTTAGGTCAAGGCCTTCATCTGCTGAGGTGATTCCCCAATAACCTTCTGAATCATCTAAAATAGCATAGTAGTCATCTGAACAATACGATCTAGTGGGTTCATTACTCTCATAACTCTGATAAATGGGAACTATGTTGGTGTTGTTGTCTTCCACATTTTTATAATCATAGCTGGCATCACCAAACAAAAGAATATGTTTGAAGGTACGTTCTGCACCAGGTAGCATTCCCCTATCGTAGATGAGCTTACTCAGATCTCGTATAGCAGTCACATCTTGAGACCCACTAGAAAACTCGTTGAATACTTCTGGGGTAATGACCACCTGCACCACTAACCCATTTGCTCTGTGAAAATCTGCCAGTCTATTGGTCTGCTCCTCAAGCTCTGGACTGGTCACCATGAGGTAATCTATGTCCTTGATAGCGTGTAGGTTTTGGTTTTTTATTTTTCCAATGAAACCAGGAATCTTAGCATTATTAGCAGAAGCAAGGATAAATCTAGGCTTCATATCTGTCGCTACATTAGCGACTTTGTATGAGCTGAAGGTACCGTTGGAATAAGTCGCTTGTCTGCTGACATTGATGTGGTCCGTGATATTCCAGATGAAACTCTGAGCATTAAGTTGTTCTATATTGTATTGCAGGTTACCGATTTCCGTCTTTCTATTAATTCGAATAATTTGCTGCTCTCCATTATCGATTAGTTTACGTGGCACAGTGAGCACGTGGTAGTCTATCCAAGCAGCAGCTTCATTCAGTGTCTTGCTGAAATTATAAGCAAGAGTTAGATTCCCATCTTGGACACCTACGTTTTTGGTCATGGTCGTAGGACGATCAGCATATCTCTCGTCATAGCTGCCATCTACCGTATTAAAAGTTATGCTGCGGATCAGAGAGTCTCCTAGTCTTAGCGTCATTCCTGCGGTGAAACCCCGAAGAGTTCTGGCAGTGACTATAGACCGTACACCTACTTTTTCACTAGTAGCTACATTAGAAATGTTGTAATTGAAATTCTTGAACGTCGTGATTTGCATCATATCACCCCACCATTTTCTTCCAGATTGTATGTGGTTTTGTTCATTACTCTCATGATAGACGATGTGCTCGTAGGTAGTAATAATGGCATCAGTGTTTAGTCCATCATTCGCAGGAGAGGTAGTCATTCGTTTTCCATTGGTAGGAGAATCCCAAGTGATGAAGTAGTAGGCTCCTATATCGAAATCATGCCCTATGGCATCATACGATTGGGTTGATTTTACATAATTAAACTTCGTGGGACCAGTGCCGTACCATAGGAAGTAATCGTCATCATCCATGATATCATTGCCATTATTGTCTACTGCATATATGGCATTTTCTTGCAGGTCATCGTAGCGTTGCTGAGCGATTACCTCAGGTAACATATGTCCACCATTGCCGTAGAGCTTAAATTTCGACATTCTCAGAGTACTAAGGTCTGCACCGCTGCCAACTAGAAATGACTTATCTATTTTATAGACACCATCACTGCCTATAGCCAGCTTATAGAAGTTGCCACTTTCAAGTACTGAATTGTACGTTTGATCTTTTTTCTTTTTGAGATTCGCAGTTGTCCTGGCATATGCTCTAGTCTGCACATCAAGAGTAAAACTGGTTAAATATTCTAGTGTATTTCCATTTTTACGTACTGGAATTACCTGAATATATATGTACCGCTTACCTTGTTGTACAGATTCGGATGTGTTTATCTCAAAATCTGTGGATAGGTAGGGGTGAAGCTTCTGAGATGAGGAAGACTGTGTTTTTATATCCTTCAGACGAACTTGGTCTATGTCTATGAATTCTGCGGCTATTTTTCTGGTATAATAAGGAATCTTATAGAGGTTGTCCTCTGTTGTTTTGGCGGCACATTCCTCGCACATCGCCACATTTAGTACTTCATGCAGGGTGTTTTCCGGTTTTATTGTTGGGTTTTCATTGATCTTCCATTGTAGTGTAATTGCATTGTTTTGAGCGTAAGCACACAAGTTGGACGCTACAAGTAATAACAATGGAATTAGGTGTCTGGATAAGGTGATTTTCATTCGGTAAAATATACTTATTCTTAATCTGTTGATAGTCTAACAATATTACGGCATTAATTATTGTGTATTTGCTATTAAAAAACAAATCTGACACAATAATTAGATTTTCTGAGCGTAGTTTTATAAATGTTATATCTTTGTGGATTACAAGACAAGTAGAATGAAAAAATTACAAGCTGCTATTTTATTAATGATGGGACTCTTGGCGTGTACTAATGTACAAGCTCAAGACCCTGAATTCACACAATTTTACGCAGCTCCAATATACACCAATCCTGCAATGGCGGGTACGGGTACATGTAATGGAGGCGGTAGAGTAGTGTTAAATTATAGAAATCAATGGCCATCACTTCCAGGTACATTTATTACCTCTAGTGCAAGTTATGATCAACACTTTGATAAGATTGGCGGAGGTATTTCGTTGCTTCTTTTAGATGATAGAGCAGGTGAGGGTCTACTGAGGTCTACCTCCGTTTCGGCAGGATACTCCTTCCAACTTCCCGTTACGCGTAAATTTACGATGCGTTTTGGAATAGAAGGTCAATACGGTCAGCGCAGCATAGATTGGCAGCGTCTCCGTTTTGAAGATCAGATAGACCCTAGTGCAGGCTTTATAAACCCCACTGCTGAGCCATTCGTTGGTGATTCTAAAGGGTATGCAAATTTCGCTACAGGTGTATTGGGTTATTCAGAGCGATTTTATGCTGGGATAGCGGTTCATAATCTTATAGAGCCTAATCAGTCGTTTTTTAACAATCCTGTGGGTATAATACCAAGAAGGTATACTGCTCATAGTGGATTGGTGATACCATTGGATGGGCGTAAAAATCCAGAATCTACGATATCTCCTAACGTGTTGTTTATGCTTCAGAATCAATTTACGCAAATGAATATTGGTTTCTATTACAACAAAGGTCCTTTGGTTACTGGGTTGTGGTTTAGACAAACATTTGGTGAATACGGTAACTCAGATGCACTTATGGCGTTGGTAGGTTTCCGTAAGGATAAGTTCAAATTTGGGTACAGTTTCGATCTCACTGTAAGTGGTGCTCGATCAGCTGCTCCAGGCTCGCATGAGATATCCGCAGGTATAGAGTGGTGTGCTCGTAAACCCAGTAGAAAGTACCGTAAGATCAGTTGTCCAGATTTTTAATCTGACTCAAAAAAATGTATAATTGCACAATATTTGAAGGTTAGGTAGAGTTATAAGTAAAGGTTTTAAATTATATGAAGTTAAATAAATTCACAATAAGCTTACTTGCATTGACAGTGATGTCATCAGTAGCTTGTAAAAAAGAGAAATCTTCAAGCACCGGTTGGAATTACAATGATTCTAAGTGGGGAGGTTTTGAAAAGCACGAGTATGCGGGTCAAGAAACTGGTCCAGGTCTTGTATTGGTGCATGGTGGTGCTTTCACAATGGGTTCTTCAGAGCAGGACGTAACCTATGAGCACAATAACGTAGAGCGTAAAGTTTCTGTACCTTCATTTTATATGGATGAGACGGAAGTTACTAATAGTCATTACCGTGAATATGTGTTTTGGCTAAAGCGTGTATATGTAGATTATCCTGAAGTAGGCATCAATGCACTACCGGATACAAATGTGTGGAGAGATAGACTAGCATACAATGAGCCTTATGTAGACTATTACTACCGCCATCCAGCTTACCAGGATTACCCTGTAGTAGGAGTGAACTGGCAACAAGCTACAGCATATGCAGCTTGGAGAAGCGATAGAGTGAATGAAATGATTTTGATAAGAGAAGGTATCTTAGAACCAGATCCTGATCAGATGAATGAGGCTAACTTTAACACAGACGCTTACTATGTTGGTCAAAGTGATGGTCTTACCCTAGGTAAGCATCAAATGAAAGACTACAGAGTAAAACGAGGTGGCACACGTCAAGTACGTATGGAAGATGGTATTATGCTTCCTGAGTATAGACTGCCTACAGAAGCTGAGTGGGAGTATGCTGCTCAAGCAAATATTGGAGCGTCTACGTATGAGAACGTAAACCAAAAGAAAATATACTCTTGGGAGGGTCTTACGGTAAGATATTCCGGAGGGCAAGAAAGAGATAGAGGTCTTATTTACGGAAATATTAAAAGAGGTAAAGGTGATCAAGGTGGTATTGCTAATCGTTTAAACGATGGGGCACTAATTACTGCACCTGTAGCTTCATATTGGCCAAACGATCACGGCTTGTATAACATGTCTGGCAATGTTGCAGAATGGGTGATGGATATTTATCGTCCATTGTCTTTAGAGGATGTGACTGATTTCAATTCATTCCGTGGTAATGTATTTGATAAAGTAAGTCTTGACCAAGACGGTATCGTTGATCTGAAAGACAGCCTAGGTAGAGTCATTTATGTGCCTGTGACAGAAGAAGAAAATGTAGGTCGAAGAAACTATAAGCGAGCAGATAATATCGGTTATTTAGATGAAGAAACCTATATGGACGGTGAGCAAGGATATGAGTACGGTGTAAGTACACTTATAGATAATCAAGCCCGTGTATACAAGGGAGGTTCTTGGAATGACCGTATATTTTGGGCATCTCCAGGCAATAGAAGATACTTAGATGAGCAGCAAGCATTATCTACCCTAGGGTTTAGATGTGCGATGCACAGAGTAGGAGCACCTTAATAGGAGCTTTATCATCCTTTAAATACAATTTGCCATAGGCGAACAGTCTGGATGACAACAATGAAATTTAGAATCCCAATCACGCAAGTGGTTGGGATTTTTTGCTTCAAAAAGAGATGAAATGGATATCAATGAGTGACTTTTCATATTGGTTAAGAAATATAGCGATATTGGTGATGTGCCTATCGATTCTGATCTAGAGAAGGAGCTGGGGATTTCAGGAGATGATGCCTATGATTTGATTATAGACTATGGTCTGGTTTTCAATGTGGACGTTACAGCCTTCTTATTAAACAAGTGTTTTTATGATGAAGGAGAACAGATGATTCGATTTTTTTCGTTGGTGGAACAGAAGATATAAAAGAAGAAAAGTTACCCTAGTAGATCTACAACAAGGTGTTGAATTTTGTAAACTGATCTAACAAAAAAAAGCACTGCCGATGGGCAGTGCTTCATACTTTTTAATTTGTGATTATTTAACTCATCGGTCAATTTGACTGATGATTAGCAAAATTCTTTGTAAACGGCTTTCAGATGATCAGAAATCATCTCAGCTGTGCGGCCCTCTATATGAAGACGCTCTACAAAATGTACTAATTCACCATCCTTGAAAACCCCAATGCTAGGACTGCTTGGAGGGTAAGGAAGTAAGTGTTGTCTTGCTGTGGCTACTGCTTCTGCGTCTTGTCCTGCAAAAACTGTAAATAAGTTATCTGGTTTTTTATCTCCACTCAGTGAGCCTACAGCACCTGGTCTAGCACTGCCAGCAGCACATCCACATACGCTATTTACTACGAGTAACGTAGTTCCTTTCGCATCAGTTAAAGCGTTATTTACTTGCTCTGCGTCTCTTAATTCAGTGAAGCCGTTATTTGTTAAATCAGCCCGCATTGGAGCTACTAATTCTTCTGGATACATTGTATAATCTATTTATTCTTGCAAATATGCAACAAAACTAACGAGTGCTTTGTTTAAGATGTAGTAAATTTGCAACGTTTAGAAAAAGTAATGACAACACAATCAATGAGTAACTACAAAGTAAAAGACATTTCGCTAGCTGACTGGGGAAGAAAAGAAATTAACATAGCCGAAGCAGAGATGCCAGGATTAATGTCTCTAAGAGAAGAATTTGGAGATAGTCAGCCACTTGCTGGTGCACGTATCGCAGGATGTCTTCACATGACCATTCAAACTGCTGTACTTATCGAAACCTTACAAGCTCTTGGAGCTGAGGTGACTTGGAGTAGTTGTAATATTTTCTCTACACAAGATCAGGCTGCTGCTGCAGTAGCAGCTGCAGGAACCTCAGTTTTCGCTTGGAAAGGAATGAACGAAGAGGAGTTTGACTGGTGTATAGAGCAAACACTTCATGCATTCGAAGGTGGTAAGCCACTTAACATGATATTAGATGATGGAGGAGATTTGACTAACATGGTGTTAGACAGATATCCTCAATTAGTAGAGGGCATCAGAGGTATCTCAGAAGAGACTACTACAGGTGTGCTTCGATTATACGATAGACAAAAAGCAGGAACGTTACCGCTTCCGGCTATCAATATCAATGATTCGGTAACAAAGTCTAAGTTTGATAATAAGTACGGATGTAAAGAATCAGCTGTAGATGCGATTAGAAGAGCAACTGACGTAATGATCGCCGGTAAAGTAGCAGTAGTAGCAGGATACGGAGACGTAGGAAAAGGTACCGCAGCATCTCTTGCCGGTGCAGGTGCTAGAGTGATAGTGACTGAAATAGATCCTATTTGTGCTTTACAAGCTGCAATGGATGGTTTTGAAGTGAAGAAAATGGAAAACGCTATTCCTAGAGCTCAGATCATAGTGACTGCTACAGGTAATAAAGATATTCTTACAGAGAAGCACTTCCGATTAATGAAGGATAAAACAATCGTTTGTAACATCGGTCACTTTGACAATGAGATAGACGTAGCCTACTTGAATAACAATCACGGTGAATCTAAATTTGAGGTGAAGCCACAAGTAGATGTATACAACATAGACGGTAACGAAATCATCCTTCTTGCAGAAGGTCGATTAGTAAATCTTGGTTGTGCTACAGGTCACCCATCATTTGTGATGAGTAACTCATTTACAAATCAGACACTAGCTCAACTAGAGCTTTGGGAAAGAAGTGCGAACTACAAGAATGAAGTATATGTGCTTCCTAAACACTTAGATGAGAAAGTAGCGGCTCTTCACCTTTCTAAAATAGGTGTGGAATTAGAGGAACTTACCCAAGACCAAGCAAGCTACATTGGTGTAGGCTTAAACGGTCCGTATAAAAATGACGCGTACAGATACTAATTCGCCACGGCGAATAGGTTCTGTAAGTTTTAAATAACACTATCCAAATCCCAATTGCCTTCGGCAGTTGGGATTTTTTTGTTTTTGAAATGAAGCCTTAATTTACTCGTATTAGGCTAAATGTACGTATGTGCTCATGGGTAGTTGCTAAATTTGATGAGGTTATTGGGCTAGAAAGATATGGTACACGGGGAGCAGGTTATTGCCTACTATCAGATTATTATTATAAACTAATTTTGAAAGACTCGTGTGACCTATTGTTAACCTCTTATGTAAATATAAATTTAGACAATCGGTTTATCCCTAGTTTTGACTTATACGTTAACTTGATTTTGTCTAGAGAACTTGATTATAGAAGGAAGCTTAACTTTTATTCTATAAGATTGATGCTTCTACGAAATAGGTTAGTAGAATGGGTAAGCTAATCTACTTCACCCTTGACTCCCTTCGAAATAATACACTGTGTCAGTATTTTATCTTTCTTTTACAAAATGAGACAAATCCTCATGGGATTGCATATTTCTAACGAAAATATAGAAAACAATATTCGACCCCGAAGGGGTCGCACTCGATCTCGACATACATTAGCTATAAAGGTGTAAACCCTTTGGGTTAGGAGAAATCAATAAATTTATCTCACCCTACTCACCCCAGTACTCCCTTTGCAAGAGTATACAGCATCAGCATTTTCAATGTCATTCATGGTAATGGCCTTCTCGGTGATAGTGAAACCATAATTTCTCAGTAAGAAACGCTGTGTGGCTCCATTCACTCCGCCGCTTTTTAGGCTAGGGATGAAAAAGTCTTCTCCTTTTTGGATTAGGATGTTACTAATGAGCTCCTCACAGATATGACCTTCAGTATTTTGTAGGAGTAAATGGTCTACTTGCTTTTCTTGCTTGTACTTCGCGGCCAGTACGTAGTAGATGCTGCTGAGGCTCTTTACAGTCATCCACGGCACTATCGGTTTTGGCTCTGGGTATATGCCTAGTATGCCCAGAGCTAATGGAGCTTTTTTTAGATCGGCTTCTAAGTCGAGTGAGGTTGGTAAAAAGAAAGGAGCATCAGATTCTCTAAAGGAATGATCAAAGGCCAATTCGTCTGTTTCAGGCGTGTATTGTCCTTTTCCATCTCGGAAGAAGTTGATTCGAACTATTCCGTCTTGTTGATAGGATAGCGCTATACTGCGAATGAAGTCTTCATCCACAAGAAAGCTTGGCACTATTTGGTAAATTTCTAAAGCATCATTGATTCTATCTATATGAGTCTGCAGCAGCGGTAGGTTTCCATTCACCACTCTGATAGTCTCAAAAAAACCGTCTCCGAATAAAAAACCTCTGTTCATTGTGTTATGCGAATAGCATTCCGGCGATAGTAGCAGTCATCAAACAAGCCAGTGTTCCGCCTATGAGCGCACGCATACCTAGCTTCGCTAGAGTACCACGCTGATTCGGAGCAAGTGAGCTAATGCCACCTATTTGTATGCCGATTGAAGCAAAATTAGAAAACCCGCAAAGTGCGTACGTTAAAATGACAACAGAACGGTTGGTAAGCATTGCTCCACCATCGGCGGTTATCATTTCTTTAAGCGATAGGTAGGCGATGAACTCGTTGATTACGGTCTTTTCTCCCAACAGCTGACCGCTGAGAATCATATCTTGACTGTCTATACCAATGACCCAAGCAAGTGGTGCGAAAATATAACCCAATATCATTTGTAAATTGAGACCGTCATAGATAGTCGCAGCAGCTACCGTCTCATTTAAACCCGTGTAGTTCCCGATGATGTCAAATAAGAAGAAATTAATCATAGCTATAAATGCTAGGAATACGAGTATCATTCCACCTACGTTGACAGCCAGTTTTATTCCATCGGTAGTGCCATTGGAAATAGCTTCCAGTGGTCCGTTTCCTATGGTTTCTTTGTCGATATCAAGTTTTTCATCTACTTTTTCTGTTTCAGGATAAAGTATTTTAGCACATATAATAGCTGCAGGGGCTGATAGGATAGAGGCGGTGAGTAAGTGTTTCGCAAACTCTTGTTGAGCTGCAGGATCATCTCCTCCTAAAAAGCCAATAAATGCTGCAAAAACACCGCCAGCTATAGTCGCCATGCCGCCCGTCATTAGACACATTATCTCTGATTTGCTCATTTTGGAGATGTATGGCTTTACCACTAGAGGTGCTTCTGTTTGTCCTACGAATATGTTAGCTGCGGCAGCTAAACTTTCTGCACCGGATAGACGCATTGTTTTGCTCAGTATCCAAGCGAAGGCAAAGACTATTTTTTGTAATATACCAAGGTAATAGAGCAGTGAGGTGAGCGCTGAGAAGAAAACCACCGTAGGCAGCACCTTGAATGCAAAGATGTAACCCATGGTCTGTTTAATCTCAGGAAGATTGGAGACTAAGTTCCCGAAAATAAACTCGGCACCTGCATCTGTAAAAGAGAGTAGCTGAGTGAAAAAACCGGCAAATACACCAAAAACAGATGCAAATAAAGGCACCTTAAAGACCAATAATCCCAAAACTAACTGGATGACTAAGCCAGAGCCTACGAGCTTCCAGTTTACACTTTTCTTGTGTTTGCTAAATATAAAAGCGATTCCTATTAGAATGATTAAGCCCAGAAGGCCTCTAAGTATCTCCATCTATTGTGTTTAAAGCGGTAAATATAAGATTATTGTAAACTCTTGACTTAGGGTTTCGGTAATTTGCGACTATGACCTTTTCAACTACTAACGATTACATCGGCTTCATTGCCTTAATTTTCAGTTTAATAGTTTTTAAAAATTCTATTCTATCCCTAGCTTCTGTTTAGAAATGTGGTTGTCTTATCTTCGCAACAGTTTTAAATAACCATGCAAGACCAAACACCTTATACACCAATCAATAAAGTACGAATAGTAACAGCTGCATCTCTTTTTGATGGGCACGATGCTGCCATCAATGTGATGCGTCGTATCATACAAGCTACAGGCTGCGAAGTGATACACCTCGGGCACGATAGAAGTGCGGAGGAAGTAGTGAATACGGCTATACAAGAGGATGCGAATGCTATCGCTATGACCAGTTACCAAGGTGGCCATAACGAGTATTTCAAGTATATGCGTGACCTTCTAAATGAAAAGGGTGCAGGGCATATCAAGCTTTTTGGTGGTGGTGGTGGAACTATTCTGCCTTCCGAGATAGCAGAGCTTCAAGACTATGGTGTTACTAAAATATATCATCCTGACGATGGCCGGTCTATGGGTTTACAAGGAATGATCAATGATTTGGTGGAAAAATCTGATTTCCCAACAGGGCAAAATCTGAACGGAGAAGTGCAGTCATTTCGCAAAATGAACAAGATGTCGATAGCGAGAGTTATCTCAGCTGCCGAAAATTTCCCAGAAGAAAACAAGGAACTTTTAGCAGGTATTTCTGCTGAAGCCAAAGAAATAAAAACGCCAGTTCTTGGTATCACAGGAACAGGTGGTGCAGGTAAAAGTAGTTTGGTAGACGAATTGGTTCGCCGTTTCTTGCTTGATTTTCCAGAGAAAAATATTGCTATTATATCTGTAGATCCATCGAAGCGTAAGACTGGTGGAGCGCTACTCGGAGATAGAATCCGAATGAACAGTATCAGAAATAATAGAGTGTATATGCGTTCTCTCGCTACTCGCCAGGCGAATCTGGCGCTATCTGCTCATATAGACGTAGCCAAAGACATTTTGAAAGTGGCTGGATATGATTTAATTATCCTAGAAACTTCTGGAATAGGACAGAGTGATACCGAAATCACCGACCATAGTGACGCGAGTCTCTATGTGATGACACCAGAATACGGTGCTGCTACGCAGTTAGAGAAGATTGACATGCTGGATTTTGCAGATGTTATTGCGCTAAATAAGTTTGATAAGCGTGGAGCTTTGGACGCTCTTAGAGACGTAAAAAAGCAGTTTCAACGAAATCACGTTCTCTTCGATAATGACGTAGATACTATGCCAGTATATGGTACTATAGCTAGTCAGTTCAATGACCCAGGGGTGAATTCACTCTATGCAAAATTAATAGATACTATCAATGAGCGAACAGGTGCTGGATTTGATTCGCAACTAGTGGCTGCCAATGAAATGTCCGAGAAGATATTCATCATTCCACCCAAAAGAGTACGCTACTTATCTGAGATAGCAGATAGCAATAGAAACTACGATAAATGGGCTAAAGAGCAATCAGCAATAGCTCAAAAACTCTACGGAATCAAGAAAACGATTACCACCATTCAAGAGGCCGAGATTACGGACTCAGCTAGACTGATAAAAGACTTAGAAGAAACTTATGCTAAAGTAGCCTTGGACTTTGACCCTAAGCTGCAGATAGTATTAGACGAGTGGGATGGCGTAAAAGAGTCGTATGCCAATGACATTTACACCTACCTGGTACGAAACAAAGAGATAAAAGTAGAGACCAAAACTATCTCGCTTTCTCACCAAAAAATAAGTAAAGTATCCCTGCCGAAGTATGAAGCTTGGGGCGATGTACTGCAGTGGAATCTGCAGGAGAATGTACCGGGTAAATTCCCATTTACTGCGGGGATCTATCCATTCAAGCGTCAGGGAGAAGACCCCACCAGAATGTTTGCAGGAGAAGGAGGACCCGAGCGTACTAATAAGCGTTTCCATTACCTAAGTGGTAGCATGCCAGCTAAGAGACTGTCTACTGCTTTTGACTCGGTAACACTCTACGGGAATGATCCAGACCACAGACCAGACATCTACGGTAAGATAGGAAATGCAGGAGTAAGTATTTGCTGCTTGGACGATGCTAAGAAATTATACTCTGGATTTAACCTAGCACACGCTATGACCTCTGTGAGTATGACCATCAATGGTCCAGCACCGATGTTGCTTGGTTTCTTCATGAATGCAGCCATCGACCAGCAGTGTGAGCTATACATCAAAGAAAATGGACTAGAAGCCGAAGTACAGCAAAAGATAGATGCCTACTTCAAAGAAAAAGGTAGTGTGCAACCGAAGTACGACGGAGATTTGCCACTAGGCAATGATGGTCTTGGGTTAATGCTCCTTGGACTGACTGGAGATAAAGTGCTCCCTGCAGATGTATATGCGAAAATAAAAGCAGAAACCTTAACGCAAGTGAGGGGAACGGTTCAAGCAGATATACTGAAAGAAGATCAAGCACAGAATACGTGTATCTTCTCTACAGAGTTTGCGCTGCGACTTATGGGTGATGTGCAGCAGTACTTTACAGATAATGGAGTAAGAAATTTTTATTCTGTTTCTATCAGCGGCTATCACATAGCAGAAGCAGGTGCTAATCCAATTACGCAATTGGCATTTACACTAGCCAATGGATTTACCTATGTAGAATACTACCTCAGCCGAGGGATGGACATCAATGCTTTTGGGCCTAACTTATCCTTCTTCTTTAGTAATGGTATAGATCCTGAGTATGCCGTAATAGGTCGTGTAGCGCGTAAAATTTGGGCGAAAGCGATGAAGCTAAAATATGGAGCCAATGAGCGTAGCCAAATGCTGAAATACCACATCCAAACCAGTGGTAGAAGCTTGCACGCACAGGAGATAGATTTTAACGATATACGTACTACACTACAAGCGCTATATGCCATCTACGATAACTGTAACTCGCTGCATACCAATGCCTATGACGAGGCGATCACTACACCTACAGAAGAAAGTGTACGTAGAGCAGTAGCCATACAGTTAATTATCAATAAAGAGCTTGGACTAGCCAAAAATGAAAATCCAATGCAAGGATCGTTTATCACAGAGGAACTCACCGAACTAGTAGAAGAAGCGGTAATGACTGAGTTTGATAAGATCACCGAACGAGGAGGGGTGCTCGGAGCTATGGAGACCATGTACCAACGCTCTAAGATACAAGAAGAAAGCTTGTACTACGAGACCTTGAAGCACAATGGCGATTTCCCTATCATCGGGGTGAATACCTTCTTAAGCAGTAAAGGTTCTCCTACGGTATTGCCTAAAGAAGTAATCCGAGCTACAGAAGACGAAAAGCAATTCCAAATCAATACACTACAGAGCCTAAACAAACGCTACGAGGCAGAAGCGAAACAGGAGCTGACGCACCTACAGCAAGTTGCCTTGCAAAACGGAAATGTATTTGAAGCCTTGATGGAAGCCAGTAAGGTATGCTCACTTGGGCAGATTACGAGTGCTTTGTTTGAGGTAGGGGGGCAGTATAGACGAAATATGTAATAGGAGCCAAGACTAAATTACGAGTCGCGGTTCGTGTCCTCACGAACATTCTCGTTCTTGGTTCCGTTCGTGAGGACACGAACTTGTTCTTCGAATAGGGCTATAGGTTGCAATTTTAAAGAAGATCATCCCTAATCCTGCTGACCTATGATTGCTATTATTTCTACTGTACCTGTACTCCGATAGTAGATGCTGTCTGAATCTATGCAGTTCTTTTGAGTTAGCTACTTTGGATCTGCGGTACAGTATTTTGATACTAAAATACCTAATCCTTCTATGGGTTTGGTAAATTATTTTCATCTTCAAAAGCAATTGGAAAAGATATTTAGATGAATTATTTCTATTTTTCGATAAATTTAATTCGCTGATTCACAGTGCTTAATCTTTAAATTGTAAAATTACGTTTGACTTTAATTATAAAAAGATGAACAAAACAAAATATTTTCGGTTTATTTGAATATTAACTTATAACAATTAACAAAAAAATTATGTATCTACTAGACGTATTAACAATTCCTAAAGATGATCCGATTGCATTTACCTTTTTTACAGGTTATATGGCAATGCTTGCGGCATCTGTATTTTTCTTCTTCGAAAGAGGTAGTGTAGATGGCAAATGGAAATTATCCTTGCTGGTATCTGGATTAATCACAGGTATAGCTGCCGTCCACTATTACTACATGAGAGATTATTACCTAGCAACTGGAGAAAATCCAACTGCTCTTCGCTACATCGATTGGACGCTAACTGTTCCATTGATGTGTGTTGAATTTTATTTATTGACTAAAGCAGCGGGAGCCAAGATCGGCTTGCTTTGGAAATTGATTGCAGCGTCTGTTTGGATGCTTGTAACGGGTTACATTGGAGAAGCATTCACGGATGGTTCTACCGGTCATTCTGTACTTTGGGGTTTCTTGTCTACTCTTGGCTATGTATACATCCTATACACAGCGTGGTATGGAGAGGTAGCTAAATTAGCAGATGCGAGTAACAATGCCGCAGTGAAAAAAGGAGTAAGAACCTTAGCATGGTTTGTATTAGTAGGATGGGCTATTTACCCTATCGGATACATGTGTATGCCAGGCGGTTGGTTAAACGTAGCTCTTGGTTGGGAGAGTGGCAATGTAGATTTGTTTTACAACATTGCTGATGCCATCAATAAAATAGGCTTTGGTTTAGTAGTTTACGGTATTGCTGTAACATCTTCGAAGAAGGTAGCTGCTTAAGAAAAACACAAATGGTAGTTGAGACGATTACCTTGATTACTTAAGTTTCTAAGAGGCGCAATGATAGTTGTGCCTCTTTTTTTTTAATCCTTATAATCTTAAATAATGTCAAAGATTCATTCCCTTTTTGTTGGTCTGCTTATAGTTTTGAACATCCTTTTTTTGATTTTTGGAGAGTTCTCCTCGGAGGTTCAGGTAATTTTTAGTGCAGTACTTATTTGTTTGTTTGGTATCCCACACGGAGCTATAGATCATATTATCTATAGGGAAGAGCGAACTACCTCAGCGGTAGTGTTTTATAGCTTTTACTTTGGGTTAATGCTGTTGTATTTTGCCTTGTGGATGTACCTTCCGATTCTAAGTATGCTGATCTTTTTGGTATTATCTGCGTTCCATTTTGGTCAATCTCAGTTTTCACATCTTATCATACTAAATAAGTGGAAAAGAGTTTTAGTCTATCAGACTTGGGGTCTTTCTATTTTGAGTGGTTTAGTTGTTTTTAATTACGATCAAATAGTCGCTCTTGCCGCTAATAATCAGGATATAGTAGCTCTCTTGCCTGTTTTTCACTATCAAACCACACTGAGTGTATTGATTTTAAGTTCGGTGCTTACACTGGCTATTTTAATTCGTTTGAAATTCGATAAACATATCTCAGGACCGCTATTTTTTAAAGAGATACTTCTTTTTGGTCTTATTCATCTGTGTTTCTACACGCTGCCTTTGCTCGTCGGGTTTACCATCTATTTTAGCACGCTTCACTCCATGCAAGTTCTTTTAGAGGAATTTGACTACCTGAAAAAGAGGATGATTAAGCTATCCATGTCTGACTTTATACTTTTAGTAACACCCTATACGCTAATTAGTATTGTTGGCTTGGCCATTTTGTTAGTGCTGTCCCATTTTCAGATTATAGCGATATCAGGCACTTTACTGGTGTTTATTGTCATCTCTATTCTTACGTTGCCGCACAGTATTGTAATGGATAATTTTTATTTTAAGTCCCTGAAATAATTTTAAAAACGCTGTGAATGGATCACAGTCCTAATTTAAAATATCGCAATATCTCAGTGCTTGAAGCGTCACCTCAATCCTCGCCGGCACAAACTCTCCCCACAAGTCCATTCCTTCTCCAGGAGCTATATTGGTGGCGAAGTAGTAGGTATTGCCTTTGGTCTCTACGTATCCCACAAACCATCCAGAGGTTACAGTATCTCTTATAGCCATTCCTCTTTTGGCATAGATAGCATAGTCGTCCGTTTGGTCAAAGAGCATGATCTTCTTCATGGCTGCATAGGTGCTTGGCTTAAGTGGCAGTTGCTTGGTTTTTAGCTTTTGTAAAAAAATCTACTTGTTGTCGTTGAGATACGCGAGACTCCCCTTGAAGCCAAAATAAATCTATCGAAGAGGAGTCGAAAACCATTCCAGGATATTCCATACGCTCCAGTTGAGCTTTCATATTAGAGACGCCCGCTTTACGAGCTAGAGCTTGATAGCAAGGTACACACGAGTACCTATAGGCTTCCTCAAGTGTAAGATCTTGATTCCAATTTTTATTGTCTCTGACTATACTGTCCCATAGTGTAGTAGTATTCTCATCTACGGCATTTCCCAACTCTAAAGCGATGATTGAGTTGGGTATTTTAAACGTAGATGCTGGCAGGAATAGGTTGTATGCTCTATTGTAGTCATTAGAATAGTAGGTGTTTTTACTTGGGTCAAAGATGATAACCGACCCGACTACATTTGCTGAGTCTAAACTATCCCGAATAGCAGGTTCTAACTCACGGATTTCAAGTACTTCAGTTTTGGAATCTTTATTTTGAGTAGCAGATGTACAGCCTAATGCTAACATTAGCAAAACACTAGTACCGTAGGTAAGTCCTTTCATTATTTTTTAGTAGGTAGTGGTCACCTCCTCGTCCACTACCAAGATGAAGTCAGCTTTGCCTAGGTGCTCCTTGCTTAGTGTATCAATGTCTGACTGAGTTACCGTGGAGATGGTGGAGTAATTTAAATCTGGAGATTGTCTCTTGAGGTACCAGAGTATTCCTTCGTAATAGTCCGAGTGAAAAGCTCCATTGAAATGGAGAAAAAGATTTCCATCCGTGTGGTTTTTTAAAATGAAATGAGCCATTGTAGCATCTTTGGTAGCTTGCGACTTCACAAGAAGGGGCGTGCCATGTGGTCCCATCATTTTTAGGATACTTTGGTAGGTAGGCAGATTTGCATCAAAAGGGATAGGTAGCGGTGCGATCCATGATTTCTCCTCTTCTGATAAAGTATCTAGCGTTTCAAAACCACCTCTATAAACCATACTGGCATATCTACGAGGTATATTGGTAGCGGTAAATGACAGGTGAGTAGATTTTGCAAAATCAATCAATGGAGCGTAGTCTGTTCTGTAATTAGGCCATAGGCGAGCAGAGGTGTCTAGTCCTCTTCGGTTCAATGAATCTATAAGGTATAAATCCAATGCATCTTGATTATCAGCTTCTATCATTTCCGCACCAAGTTCTAGGGTCCGGGTCTCGTTTAGTTTTTTAGTCAGCTCGAGCTGGAGCCAGTGAGCGATAGCACTGTTGTGCTGCTCGCCAAAGAGCACCACGTCTTTCTTTGCAAGTGTCTTTACCATTTTTTTATAACTGACCTTTTTGCCTTTAGAGGTGTAGAGTTTATAAGGTTGAGGATTTTGGGCTGCTGACAGCAGAGTAAGGTGCAATAGGACGATGGATAGTATATACTTCATTAGTGTTCAAAGATAGAGTTTTCAAAAAGGCAATAAGAGGAAGTATGTGTACAAATTCTTAAGATTTAGTATTGTGGAGTACGGGTCTAAATTAACGGCTAAAGGACATCTTCTTTTTAAATACGATTAACTTCTTCACCTTCACAGATGTATTATTGCAGTTATGAAAAGAATTGGAGTTATCTTACTTGCTTTAGCAATAAATATAGGTGCATTTGCTTGGGGAAAAACAGGTCACAGAGTAGTGGGGTATGTAGCACAGCAGCATATAAGTAAGAAAGCAGATAAGCGTATCAATGCCATACTCGTGGATTATTCCTTAGAAATGAGCGGTAATTTTATGGATTTCATAAAGGCAGATACCAACTATCGTCATATGGGTGCGTGGCATTACGTGAGTATACCGGATGGTAAAACATATGCCGACATTACTAAAAATCCCAAAGGTGATGTGATATGGGCGATAGAAACGCTGATAAACGAACTCAAAACGAAGGAATTTAAAATTGTACCCAACGAGCAATTCGCCATTTTAGCGTTGGTTCACTTGGTGGGAGATGTCCACCAGCCACTGCATGTTGGTCTGGCGGAGGATAGAGGTGGAAATGATGTCAAAGTGGAATTCTTCGGAGAATCGAGTAATCTTCATCGGGTATGGGACAGCCAGCTTATAGATCATCATGGACTGAGCTACACCGAATGGGGAAATCACATAAATAGAGGAGTAGATATACTACAAGTGGTAGATTGGCAAAATAGCACTGTGAGAGAATGGGCCGCAGAGAGCCAAGTACTGCGCACAAAGTGCTATGATTTTGGTGAACGGGATAACCTAAAATACGAGTATATATATCGCCACATTGGCACAGTAGAGCAACGCTTAGAACAGGCAGGAGTAAGACTAGCGGGAGTGTTAAATGATATATATAATTGACTAATAGGTTGAAAAGTATCACATTCGTAATATAGAAAACTAACGTATGAAAAAAATTTTACTGGTATGTGGAATTTTGGCTTCACTTTTTGCCAATGCTCAGCGCGATCTTCCACAAGCAGACGATAATCTGAGTAAGTACCTTAATGATGGTAAAAATACGGATCCTGAAGGTGATGTGAGACTCGCACTATCATCGAATTTCTCAGGTTTCTTTGAAGTCATGTATGAGCAGAAATTAACTAATTCTATTGGTTTAGAAGTGAGTGGGGCCTCCAAAGTATGGCAGGGCTTAGACTTCTGGGATATTATGGTATATGAGAATAACTATTACCCTGAAGATACTTTTTCTGGAGGCTATGGGTATTCAGGCACTTTAAAGTGGTACCCTAATGAAGATGCCATTTGTGATATGGCCTATTATGCTGTAAGTTACAGAGGTAGAGTACATAATAATAATTCATCCGTGTATAAGACCAATGATATTTTCTTGTCTATGGGGATAAAGTACTTGATCAGCACTTCCATAAGTGCGGATGTGTCCCTATCCATGGGACCTCGTTTTTATAAGTATGCATCTACAAGGCCTAGTTTAGTAGTAGATCCAGATGATTTTTATGATCCTATTGATAAATATAAAGGGACTATGTTTTATGGAGGGTTAAGGTTTGGCTTTGGGTATTATATCAATTACAAGAACTAGCTATGAAAGGATTTAGAATTGTCACGGTAATATATTTATTACTCACGATTAGCGTTACTTTACAAGCCCAATCACGCCTAAAGGTCTCTGAGAATCACGGAGATGTATTTAAAGCAAGTGGCCGTTTTATGGATATTCACGAACTTCCGAGCGGTGGTTATATGTCCCTATCTGCTAGTGCTACAGGTGGAGGTTTTTCAATAGGCCTATTGTCCTTTAGCAAGGTCAAAGCCACTTATTTTGCACAGGTTTACGACGAGGATTTAAATTTCTTAAAGGAGAAGCAAGTAAACTTAAAGGCATTAGGCAAGGATTTGCTACTGGAAAAGGTCGTTAAGTTTGGACGGGATTTCTATGTGTTTGCATCATTT
>ENA-OUOG01000867-OUOG01000867.1-marine-metagenome-genome-assembly--contig:-NODE-867-length-37761-cov-6.264197_pt1 | contig 37761 bp, 31 predicted proteins | sample MGYA00248635_ERZ508505 | MGnify/ENA primary metagenome ERZ508505 (study PRJEB26176, sample SAMN06267871) | marine metagenome | isolation source: Saanich Inlet, British Columbia, Canada | place: Pacific... | reverse complement strand
TCTTTTGATGAATGTGATTTCACAGGACTAGACTTTAGAGATATTACCTTTGAAGAATGCACGTTTACTAACTGTAACTTCACAGAGGTTAAAATCAACAATACCGCTTTTAAACAAGTGCAATTCGCTGGATGTAAGATGCTTGGGCTTCAATTTGCCAACTGCAACCCATTTTTACTTGAGATGAATTTTGATAAATGTCTATTGGATTATGCTTCATTCTACCAACTAAACCTAAGCAATAGCAAGATAGAAGATTGCTCCTTGAAAGACGTAGATTTTGTGGAGGCTAAGCTATACAAGTCCAGTTTTACGGGCAGTGATTTGTACAGTGCTACTTTTCAGCAGACGGACTTGACTCAGTGCGATTTTCGTGGAGCGAAAAACTACAGTATGGATCCCAGCATCAACAAAATCAAAGGAGCGATTTTTTCTAAGGATGAAGTGCTGGGTCTGTTGGTGAAGTATGGGATAAAGATTGTGGTTTAGTTCTCGATACAAAAACATCTCCAAGGTTTTCACTCAAACTGACAACACTCTCGATACAAAAACATCTGCAATGTTTTCACTCAAACCGACATCCGAATATCAATCCATCTTCCCCTCACTCCACTTAAATAGAGCTAAATCATACTTAATGGGGTCCACAGGGTCCAACAAGAGTAAATTATTGGACAATTCTTCTACGGCCTTCCAGTCTTGCTGCTTGCGCGTAAGTAATCCAAAATGAAATGCTGCTCGCTGCACGTGTACATCAAGCGGGCACTTTAGCTCAGACTGTTTTATGGAGTGCCAAATGCCGAAGTCCAGGGTGTTGATGGTTATTGGTGCGGAGAGAAGGTCAGGATCACATTGAGCGGAGTCGAAATGTAGACTCTGATCTAGCTCGGCATCAGCTCTTTGCTCTTCTGCTCTCAATTCGTTCACCCTTTTACTCCGCTCAGGATGACGAATCACCTGACGTTCAGAATGACTGTTTCCCCTCACCATCCACCTGAGATACATATTCAGTCGCTTGGCAGATGAATTTTTAGCTGGATTAGCGATGTGCTTTCTGGTACGACCAGGTGCAAAGTCAAAGGCAAAGAAGGATTGATGGAAACTAGAAATCTTATCCTTCATGGTATCTCCCACAAAATAATCTTCTAATGACTTACCGGCTGTATACCAATGCTTTAATACTTCTATAAAATAGAGTACATCCGTAGAGTTCAATGTACGGTGAACAAACTTCTCGAATTGCTTTAACTCCGTATCTGAATGCTCCACGATAAAACGGTGCGGCTCCTCTCCCATCCAATGCATAAGCTTATTCCCATTGTTAATGATCGTCGTCCGCTGTCCCCAAGCCAGTATCGCAGCAAAAAACGCAGAGATTTCTATGTCTTCTTTGGTAGTAAATCGATGCGGAATACTTATCGGATCATTATCTATAAAATCCTGCGGATTGAGGTTTTGGAGGATAGTATCGAGTTGGGATTTGACTTTGGTGATGTTCATTTTACAACTTAGTCCAGTTCTCAATTATTATCCCGTCTAAATTCTTAAAATGTTTTTCATTATTGGTAACTAAAACCATATTATTAGCTAGTAAATAAGTACTCAAAAGTCTTCAACTACTCTATTCGTAGATCCAGAATCTTTATTATCTTTCAAGATTTCTTCCGCACTTTCATCACCATTCCAAGCACCAAATAAATTGTCAGGCTGATTTGGTTTTTTATCCATAGACTTTTTTAGCTTGTCTATGAGCGACTGCTTTGTAGAATCCCTGAGTGTCTGTAATAACCGAAAATAGGACTCTAGGAGTGATGACTTAAATTCTAATGATTTCATCTCTTACAAATATACTATTTATCGTTTTACTGCTAAAACTTGCAGCTTTTAGGTTTTCTATTCAATTTATCAATATACCGCAATTAGTCTTAAACTTATTTTTTAACTTAAACTTCTACCCCTCAAACCCCTTCAAATAATCTATCTACCTCTACTTCTAATCCCTTGAAATGCTTGCTTCTAGCTTTTTCTCCTTCGGTGAATAATTTCGAACCTGATAACTCGCCATTAATGAGTGTATAGACTATTACATTACGCTTTATACTTTTAGGTTTTTGTAATACTTTTTTGAAAAAGTTTAAAAACGACCATAAGAAGTTTCATAAACACATAAAAAACTAACACTCGTGCATAAAGATAAGGACGATTACTTTTTAAGAGCCGTTCAGCACCTGTCAAAACAGAAAGGTAGTCACATTGAGCGGCAGTCGAAATGTAGACGGCATCAAGGCTAGCAACTCTCATTGTTCACCCTTCGACTAAGCCTGTGCTGAGTCTGCCGAAGTGCTCAGGATGACAAAGAGCCTAAGTGCAAAGAATAACGAAAGCCTTGCGACAATGCAAAGCTTCAAGGTGCCGTCAGAGTCTGATCACTCAAACTCACAAACAAAGAAAAATCACCAAGCTAGAGCTTAGATAAAACTTCTTTTACCATCTTCAGGTTGTAATCATTGATTTTTTGATGGGTTGGCATCCATCCGAGTAAGAATCGCATAAAATCTGTACACGCCACCCGGTATAAGCCTTTCCACTCCTGTTCCAGTGCATCGAAATCTATGGATGGGGAAACAGCAATGCGAAGTTCACTAAAATAGCAGTCAAGTAGCTCTTTCTCGTACATCTCACATTCATCACCAGACATACAACTCCCCAAGAAGTAGGCTACATCCTTCATTCCACATCCTCCACCCACGTATTGAAAATCTACAGCAGCTACTTTTCCATCTTCCGAAAAACAGAAGTTAGCTAATTTAGCATCTCCGTGTACAATGGTTTGGTACTTAGCTTTGTTCAACACTTCATCAATGCGTGAGGCTGCATCTTTTAGTTGTTTGTGCTCTATCAATTCCCATTCATCAGGTCTAGTGGCGAGGTGCCAATAAGTTCCTACTTCCCAGAGCCCAGTAGGTTCGAAGTTCATAAATCTACCGTGGAAATGAGCCAACCATTTTAGGCAGGCTCTCACTTCCATTAACGTTAATTCTTGCTTTCTCAGTGGGTAATCTATATCTAGATCCTCTAGGATAATCCACTGCTGCTCTTTCTCGGCATACCCACCTAGATACTTCGGTACCTTACAGTCTGCAGAACACTTCGCACTCCAGTACTCGTACCAATACGTTTCCACTTCATAAGACTTCACCTTGCGTTGATGCGAAATATCTGTATCCCAACCTCTGGGGTGTTTCCCTTCTGCTCTCAAGTCGATGTGCTTAACTACAGCAGTAACGTAAGCCGATCCTTCCAAACTATAACGCACTATCTCACCGTACCCGCTCCACAGTGACTGAATGACTTCTAGCTCCTTGCAATCCGAAGCTGTGGTAGCTTTTAATATGTAAGTTTTGAAATTAGAATTCATGTAATTAGAAAAACACGCCAATTACTATTTAACAAATCCACCAATTTACTAATCACCGAAGTGCCACCTCCAAATCTGCGATCAAATCCTCCGCATCTTCTATGCCTACACTCAGGCGAATCAGCGAATCTACAATACCTGTTTTTTCTCGTTCTGCCTTTGGGATACTGCCATGTGTCATCGTAGCGGGATGACCGATAAGGCTCTCTACGCCACCGAGGCTCTCTGCTAAGGCAAATACGTTAGTACCTACAGCAAGCTTCTTAGCATCTTCTAAGCTATTTCCTTTTAGACTAAAAGAGATCATTCCACCATAACCTCGCATTTGTCGCTTGGCTACAGCGTGGTTGGGGTGATCTTCGAACCCTGGCCAGTATACCTTATCTACTTTAGGATGTGTTTTGAGCCACCGAGCTATCTTCTCGCCATTTTCGCAGTGACGCTGCATACGCACGTGGAGTGTTTTAATACCTCTAAGTACTAAAAACGAATCCATAGGAGCAGTCACCGCTCCACTACTGTTTTGTATGCGGTACATCTCTTTTGCTATACCCTCATCATTACATACCAATGCTCCCATTACTACGTCTGAGTGTCCACCAAGGTACTTTGTAGCCGAGTGCATCACGATGTCCGCTCCTTGGTCTAGTGGATTCTGTAGATACGGAGTCGCAAATGTATTGTCCACGGCTAGCAGCACTCCTGTTTCCTTGGCTAACTTGGCCACAGCTTCTATGTCTATAATATTCATCATAGGATTCGTAGGTGTCTCTACCCATATCAGCTTGGTATTTTCGTTGATGGCATTTTTAACATTTTGTATATCAAGCATGTCCACAAAGTGAAAGACGATACCATACTTTTCAAATATCGTCTTAAATATACGGTACGTACCTCCGTATAAGTCATCTGTAGATATCACTTCATCGCCCGGATTTAGCATTTTAATCACGCAGTCTATAGCCGCTATACCACTGGCAAAGCAAGCTCCATACTGACCGTTTTCTATAGCTGCTATATTACTTTCTAATGCGCTTCTAGTAGGATTAGCCGATCTACTGTAGGCATATCCTTTGTGGACTCCTATCCCCTCCTGCACGTATGTACTCGTCTGGTAGATAGGTGTCATGATGGCTCCTGTAGCAGAATCAGGCTCCAGTCCTCCGTGTATTGCTTTTGTTCCGAATTTCAAAGTAAGTCTAAGGTTAAGTTTAAAAATATGTTTAATGCTCTTCGCTAAAGCGAATTAATCAATTGAAATACAAGTTTAGCTTTAAAAACCAACAATTCAAGAGCCCTAGTAGAGTCTTATCCCCGTTTTCTATACCTAGATTTAGTCCGAAGTCTCGGACTTGAACTTAAACTTTTCTACCTTTACCCCCTAAATGATAAAACAACTTAAATTCGTTTTACTGGGTATCATAGTGGGTGCACTCATCGTCTTTGCAATGTACAGCAAAACGGCTACCACTGAAAGCGATGAAGACGCAGATGTAATCATCAATCGCATAGAATCCGTAAAAAAACTGGTAGTTACCGAAGGCTACTTCTCTGAATTGTATAACTATAAAGAGGCAGATAAGTACTTTTATGACTTGATAGCTTTTGAGAAAAAGGCGTTCCTCCTTGTGAAAGGAAAAGCAAGTGTGAGCTATGACCTTACCCAGATGGAATACCAAGTAGATGAAGCTACCAAGACCATTACGCTAGTAAATATGCCTGCTCCTCAAATAAGCATAGAACCTGAAATAAAGTACTATGACTTGCAAGAGAGCTCATTCAATTCTTTTGACAAAGACGACTACAATAAACTGAACGGCAGAGCCATAGCTAAGCTTAAGGAGAAAGTAAATAAGAGTGATTTAAAGAAAATGGCCCGTAATGAACTAGAGACTACACTTAATGATCTACAGATTGTAGGTAAAGAATTGGGTTGGAAAATAGTGATACTAAAAACTTAAAAAAAGGCTAGAGGTTAGGTCTTTAGACTTTATAGAATCCATAAATGTAAAAAGTCTGATGAACATTGCGTTCATCAGACTTTTTGTTGTGCTCACGACTGGATTCGAACCAGCACGTCCTAAGCGGACACCAGCCCCTCAAGCTGGCGTGTCTACCAATTTCACCACGTGAGCATATCCTTGTGGCATTTAGCGCTGCAAATATAAACGGCTATCTAGATGTACCATCCACTAGATTAAACTTTTTGTATTAAACGTATCGTTGTATTTCTCGTTTCACGTCTTTGTCCTTTAGTGACTCTCTTTTATCGTGATACTTCTTCCCTTTTCCTATACCTACCTCGAGTTTAGCAAACCCCTTGGACGAGATAAATACTTCGATAGGCACTACCGTCATGCCTTGATCCTTTAATTTGTTTTGAATCTTCTTCAGCTCATTTTTGGTCAGTAGCAGCAGCTTTTCTCTATCAGGGTTCTGGCCTACATACCCTGCATTCTTAAACTCAGATATTCGCATACCTTTTATTTTAAAGATACCCTCCATGTCAAAATAACAATAGGCTTCACCGATACTTACCTTCTTATCTCTCACAGACTTTATCTCTGCTCCTGTAAGTACTATGCCCGCTTCATAGGTATCTTCTATGGCATATTCAAAATATGCTCGTTTATTCTTAGCAATGCTATGTTCACGTTGTTTCTTTTTAGCCACTGTGCGCTACTCTTTTTAGACTTTCTAGTTCGTCTGCTGTTAATATCTTTTGTCCCGTCTCAATGGTTGCTATTAGTCTCATTCCTACTTTAGCCGTGATAGTGCAAATTACTTCACCATGTATCACACTTTTGAGCGTGGCTATGAATCGTACTTCTGACCCTATGGGTGCAGGACTTTTATGCTTTATATCTACAAAGGTACCGATACCCTCTTCTTCCGCCTCTTTCATGTCCAATACAAAAAGTCTACTTGTCCACTCTGCATCACGCGCAAGAGCATAGGTGCTGTAATAAGGATGCACTTGCACCCCGTTAAAAGTAGCCGCATCTTTCTTTCCTACTGTTTTATAAAATTCCTTGGTATCTCCGTATCTGAAAAGTTGTTTCATGTTATTTATATTATTAAGCTACTCGTCCATAATCTTCTTCTGAGTAGTATGCATTCTGATTTTGCACGGTATACGACAGCATACACTCTAGCAATACCGATACAAAGGTAACAGGAGTCTCAAAGAAATGCTCACTACGCACCGCAAAAAACTAAAGTTAGTTAGTACGCACATTTACACGAGCGAGTTCATATACACTTTTAATGCTTTAACTGATAATCATCGAGATACTCACAAGCAAGTGCAAGCTTAGGATACGTATCTTAAACCAACTCGATAATGCTTATTCCTTCTCCACCTAGATCTACTCTTTCATAGCTTATCTGCTTAATCGATGGGTGATTTTTCAAGTGTCTTCGAATCTCCGTACGCAGGATTCCATTCCCTTTACCGTGAAGTACCCTTAAAGTACCTACACTTAGTATAACAGCACTATCCAACATCGTGTCTATCTCATTCAGTGCTTCATAGGTTCGCAGTCCTCTTACGTCTAACTCATTTCTAAAACTAGTCTGCTTATCGGTGTAGGAGGTTTCACTGATATACTTCTTGACTTTTTTAGCGGTCTGTTGCCCAACTTTTACCAATTTGTCAATGCTCGTTTTGGTCGTTATTCCTCCTACTTGGAGTGTCACCTTATTGCGTTTTATTTCTAACACCTCTCCTACAGTATTGCTATCCAACAATTGAACATTGTCGCCTATTTTAAAATTAGGCTCACTCGGTTTTGCTTTCGGCTCTGAAATTGTAGTTTTCGTGGCCAGTTGCTCTCTTACCTGACGTGTTTTAGTCTTATCTGCCTTGCTTTCCTGTATCGTACGTATCGTTTTTTCTATTTCTTTATTCGCATTTTTTATTAGCCCGTCTGCTTGTTTCTGAGCTTGAGAAATAATCTCCTTCTTTTGAGTGTCGAGCTGTTCTTTAAGCTTCCGATACTCTCCCTCTATAAATGCTGCATGAGCTAACTTATTCGTCAGTTCATGTTGCTCTACTCTTATTTTTTCTTGCTGACCCTGTACTTCTGCCAATAGTACGTCCAAATCATATTGCTTCGTATCGGTAAGCTCCTTTGCGCGTTTTATCAGCTTCTTATTTAGGCCAATATTGGCAGCTACTTCATACACAAAAGAACTTCCAGGCTGACCTATTTGTAACTTATACAGCGGAAGTAGATTTTCTATATCAAATAGCATCGCAGCATTAACAACGCCGTTGAGGTTATCTGCTTTATTCTTGATATTGCTAAAGTGGGTAGTAATAACTCCATAGGCTTTGTTTTTATGAATCTGTTCCAAAACCGCCTCAGCCATAGGTCCACCAAACATGGGGTCTGTACCTGTACCTATCTCATCCATGAGCACTAAAGTAGTGTCATCACTAAAATTAATGATGTGCTTAGCCGCTTTTAGATGCGAAGAATACGTACTCAGGTCTGACTCTATACTTTGATTATCACCTATATCTACAAACATCTTGTCAAACAGTTGGAACTTACTATCTGAAGCACAAGGCACTAAAAATCCATTCTGAAGCATAAACTGAATTAAGCCCACGGTCTTTAATGCAACGGATTTACCACCTGCATTCGGTCCTGAGATTACTACTAGCTTCTGATTTTTGTTAAACGCATAATCTAAGGGAACAGCTTTCTTCTTTTCCGCTCTTAACCTTTCTACTAATAGCGGATGGACAGCTAGCCTAGCTTCTGTATGCGTTCCAATTATGGGCATCGTACACTTCCACTCCAGCGCGATACGGGCCTTGGCTCTTATAAAGTCATATACTCCCAGTTTCTGAATACCTCGTTTAATATCGTCTAAATAAACGACTAGTTTTGCTGTGAGCTGTTTTAGTATAGCTACTATTTCTTGCCTTTTTTTGATATGAAGCTCTGCTAACTCATTGTTAAGCGTTACAAGCTCCAGTGGCTCGATGTAGGATATTTTACCGGTACCAGATTGATCTATAAGTACTCCATTGACTTTTCGCTTATACTCGGATAATACAGGAAGTACTACTCTCCCATTTTTAATGCCGAGCTCGGTGTCTGCCAGCATTCCTTTCTCCTTCGCATCCAAAAAGAGTGAATTTGAACTTTTTATGATAGCCCTTTCCGATTTAGTGATATTACTAATAATCTTACTCAAAGCTGGAGATGCAGACGGTTTCACTTGACCATCTAAATCGATGACCTGATCTATATCGGATATTAGTCCGTAATCTATATCGATGGTAGAAAAAAGTAGAGATAGCTGAGGGTATATATCTTCTTGCTGATCAAAGTACTTTTCTACTTTTTCCAATGTACGTAACACATCTTGCAAAGATTGTATAACATCTATTTCATAAAAAAAACCTTTAATACGTGCCGCTTTTGCCTGAAGGTCAAAATCCAACGAAACTGAAAATGACAGTTCACCTTTACTAAGAATGTTTCGGACTTCATTCGTTTGCTCTAGCCATAAGTTCACTAAATCAGGCTTGCTGCTGTACTTTAAACGTGTAAAATGTTGCTTTCCTAACTCGGACTCGCAACATTCTATAGCTGCCTCCACCACATGGTCAAATCCAAGTTTATCAGCGATATTTTTAGGATAAAGCATTACTTAAATGTATTGATACTCTTAGCCACCTCTTCCATAATTTCCGAAAGGATTAATGGGTTTCGTGCATACGTCCTCAAACTGCTATCAAACTGAGTTGCTGTAGTTCCGTATTTGTTAAACACTATAACATACGAAGTGTCTCTCATTCGTTCTTGCGTTTTCGCATCTATTGACACCGATTTTTGAGCTGCGTCCAGGAGTTGTAAGTCACTAATTACCTCTACCATCTGGTCTTTACTGAGTATTCCCTCTGGTAATTGTACACTTGTATCTTGGCTACATCCCACACTGAATACTATAAACCAAACAAGAGTTACTTTTGTTACGAAACTATGCATAATAATATCAGCAAAAATATCACACAAATAGAGCAAGAGAGAGGAAATACTCAATTAGTTGTAGTTTCTAAATACAGAAGCTTAGAAGAGCTAAACGAAGTCTATGCTACTGGTCATAGGAATTTTGGTGAAAATAGAGTGCAAGAGCTCGTAGATAAGTATACGCAGCTCCCTAAAGATATAAATTGGCACGTGATAGGTCACCTACAAACCAATAAGGTGAAATACATTGCAAGTTTCGTGCATCTCATACATAGTATTGATAGTCTTAAATTACTTAAAGAGGTGAATAAACAGGCGAAAAAATGTGATAGAGTCATTCCTTTCCTCTTTCAGATGCATATCGCTGATGAGGAAACTAAATTTGGTTTAAACAAAGACGAGCTATTGGCTATACTAGAATCCCCGGTATATCAAGAGATGGCCAATGTGAAATGTAAAGGTCTTATGGGTATGGCTACCAACACCGATGATGATAAACAGGTAGCTGAAGAGTTTCAGTCCTTAAACACCTTATTCGAAAAGCATAAAACTGGTTTAGGCTGGGATACACTCAGTATGGGTATGAGCGGAGATTACCTGCTTGCTGTAGCTAATGGCAGTACACTCATTCGTGTAGGTAGTAAAATTTTCAATTAAGTAGTAGATTAGTTAAGTTCTATCAAGAGTCTTTTCCGTACAATAGGAAACTGTTGATCTAATTACACGTCTGTTGCTGTTTTCTCTATAAGTAGCTGAACTACTTTAGTGAGCCAAGCTGGCTGCCTTATTCTTATGCTTTATGCTGCCCTCCTCGATTAATCAGTTACCTCATATCTCATCTAAATACAAAAAGTCCATAATAAGAGAAGGCCTCCTTGCGGAAGCCTTCTCAATTGACTATGAAAACTCTAAATCTTGGGCTAGAACGCCCAAGTCCTTTAATCTATATTACTTGTTATTTACAAGCGGTTATTGATTTACTTTTTATCGTGATACAAATGTATGCGTACATATACACTTTGCAACAATTTTGTTGTTTTTTTTAAGTTTTTATGTCACCTCAAGAATAGCTGAAAACAACTATGATTTGATTACTTTAAAAACCTAAAAGTTTTGAGCTCAAAGCTCAATAACTTTTAATTGACAACGTTTACAAAAGAACGCTTATTTGCTTTCTTTTGAAATTCTACAGTACCGTCAGTAAGAGCAAATAAAGTATGATCTTTACCTATTCCTACGTTCTTACCTGGATGGTGAACTGTACCTCTTTGTCTTACTATAATATTACCGGAGATACACTCTTGACCACCGAATATTTTAACGCCGAGTCTTTTACTATGCGACTCTCTTCCGTTTTTACTACTACCTGCTCCTTTTTTGTGTGCCATTGTATTACTATCCTTTAATGCTTTCTATTTGTATTTGAGTAAGATACTGTCTGTGTCCGTTTCTTACTTTATATCCTTTTCTTCTTTTCTTTTTGAAAACGATTACTTTATCGCCTTTAAGATGCTGAAGTACTTTAGCGCTTACGCTAGCCCCCTTTATACTAGGAGTACCTACGTTCACTTTTCCTGAATCATCCACTAACATCACGTTATCAAAGCTCACTGACTTGCCTTCATCTTCTGCTAGTCTATGAACGTACAATTTCTGGTCTTTCTCTACCTTGAATTGCTTTCCTGCTATATCTACTATCGCGTACATCGTATTTTTAAGAACTGCAAAGGTAAAACTAATTTGCATACTGCAATATACCTTTGACTTATTTTCACAAAATATTCTTAACATATTTTTATTTTAAGTTGATATCCCTTGATAGTTTTTGTTATTTTTGCAGCCACTTTTAAAACAATGGACTTAGTTAAGCATATAGAATCGAGCCAAATCAGAACAGACACACCAGTTTTTGCAGCAGGTGACAATGTTTCTGTACACTACAAAATAAAGGAAGGCGAAAAAGAAAGAATCCAAGTATTCCAAGGTACTGTGTTACAAAGAAGAAACACTGGCTTAGATGCTACTTTCACCGTTAGAAAAATCAGTAGTGGTATAGGAGTAGAAAGAATTTTTCCTACTAACTCTCCTAGCATAGACAAAATAGAAGTCAACAGACGTGGTAAAGTAAGACGAGCGCGTATCTTCTACTTAAGACAACGTTCTGGAAAAAGAGCACGTATCAAGGAAAGAAGATAATTCTTTTAAAATATTTAGAGAAAGCCCGTCTTGGTATTACCACGATGGGCTTTTTTATTTGCACAGCAAACCAAACCTTTTCACAAGCAACATTACACGCCAATAAATAAAATGGACATAGCCGCTAAATATAACCCTGCAGGACTCGAGCAGCAGTGGTACAACAAATGGATGGAGCATAAGCTCTTCTCTTCTACACCTGACGACAGGCCTAGCTATACAGTAGTCATACCTCCTCCAAATGTAACGGGTATATTACACATGGGGCACATGCTGAATAATACCATACAAGACATACTTGTACGTAGAGCTAGAATGCTCGGATACAATGCTTGCTGGGTTCCAGGTACTGACCATGCTTCCATAGCTACGGAGACTAAAGTGGTAAATAAGCTCGCTGAAGAAGGCATCTCAAAGGAAGATATAACACGTGATGAATTCCTCGCACATGCATTTGAATGGAAAGAAAAATACGGTGGCATCATTCTGGATCAACTAAAGAAACTTGGCTGCAGCTGTGACTGGGAGCGTACACGCTTTACTATGGAGCCTTCACTCAGTGAAGCTGTAATCGATTCATTCATAGATTTACATAAGCGTGGATATATCTACCACGGGACTCGGATGATCAACTGGGACCCTGTAGGAAAAACAGCTTTAAGTGACGAAGAGGTTAATCACGAAGAACAAAACGCAAAGTTATACTACGTACAGTATCAAATACAAGACAGTGACGAGTATATACAAATAGCGACTACTCGTCCTGAAACCATCATGGGAGACACTGCTGTATGTGTGCATCCTGATGACACACGATACAAGCACTTGCTAGGTAAAAACTGTATCGTCCCTATGGTAGATAGAGTGGTGCCTATAATAGCAGATGACTATATTGACTTAGAGTTCGGAACTGGAGCACTTAAAGTGACCCCTGCTCACGACATAAACGATTACGAAATCGGGAAACGTCATCAGCTACAAACCATAGACGTATTCAATGAAGATGCTACTATAAGCGAAGCTGCGGGCATATTCGTTGGTGAGGATAGATTCAAAGCACGAAAACTAGCTGCTTTAGAGCTCGAACGACGAGGTGTACTCATCAAAACAGAGGATATCGTAAATAAGGTTGGTAAAAGTGAAAGAACAAAGGCTGTCATAGAGCCACGTCTATCCGCTCAGTGGTTTGTCGACATGAAAAAATTCATGGCAGACTACCCCGAAGCGCTTAGTGATGTAATGGATGATGAGATTCAATTCCATCCCCCTAAATTTAAAAACACCTACAACCATTGGCTAACCAATATAAAAGATTGGTGTATTTCTAGGCAACTGTGGTGGGGACATCGCATACCGGCGTGGTACACTCCCACTGGGGAAATAGCTATTGCTAAAACGGCGGAGGAAGCCCTTGACCTGTTAGAAGATAAAACGTGGACCATAAATGATCTTAAGCAAGATGAAGACGTACTTGATACCTGGTTTAGTAGCTGGTTATGGCCCATCAGTGTATTCGATGGATTTCAGGATTCAGGTAGAAAAGAACTTGACTACTACTATCCTACCGCTGATGTGGTGACTGCTCCAGACATTATTTTCTTTTGGGTGGCTCGTATGATTATGGCTGGTCACGCTTTTGAAGGAAAAAAACCTTTCAAAAACGTATACTTCACAGGTATAGTAAGGGACAAGGAACGCAGAAAGATGTCCAAGCAGCTTGGGAACAGCCCCGACCCTATCGTTCTAATGAATCAGTACGGCACAGACGGGGTACGTATGGGGTTAATGCTTAGCGCTCCTGCAGGAAATGACATCCTTTTTGATGAGTCGCTCTGCGAGCAAGGTAGAAACTTCTGCAATAAGTTATGGAACTCCTTTAGGTTGCTAAAAGGTCTAGAGACTACGACTGAGCGAAATGAGTATTACACTGCCTATGGTGATCAAATACACACGTGGATGGAGTCTAAAATCGCAGATGCTATCCAATCAGTTAATCTACATTTTGATAATTTTAGAATATCTGACGCACTGATGGAGCTCTATAAACTGACCAGAGACGATTTTAGTGGATGGTACTTGGAAATGATAAAGCCCGTGTATGGAGAACCCATCCCAAGCGCAGACCTAGAGAAGGCTGCTTCTCTTTTTGATGAAATCTTAAAACTCCTCCATCCTTTTATGCCATTTATAACGGAGGAACTGTGGCATGGACTCGGTGAGAGAAGTGAATCCTTCATTAATAACGAGTCTTGGCCAAGCAGAAAATTACAGGAAGCTCCAATTCATGTAAATGTGTTTGAAATCATATCTGAAATACGCGCAAAACGCAATGAAAATGGGATATCACCTAAAATACCTGCTACGTTAAATATGCAAGTTAAGAATGATGAAATCTATACAAATGCTGAAGGAATAATAGCTAAATTGGCCAATGTAAGCTCATTCACTGGAGCGACCACAGATGGATTTACTGTACTCGTAGGTACCGATGAAATTACTATCGGATTTAAGGACTTTGTGAAAAAAGTAGATACCGCAGCTATACAATCTGAAATCAAACGACTACAAGGGTTCTTAATTGGAATCGACAAAAAGCTAGGAAACGAAAAGTTTATAGCCAATGCAAAACCAGAGGTCATAGCCAAGGAAGAACAGAAGAAATCCGATACGCTAAGTAAAATCTCCAGTTTAGAGAGTCAACTTAAGTAAGTATCAAGATTCTTGAATAATGAGGTAGTCATTGATGTATCGTTCAATGATTGCCTCACTTTCTTTAACTAAATCTCTAAATTGAGCATATAAATCTACATTGAACAAACCTACTAGGAGATATGGCTCAAGCATTCCTTCTCGCTCCATCTTCCTAGCATAATCCAATGCTGGTATATCTTCATACATTGTAGCTTCCAACATTTTTCTCCAGCAATGAACCTCCAAATACTTATCTGTTACTTGCCGCTCTGCAGCATCCAACAGCTTATCCTCTCGCAATAATCCATTTACATCATAAATATCTTTAACTTCTGCTAACGCCTTTCTGTAATGTGAGAAGTGCAAGTCTTCAGTATAAAATTGATTTCTGTGGTAGTAGTCCACGACATTGGCGGTTGGAGCTAGTCTTAGTACCCAGTTTCTATCCATTTTTAGGCCCATCTCCGAAGTAAGATTATGCAACAACATATACATGGCCTCCTCAGGATAGACCAACAGGCTCTTCTTTACCAATTCCAATGCCGCTTTATTATCGCCTTTTTTTGCTAGAGCATCTGCTAAAAACTTGATAGGCTCAGTCAGCATAGGTTGTTTTTTCATAGCCTGTCTAAAATATTCTGCTGATTTACCAAAATAGTCCATAGCAAAATAGGTGTCGCCTAAATAAAGTAGTGCCTTATAATTTGTAGTGTCCTCCTCGTACGACTGCAAGTAGAGCGCTACTGCCTTCTCAAAATTCTGAGCATTAAACTCTGCTTCAGCCCTCTCATAGTATGCCTTCGATCGTATGTTTACTGACGATTCATCATAATATAGAGGGTCTATATACTTTTTGCGAAGCTGTATACTGCTCTGAGCATTGTACGGGGTACTTATCGCAGCATAATAAATAGCATTATTATACTCATACAACGGTTTTTTTAGTAGATACTTTAATTGACGTGTGAGTTCCGCTGTACTTACAGCATCGTCCTTACTTTTTACTTCTACATTTAAATCACCTAAGGGAACATAGTTTTTTACATAGTTCTGGTACATGATGCCTTGGTAATACTTCCACATATTCTCATTCAGTGGATACTTATTTAACAACCCTTTCATTAGGTCTCCTGCTTTTTCATACTTTTCTTTCTTATAGTAGCGCTCAATTTTCTTTAAGCTCTTGCTACTTTCCTTATCTAACTGAGCCCATCCCAAATTACTGATTGATAAAAAAACAATAATTGCTGAGGTTCTTACGATAGTTCCAAACTTTTGCTTTAGCATAATTTATTCGAAAATACACTAATTACGGAAGGACATTGTTACTTCCGTCTTTTAGAATTCAGACCACACATTACTCTATAATAATCAAGATTACACAGAATGTCATCCTTAGTCTACTTTCACTGAGCTATATTTGACCGCTACAATGAATCCATTTTGGACATCAGACGCTAAACTCCTATTTGGGATAATACTATTACTAGTATTCGTTATTGTATGGCTAATGAGAGTGAGGCTTTACAAGCTACTTATAAAATCATTTATAGGTCCATTTATAGGTACATTCTTCGTGGCATTATTTTTATTCTTAATGCAGACCATCTGGAAATACTTGGAGGATTTGGTAGGTAAGGGATTGGAGTTATCCGTTATTTTTGAGTTCATATTCTACTTTGCCATTCACCTTATTCCTATGGCGCTTCCCTTAGCTATACTACTATCGTCCATCATGGTTTTTGGAAACCTTGCCGAAAGGTATGAGCTAGTGGCTATAAAAAGTGCTGGAGTATCTTTACTTAAGGCCATGAGGCCTATGTTTTTAATTAGTTTCACTCTAGCTGTAGCCGCTTTTTTCACAGCTAACTACCTCATACCCAAAGCTAATCTAAGTTGGGGAGCTCTACTGTATGACGTTACTAAGAAAAAACCCGCAATGAATATCGTGGATAATGTATTTTTTAAAGACATTGATGGGTACCAAATACGGGTAGGCAAAAAGCATGAAGATGGTCAGACTATAGAGAACATTCTCATCTATGTAGATGATAAAAAGAACGGAGGGAATAACAATATACTCATAGCTGAAAAGGGGAAAATGGCCATCAGTGAGGACCAACAGTATATGACCTTAAACCTTATCAATGGCAAAAGGTACCAAGAACTGGTTGATAATCCGAATTATCACACAACCATGCCGCACAATACGATGGCTTTTGAAAGCTACAATCTCACTTTAGACCTGAGTGAACTGGCTTTTAACAGAACGGATAAGGAGCGATTTTCAGAAGATCAGCGAATGATGAATGTTGAACAACTTGAAATACGTATAGATTCACTGACCAGATACATTCATAAAAAAAAGAATTCGCTCTACAGGTATATGGACCCTTATTTCATAATAGCAAGTGATACTCTTGATATCCAGGATACGGGAGTAGTTGCGCGATTCGAATACCTGCTTAATTATCATAGCAAGAGTAAACAACCACTAATATCTTCTATATCGGATTCGAAAACGAGAGGTATTCTGAAATCTAAATTTCCTAAGCCACTTACAAAAGAGGAACGGGAAAAGTTGACTACAAAAAGCAGTAACGGTTCAGTACCTCCAATCAACGAAAGAGAGCAAATCATAGAACGCGCGTTACAGACAGCCAACAATGTGAAGCGCATTAGCTCAAACAATTTAGACGATAGCTCGTCTCAAAGGGAGCAGAGAGCAAGGTACCTCGTAGAATGGCATCGAAAATTCACTTTAGCAGTATCTTGCATTTTGCTATTCTTCATAGGTGCACCTTTAGGAGCAATTATCAAAAAAGGTGGTTTTGGTCTTCCTTTAGTCATATCACTCCTACTGTTTATTCTGTATTATGTAGTTACGATTTTTGGTGAAAAGCTAGCAAAACAAGGCGTTCTTCCTCCTGTACTGGGAATGTGGTTGGCTTTAATGGTGTTCTTCCCATTAGCTATATTTCTAACCTATAAAGCGAGTAGAGACTCTCAACTATTTAGTGCTGACGCCTATAAAAGAACGATAAAACTGCTTACACCCAAATGGGCCAAAGGATATTTAGATAAAAAGTAACCATGAAAATACTCCAAGTATCCAATAGAGTTCCTTGGCCGCTTAACGAAGGCGGAACTATTGGTATATACAACTACACAAGAGCGTATCACGAGCTAGGACTAGACGTCACACTCTACTGCTTGGACGGGATTAAACACAATACACCTATAGCCCAAGCGACCCAGGAATTAAGCAAATACGCAAGAGTTTTTATCCATCCCATTGATACAGATGTCTACAGTGAAGAAGCACTCAAGCATTTATTGAAAAATCAGTCGTACAATGTAAGTCGATTTTACAACACCGTATTTGAGAATGAACTACGCGACCTACTTCAAAAGGAAACTTTTGACATCATACAACTAGAAGGCACTTTCACGGGGCCTTATGTAGATACTATCAAAGCACATCATCAGGGAGCTATTTCCCTGAGGATGCATAATGTTGAATATGAAATATGGGAACGACTATCTGCCAATGAACGCAACCCAATCAAAAAGGTATACCTGGGTATTTTAGCTAAACAATTAAAGAACTATGAAGCTAAATTATTGCCCAAAGTAGATGCTATTGTGACCGTAACGGATGATGATGCTCAAAAATTTAAAGCCCTCCATCCTACTGGAAATTACCTGACTATACCTGCAGGTATAGATCTGGATACTTGGAAATATAGTCCCAGTGAAAACTACACCACGTGGTATCATATTGGAAGTATGGAATGGCATGCAAATGCTGAAGCCGTCCACTGGTACCTAGACGATATACATCCATTGATACAACAAGCAGACAGTCGATACAAGTTATCTTTAGCAGGCAAAGGAATAGACTCTCATTCATTTCATCCTGATAGTTCTCTGGAAATAAGTGACAATGTACCTTCGGCTTTTGAGTTTGTTCGTAATTGTGACGTATGTGTGGTACCTCTAAAAAGTGGTAGCGGAATACGACTAAAAATACTGGAAGCTATGGCTGCGGGTAAATTAGTAGTATCTACTACTGTGGGTGCTCAGGGGATAGACTATACTCCTGAAGTTAATATTCTCATTGCGGATAAGCCACATGAGTTCCTAGCTATTTATACCCGATTAATGAATGGAGAGATAGACATTACTGCTATTGTGAAAAATGCACGTAAACTAGTGCAGGATCACTACTCTACTGATGCTCTTGCTAAGAAACAAATAGCATTTTATCAAAATATTAAATAGTATTCGGATCACTAGAAAAAAAGGAATAAAAAAAGGGGCTAATTTGATGTTAGCCCCTTTTTAGTAACGTAAAATGAAGGAGTTAGTCTACCTCCATTTCTTTTATTTTACCGTAGCCTAAATTATTCAGGCCATCTCTGATTTTGTAAGCGTGTCCTACTACTATTATAACCGTGTTGTTTGGCATAAGCATTTTCTTCGCTATCTCATTGATATCTGCAGTAGTCATTTTATTTATCATATCTGCCTGCTGCTTGGTGTAGTCCTTTGGTAAGTCATACTCAGCTATGTTGCTAAGGAAGTTTAATTTATCAAAAGGTGTCTCATAATCCAATGCTTCACTAAGCGTGATAGAACTCTTCGTAAAGTCGAGCTCTTCCTGAGTAATACCTTTCGTAGCAAAATTAGTTATCTCAAACATAAGCTCACGAATAGCGCTGTCAGTTGCTTCTTTTTTGATTTCAGAAGAGAATCTATATACCCCATAGTCTTTGTTTCCTGAGAACCTAGATCTAGCTCCGTATGTAAATCCTTTATCCTCTCTAAGGTTAAGGTTAATTCTACTATTGAATGCACCTCCTAAAGTAAAGTTCATTACACCTGCTTTGAAGTAATCTCCATTGTAGTCAAACTTAGGACCTGGATGACCAGCATATATGGTACTCTGAGAAGCATACGGCTTATCTACTAAATACACTTTAGTCTCGCTTGGCATCTGTAATTCTGGAATAGCAGGGATCTCTACATTTTTGTTCTCCCATTCTTTTAGGAATGCAAGCTTACTCAAAGCATCTTCTTTTGTGATATCACCTGAAATAACGATAGTACTCACATTTGGCGAGTAGAAGTTTTCGTAGAATGATTTCACATCGTCTAAGTCTATTTTACTCAAAGATTTATAATCTCCATAATAATATTCCTCCAAAATGGTACCCTCATACACGATTTGGTTCCAAGCTTTGGTAGCCATTATACTAGGGTTACTTTTTTGAGATTTTAGATTTTCTAAAACTTGTTCTTTGATACGCTTAAAATCACTAGGATCAAAACGAGGTTCAAAAAGAGCATCTTTAAGTAAAGCTAACGTAGCATCTACATTCTCTGCAAGGGACGAAACAAAAACAGAACTATTCGCTGTACCAGAGTTGAATCTGATAGAACTACCCAGTTTATCTAACTCACGGCTAAATTGCTCGGTGGTAAGTTTTTTAGTGCCTTCACCCATCATAGATCCAGTCATCATTGCTGTACCAGTCTCAATTTTTTTGTCACCTTCTAGTAAGTGTCCCCCAGCCATATCTATATAGAAATATACAAGTGGAGCCTCCGTAGAGGTGTTACCTATCACTTTAAGTCCATTCTCGAACTTAGTCTCATAAAAATCAGGTACAGTAAACGCTTTAGCTTTAGGAGAAACAGGTCTCACACTTCTGTCAAAATCATCCTTTGGAGCTACATATGAAAGTCCTTCATACTGCTTATCTGTTTTCTTAGCTTCATTTGCGTGTGGATTTACACTCTTAGGAGTATCATCATCCTCATCTCTTTTTTGCTCACGCTCAACTCTAAGGATTACAGCTTTTTTATTTTTCAGGTACTTATTGTAAACTCTTACAATATCTTCTTTGGTCACAGAAGTATATCGATCTATATCATCTTGTAGGTTATATCCATTTCCCTTCATCATATTGTAATGGCTCAATACTTCAGATTTCCCATTTATACTACTAAGTGATCCATAGGTCTGAGACACTACTTGTGCCTTAGTTATTGCTAAATCTTCGTCGGTTACACCTCGAGTTTCAAATTCAGCGATAGCTTCTCTTACTTTTTCTTCTACCTCTTTGAAAGAAATTCCACCGACCATTCCTGGCTTAGTAACTACTTGGAATCCCATCATACCTGCAAGCTCTAATGTGGAGTGAAATGCCCCTGCTTGTAATGCTAATTCCTCTTTCACCAAGTTTTTATACATAATAGAGTTATTACCTCCACCTATGATTTCTCCTAAAATATCTAGCGCTGCTTCATCTTTGTGAAATTCAGGTACCGTAGGAAATGCAAACATGGTAAGTGGTGCAAATATGTTATCCGTAGTAGTCACATAGTAATCCATAGATAACTGTGGTTTCTTTGGATACATATTTCTAACTTCAGGACACTTCTGAATACCTCCAAAATACTTTTCTGCCCATTTTTTTACTTCTTCAGGGTTGACATCTCCAGATACTACTAGCGTCGCATTATTGGGACCGTACCATCTTAAGAAAAAGTTTTTTAAATCGTCATACGTAGCAATATCTAAATCATCTACATATCCTATAGGAGTCCATTCATACGGATGGTTTGAGAATAAAGACTTGAACAGAATCTCATTCACCATACCGTAAGGCTGATTGTCATATCTCTGACGTTTTTCGTTCTTTACTGCATCTCTTTGATTTTCAAATTTTTTCTGAGTAAAACCCTCTAAATGAGTCCCCATTCTATCTGCTTCTAACCAAAGTAGCTTCTCTACCATGTTACTAGGTGCAGTTTGGTGATATACTGTTTTATCAAATGAAGTGTATGCATTATTTGTTCCACCAGCCTCACTTATTATTTTGAAGTGCTCCTCATCAGCTACATTTTTAGATCCCTGGAACATCATATGTTCAAAAAAGTGTGCGAACCCGCTGTTTCTAACACTTTCTCTAGCGCTACCTACGTGGTATGCCACCTGTACATGCACGATAGGATCAGAGTGATCTTCGTGAATAATCAGTGTAAGGTCGTTAATCGGTAACGTATACTTCTCATAAGGAATTAGCACCTTACCTTCTTCTGGTTCTATCTTCTCTACTAACTCAAAGGAAGATTGAGCACTAGCCAGCATACTCAATAAAAGTATGTTAAATAAAAAAAATGTTTTTTTCATGTGTTCTAAAATTGTTGACCACAAAAAAACAAATTTTAGTATTATTCTTAAGTTGTAATCGATAAAATAGCCTTGATGAAGGTTATACTGCTATAATTTAACAAGTACAATTTGGGTATCAATAGTTCGGTTTACTAGATACAGCTCCTCTGCTAATGTGCGGGTGTCACCTACGTAAATCAATACACAGAAATTACTTTCTGATTGGAGTACAAACGTTTTTGGACTTACATTTTCCAAGGTATTCCTATACCCATTTGCAGTCTCTAAATCCGAAACAGCAGGTAAGTACAAATAGTAACCTGACGCTAAATTACTGGTTACAAGATCAGTAACACCGCCCAAACTGTCAATCCGTGAATAGGCTGAAAATTCACTTTTATCTTTAAAAATACTCCTGTTTTGCAAATCTTCCATCCATTGCTGATCATCTTCCTCTAGAAAAGGAGTATGCTCTTCTAATTCAGAGATGTTTTTAATGCTAATAGTATTGCCTTCGATACTTGCATCCGAAAGTACCGTCCTTAAAGAATCATTTACACTCGCTAAACTATCCATCGAATAGCGCAATTCATCAATATCAACTGATGTTTTCGCTCTAGAATCACAAATAAACGCGAGCTCTTTTGGGGTAACATGCAGGCCAATCTGATGCCTAAAGTTAAATGGGATGTTCTCAGAAATACTGAACCTGTAATTCATCTGATACCCAAGTGAAATAGCTTCGGTAAGTTTAAACTTTGCTCCTCCTCCTAAATTAATATTTACACCGTCTTTCCGCTGATTTAACTTGACTAAATCGGGTATACTGTTCCACGCATATCCAGTAAAAATATACGGCTGAATTCTCCAAATTTGGAATATATCAACAGCTATATTTACATCCAATTGATGAAAAACAGCATTAGATGTTCTGCCTAGTGGATAGGAAAGACTGTCTGCCAGTGCAAAATCGTATCCTCCAAATAAACTCACTCGCTTAGAAATAGGCTTGGCAAAACTCATACCCATTCCATTTGCGGTTGCATTATTGGTCTCACCTATTTCGTACACCCCTGGATCATAAAATGAGTGCATCTTACCATACAGAAAGAAACTCCAGTCTCGCTTTTGTTGGGCAACTGCTGATAACGTAACCATACTAAGGATAAGGCACACAAGAGTTCTGAGTACACTTAGCACTTGAAAGGATTTTATGTTGAAGTTCATAAACGTATTGTTAGGCAGTAACCATTTTTAAATTGAATGGCAAAATACACTGATACTCCCAAATTCTACTTTCTACATTAGCATAATCCAAAAGCTCTATGTCCAACGGATGAAATTACTTTCTTCCACCGTTTCCTTCATTGGCTTACACGAATACATTCGTGTAAAACACTATTGAAGAGCACCTTACATCTTAAATAGCACAGATTAATTGCCCAAAGCCAATCCACTTGTGACTGTTCAGTCAACATACTGATGTATTTGTCTCCCAAATATTCCGTCCACTAAACAAGAATATCGAGTGGCTACAATTACTGTACGGTAACGTTTATCGTTTTGGACCAAGCCTGCCCGTATGATACGTGCATACCGTCTGCAAACTGCAATGTTAATTTGTAATCTCCAGGCTCTAGTGATAATGAATCAGAAGTTTGTCCGCCACCATAATGTATGTGTGTGTCATCTGCTATAATTACCAAACCTTCGGCAATAAAATCATCATTAATCAATAAGTGATGGTGCCCCCACCCCTCTCTTGGAGTTCCTTTAGGCTCTACTTCCATCCCTTTTACATCCATTTCTAAAGCAAACGGAGATGTAAGTATAGCTCCGTCCTCTATATTCGAAAATGATACCCCACCTGTAGCAGTTTCCTCGATAGTTTCTATGGTATCAGAAGCCGTGCTTTCTTCAGTTTCTGTAGAAGAAGGCGTGCAAGAAACAAGAGCAATTGCTGCGAAAATTATTACTATTTTTTTCATTGTTGCGAAAGTAGCAAAAATTGAAGGAGAATCTATGAAGCGGATCATCAATTAGACGATACATCTCAGGTATGCTAAACAGACGTAGTAATAGTATATACTGCTAATTGGATACTAAAATCAGCCCCTTACCCCCATTAATCAAGTATAGACGTGAACTATAACAACCAAGAAATGCACGTGATAAGCATTAACCAGAGTCATAATGTACAGTTTAAAAACCGTTGCATAAAAAAAGGTCCGTCGGACTGACGAACCTTTTAATGTAATGGGGTGGAAGACCGGGCTCGAACCGGCGACCCCCGGTACCACAAACCGGTGCTCTAACCAACTGAGCTACAACCACCATTTAGCAAAAAATAAGAATCTCTTATCTTAAGCGGCTGCAAATATATAATTAGCAAGACAACTTGAAACAAAAACTATTTAAAATTTCAGAGTGAACTTGTTGCGACTTTCCTTAATAGATTGTGGGCAATTAGAATACTATAAGTGTGGATTTCGCAGTTATTTTGAAACGTATTAAAACAATCATGCACATCCAACTCAAAAGTATACTCATTCTTCTATTTCTACTCGCTGGATTTACCACAGTAAATGCGCAAAAAACAAAAGTATATACTGACGAAATTAGCACTTTTGAACATGCTAAAATGCTCTACATCAAAGAACAATACGTTCCTGCTATTCGAGATTTTAAAGCATTTTTAGTACACAAGCCAGGACCTAACTACTCATATGAAGCAAATGCTTACATCAAATTATCCCGTCTAAAATTGGATAAACAAAACGCAAGTCGCGACTTAGCGAGCTTTTTAAGAAATGAACCTGAGCACAAACTCAACACCGAAATCACCTATGAGCTTGGGTTGTACTACTTTAAAGAGGGTAAATATTCTAGAGCACTAAAATACTTTGAGAATATAAATGAAACAGATGTACCAAAAGTGCAACGTGAGGAACTCGCCTTCAAACAAGGATACAGCTACTTCAAAAACAAAGAATACGAAAAGGCCAAAGAGCAATTTAAAAAAGTGATGAACGGCGACGGTAAGTATGCTGTAGAAGCAAACTACTATTTTGGCTACCAGTGCTACATACTTAAAGATTACGCCTGCGCCATTGCTACCTTCACAAAAATAGGAGACAAAGGTCCAAAGACGATGCAGTTATACCTTGCTCAAATGTACTATGAGCAAGAAGAGTACAACAAAGCATACGAAACGGTAAAAGATTTATCCCTAAAAAGTCAAGAGAATGAAATACACCTCCTGAAAGGAAAAATACAGTACCAGCTGGGTAATAAAAGCATCGCATTAGGGCACTTTGACAAGTTCACCGGCGACATCAAGGTACTGAGTTCAGATGAAATTTATCAGTTTGCCTATTCAAATTTTGAGGCTAAAAGATTCAAAAAATCTACACAGTATTTCATACTAATAGCGAATGAAGACTCAGAAATAGGTCAAGCAGCTAATTACCATTTGGGCGTATCTGACGTTAATACAGGCCAAAATGAAAGAGCGCTAAATGCTTTTGCTGAAGCGAAGCGTAAAGATTTCAATACCAAAATCACGGAAGAGTCTGCTTTCAACTACGCTAAGTTAGCTGCAGAATTACAAAAAAACAATACGGCTATAGGCGCAATCAAGGAGTTCTTAGACACGTACCCGTCAAGTGAATATCAAAACGATGCCAAAAACATAATGGCTGACATATTCTTGAGCACCAAGAACTATAAAGCGGCAATAGAGGTACTAGAAGATATCGCCAGCCTAAATGAAAACAGTAAAAAAGCATATCAAGAGCTGACCTACCACAGAGGTGAAGAGCTCTTCCTGAATAAAGAGTACCAAACTGCTGACGTATTCTTCAAGAAGTCGCTAAAGTACCCGAAAGACAAAAGCCTAGAGGCACTCTCCTACTTCTGGAGATCAGAGATTGCGTTCAAGGTAGACGACCACGATGAGAGCATAAATCTGATGAATAGATTTATGAGTAACAGTGGCGCAGATAAGAGTAGCAATAAAAGCTATGGCTACTACAGTATGGGCTATAGCTACTTTAAGAAAAAGGACTACCCAAAAGCACAGAATTACTTTGCTAAATACAGACAGTACGAAACCTACTCGGCTTCTAATAAAGGTATCTATCTCGATAATACCCAGCGACTAGGAGACTGCTACTTTTTAAATAGACAGTACAATGAGGCAATAGAAGCTTACGGCTTTATTATTAAAAATTCTTACCGATCTGCTGATTATGCACTTTTTCAGCAAGGCATGCTATATGGACTGCAAGACAGACATTCTGAAAAGATACAAACGCTCAAAAAGATACAAAATGATTTTCCTAAAAGTATTTATATAGACGAAGTCCTCTACCAAATCGCTAGAGAGTATATGTCTCTCAAAAACTATAGTACCGCTGAAAGCATCTTCAATGTACTCATCTCTCAACACGATTACAGTCCTTACTTGCCAGACAGTTACCTCAAGCTAGGTTTAATCAATTACAATCAGAAGAATGATGATGCCGCACTTAGGTATTACAAGACTGTGGTAGAGCGCTTCCCTAAAACAACCGCTAGCCAAGAGGCGCTATCCTTCATAAAAATTATCTATACCAATCAAGGTACACCTCAAGATTACTTTGACTATGCTGCAAACCAAGGTGTTTCTGAAAGTGTGACCGCTCAAGATAGTGCTATATACGAAAATGCTATGCGTATTTACAACTCTGATAACTTTGAAGGTGCGTCTAAGGAACTAGCAAAATATATCAAACGATTTGGTGATGATGGGTACTTTATTATACCTGCCAACTTCTATAAAGCAGAGTGTGATTTCTATACAGATAAAGAAGATCAAGCACTCACACACTATAGCTACATCGTGAATCAAGGTAGAAATGAGTTTACCGAGAAATCATTGATCAAACTCTCCTCTACCTATTTTTACAGAAAAGATTACACCAAAGCTTTACAATATTATATCCAACTAGAACCGATAGCATCTTCTAAAAGTACCTTTATAAATAGTATACTGGGACAGATGAGGAGTCAGTATTTACTCAGCAACTATGACGGGGCTAAAGAGAAAGCAATCCAACTACTCCCCATCGAAAATGTACCTAAAGAGTACCTGGTAGAAGCTAATATGACATTGGGTAGAATCCAACTGGCTCAGACCAATTTGCGCACAGCAAAATCACATTTCGATTACGTTATAGCTGAAAGTAGAAATGAACTTACCGCGGAAGCTTTATATCAAAGAGCATACATACGTTACACGTACAATGAGTTGGAAGACTCTCGAAACGATATCTACAAGCTGAATGAAGACTTCAGTGCATATGAGTTTTGGGTAGTAAAAGGATTTATCTTACTCAGTGATATCTATGTGAAAGAAGAAGACTACTTCCAAGCTAAAGCTACACTTCAAAGTATCGTAGATAACTATGATAAAGAAGACGATGGATTACTCAACATCTGCCGAACAAAGCTTAAAGAAGTAGAGCAGTTAGAAAATCCTGCCGACACTCCTAAACTAGAAGAAGAGTAGTACTATTCTGATGATGCTTGTAGCATAAAACGTCTACCACTACAAATCTTCTTTTAACTAACGGTAAACTAGCCAGTTCTATAAAACCAATACATAGGGATATCTCAGTCTGCTGAGATATCCCTCAATTCAACAACCAAACATATGTTGAATTATTAAACATTAACAGGTCCATTAGATTTGTAAAAAGGAATGAAGCGTACCCTAACTATATACTCCCTTATGATTGTCTTAGCTTCTCTGATGCTAATGAGTTCGTGTAAAGAGGAGCCTTCATTCATTTCAGATGAAGAAATACTTCGCGTTCATCTTAATTTACCCTCACAAGTAGCGAATTACAGCTCTCCACAGTTGCCCCTATTTTTTAACGATCAGTTTATCACTATCCAAGACAATACTCCTGCCACCAACCCAACTACAAACTGGGGAGCGACATTGGGTCGAGTTTTATTCTACGACAAGCAATTGTCTAAGAACAATACCATATCCTGCGCTTCTTGCCACCAGCAAGGGCATGGATTTGCTGATACTGCTCAACTCAGTATTGGTTTTACCGGCGGCACCACTCATCGTCATTCTATGGCATTAGCTAACGCTGTATACTACTCCAGCGGTCGTTTTTTTTGGGATGAGCGAGCAGCTACGCTTGAAGAACAAGTATTACAACCCATAGAAGATTCCATCGAAATGGGAATGACTATGCCAGAGATCATCCAACGACTTAATGAGACAGACTACTACCCTATTTTGTTTAACAATGCTTTTGGAAGCAGAGAGATCTCTGATGAACGAGTGGCTCAAGCACTTGCGCAGTTTATACGCGCTATGATTTCTTTCGACTCCAAGTACGATCAAGGTAGAAGTCTTGTGGCGGATAGAAACGAGGACTTCCCAAACTTTAGCGATCAAGAAAATGCGGGTAAACGAATATTTATGACACACCCTATAGTCAATTGTTTTGGGTGTCACAATACAGATGTATTTATAACGGACAACCCACGCAATAACGGACTCTCAGCATTTAATGCCGATGAGGGCGTGTTCGTCCGCACCCAAAATCCATTGGATATAGGTAAGTTTAAAACACCTTCTCTGAAGAATGTGGCTGTCCGTGGTAGATTTATGCATGATGGTAGTTTACGCACACTGGAGGAAGTCATAGAGCACTACAACAGTGGTATCCAAGGAAACCCAAACCTAGATCTTCACTTAGTAGATGTCTCTACAAAGGCTCCAGTAAAAATGGGTCTCACCGAACTAGAGAAAAGTCAGCTAAAAGCCTTTTTGGAAACCTTAACGGACCATACATTCACTACAGATCCTAAATTCAGTGACCCTTTCAGATAGGCAGCAGGAGTAGATATAAACTCTATGTCCTGTTTATATTTGCGAAATGAAAATGATACTTGTCACACTACTGCTCATTGTTACCTCACTCACATCGTCCGCACAAACGCTAACCGCAGAATACCTTAAAACCGCTAAACACGCTCGTGGGAGTTTTGAGAAGTACATCACAGCAGACTCCACTGTATATGCCATAGGAGATGCCATCACCTTGAGTACCTCAAGTGTAAACGATGATACCTACCGACACGTGACTATGATCACTAAAGATGGAGGAAGAATGGATATGCCCGTGGCCAATAATGTTGATATAGTTATTAAGCATATACGGGTCTCCTACACCGACAGTTTTGGGTACGAATGCTTAATAGAAGCAGTACTGCCAAGCTCCTTTAGATGCCTGGTTAGTTTTGACCAAGCGCTTCTATCTGGTGAAGTAAAAAAAGGCATTGTAACGAGTCAAGATGTCGAAATTGATGCGTACAACCCCTTATCCTATCAGCCTGCAGCGTCTATAATGGTCAAGGCGGATAAAAATGACCGATCTATGCTCCTAGCAAGCGGGCTGGCCTTAGAGAAAGCAAAAAAAGCTAAGGTCGCATCTCTATGTCTAGCCACTACCGCCGGAGTGCTCTACAGCATAGGGTCTACAAGACCTCAAGGGGAAAGAGAATTCATGTCAGGGCTAGCCTTCGCGACGGGCCTAGCGTCTGTTGTTGCAAGTTTTAGTAGCATACACCAAATAGGCCGATCAGGTGCATACCTCCAAGCCTACGCCAATGGTTATATTATCATACGGTTTTAGTACGCCACTAAAACTGATGTACGTTTATCGTACTGGATAATTATGAATCACAAAACAGTAAAAATGCCTTTAATTTTTTGTTAGCCTAAATAGGAAGGATCCTATTGTTGAATGTATCTAGGTATATGTTCATAGGACTAATTTTTCATTTGGATACCGTCAACGTAAGTCCACCCGAGCAAACAAACAATCCGATTTTAAGCTAAACTAGCAATGAAATCAATAGGTCAAAAAAAAAGGAGAAACAATCCTTTGGGATAGTTTCTCCTTTAAAGTGACCTCGTCAGGATTCAAACCTGAGACCTCTTGAGCCGTAATCAAGTGCTCTATTCAGCTGAGCTACGAGGCCATATTTAGATGTTGTTTTGAGTAGTTATCTTTCTACTTTAAAAACCTATGCAGAGCATTTGATTAAATCAAGTGCTACTATTCTCCCGAGGCATCGGGAGAGCTACGAGGTATATCCCTTTCGGGGCCGCAAATATAGCAACCTCTATTATTCTACACCATAAAAAATTATATTCGTGCCATAATTTTGAAACTATTCAAGTTCGCATCCATAGACGTAGGCTCTAATGCCGTTAGATTACTATTCACCAATGTGTTTGAAACACCAAAGGGCCCCATTTTTCGTAAACTATCACTGGTACGTGTGCCTATTCGTTTAGGAGAAGATGCGTTTATCCATGGAAAAATAGGAGAAGAAAAATCCGATCAACTCATTAAGACAATGCGCTCCTTCAAACACCTCATGAACGTGCATCAAGTCTTAGACTATAGAGCTTACGCTACGAGTGCTATGCGTGAGGCTAGTAATAGCCCCTTCATTATATCAGAGATAAAAGGATATGCAGATATAGACTTGGAGATAATTGGTGGTGAACAAGAAGCTGATACGATCTCATTCGAAGACTTACCTGACTTCATGCCTCACATTGATGGTGCCGTGTTTATAGATGTAGGTGGAGGAAGTACAGAACTCACTTACATTAAAAATGCAAAAAAGGCCGACGCTATATCGTTAAAAATAGGGACTGTAAGACTACTTCATGATGCTGTAGATTCTTCTCTTTGGGAGCAAATGAAAGAATGGTTTCACAAGCACAACCTACTCGATTCTGGCACACCTATACTAGGTACAGGTGGTAACATCAATAAAATCCTAAAGGTACTCCGTAAGCAGCAAAATGACTACTTCATCAATACGGAGGATCTAGCAGCGTTCAAGGCAGAATTAGATGCCGTAGACTACGATGAGCGTATTACACGATTTGTGCTTAACCCAGACCGAGCTGATGTAATCATACCTGCTTCTCAGATTTTTCTTACCGCTGCAGATTGGCTCGGCGCAAAGCAGATATACATTCCTAAAGTTGGTCTATCCGATGGTATAGCCAGAGCACTCTACAAAAAATACAAGTCCTTGTAAACGTTTAATAGGTAGTTAATTAGTTGCATAAACCAAAGTGACACTTTTACTCAATCCTAAATAAACCTTAAAAATAAGACCATTACGGTTACTCTTTTTATAAAACTACAAGAGCCACATAGACTGACCGCCCCACTTCTTTAATCCTTTCGTTTTCTATTTTCATAATCCTCTACTTCTCCCATAAGTTGGTTATTGCACCATTGAGAGATCTCCTCTATCCATATGACAACCCTCAGCATTAATCCCTTTGCCGCTTTGGTAAAAAATAATTGAAGTTGCTTACCTACTGCTTTGACTTTAGACGCAACTCCAGCTCCTCTCCTACTTTTAGCTTTAATTTTAGAAGCTGTCTCAGGTGCTCCTTGAGTTGACTTGTTCTCACTAGGTAATCTTAAATCCTTGAACTCATCTACCTCGAGTTCCAACATAAAATAGTGAAATGCCTTTTTAAGCTTATACAACTGGTCTTTCCATTGATTTACACTTCGGTTTTCACCCTTCACCCACTCAACTACTGCATTAAACGTAGCCACTACCTCGTACATGAAGTACTGCTCTACTGTGATTCTTGATTCCATTTTTACTTAATATTTACTTTACTTAACTCCTTAATCTGTGGCAATAGTATAATCACAACTCATTGATTTTATGTTAATTAAGCAAAATTTACAATACTTAACTTTACTGAAAACTCCTTAAATTAATCAAACTTAACTACTTAATTAAGCTTAATATTTTACTTAATTGCCTTATCTTCGTGGGTATTCACAGTGTTATTAAGTAGTAATATACCGCCACAGCAGTTGCTAGCAGATTTTATATCGAGCGCAGTAACACAAGCGCATCACATCTACTGCATCGCTCAATATGCCAATAACACTGTCCTCATACACACAGAAAATGGAGAATACTCTAACGTGCTCCCAACTTCTCTCTCCCATTTTTTAGCAACAAGCAATACTGGCTGGTATGCTATCAATGAAACGCCTTTTAGCAAACAACAACACATCGGTCAAACACTGCTAGAAATGGAACTGGACCGAGATTTTCTGCTACTGCGAAATATTCAAGCAGAAGATTGCACCCTTTTCATCTTGGTACAACTAAAGCCATTCGGGATAGCTAAAGACAACTACTTACTATCTGCAGAAAAAAAACAGTTCGAACGTACCATTAGAGGGTTTATAGAAAGCTTACTAAGTCTTCGTAGCCGTGATAAAGAAATTCTAAAAGACATCGCCAAAAGCAATCAGATGACTGCTGTAGAAATAGCAGACACCAAGACTAAACTTAGTATCCAAAGTCAGAACTACGAAGTAGCTATTAGCCAGTTTATACAACTGATAGTGAACAAGCTACAGCAAAAGTACAGCATAGAAATACGTATGAGTCGCGAGTTTGTAGACGACCTAAAAGAATACAGGCTTCCGTTTGATCAACTCGAACCTAACTTGGAAAGACATGTGCAAATAGAACTCAACCTGGCTTTAGCTAAAGGTGAGAGTGAAATAGTGCTTACTCCGTCCCACCTGGTAAGTTTTGCGAATAGTTCAAAATCAGTAGTTTACGCTAACAATGAGGAAATGCAGCTGGGCAGACATGCCAAGACCTACAAACTACTGGATCGGTATGAAGCAGCAGCCAACATTGCGCAAGAAAAAGGGCTAAGTGTAATAGGTAAAAACATTGGTAACCACTGTTCTCCTTCAGTGAGTAATGCTAGCATTACTGATGCCCTAAATAAACATGCCAAGAAGATTTTCGAACTCTTTGGCAAGTACCCAGACCGTTGGAATACCATTCGCCATAACTTCCGATCAGTGGCTAATATCATAGAAAAAGAAACTGAACGTCGGAGAGACATAGCATAGCTCCTCTAAAATATTTCATCCTAACTTCGTCCAGTAACGCTCGTACATTGAGCAGCGTGTATATCTTTGTCTGGTTTAGATAAAGCAATGACACGCAACATAGAAAATTTAGTATTCAAAGGCGGCGGAGTGCTAGGCATAGCCTACGCTGGAGCCATAGAAATCTTAGAAAACGAAGGCATATTGACTCAAGTACAACGTACCGCAGGTACATCTGCTGGAGCAGTGGCTGCCGCACTCATTAGCTTAGGCTACTCCTCCAAAGAAATAATAGCTGTATTAGGAGACACCAATTTTAAACAGTTTCAGGACGATCTAAATCCTTTAAAACTTACGTCTAAATATGGCTTATACAGGGGCGAAAAACTTCTAACATGGCTGCATGAAATTATCGAAAAAAAGACAGGAAATAAGGACCTGACATTCGCAGAACTCAACGAGCAAGGATATAAAACACTTAAAGTATTCGCGTCTGACCTAAATACTGCAGCGCTAACAGAGTTCTCGTTTGAAAAAACACCCGACATTAAAATAGCGGAAAGTATTCGTGCAAGTATGTCTATCCCTCTTTTCTTTGATGCATGGAAGTTCCCTGACAATAAGCCAAACAATCACATTTTTGTTGATGGTGGAGTCTTATACAATTACCCCATCACAGCTTTTGATGACATCGATAAAACACTTGGTTTTTTTATAGACATCAATGAGGAAGACGATGGCTTAGACTTCAATGACGTCAGCACTTACCTCAAGCATCTTTTTCGTACCGTACTAAATGCACAGGACATAGACTTTTTTAAAACTGAAGAAAGCGAAAAGAGTACAGTTATCATCAAAAATAAAGGGATAGCGATTACGAACTTTAGTTTGACAAAAAATCAAAAAGACATGCTTTATAAAGAAGGGAAACAAGCTACACTCAATTATTTTAACGCTTCATCATAGTTTTAACACATTTTTAAAACAATCCTTTAAGGATTTACTTAGCTATATTACATTCGCGAAAAACCAATTCAAATGAAAATCAACGGCCATTCACACCTGCTCCCGTATCCTGAACAGATTCCTAAATTCATGAAAGACAAAGAAATCTTCTGGATAGACAGTGACCGTAAATTCATGAGACAGAAGAACTGGTCTAGACCTATCACTGCAGATAGTTTTTTCTTAAATGAAAAACTGGAATGGATGGAGGAGAATAAAATTGACCACGCTGTAGTATTAAATCTATCACAACTGTACGGCAATGGACTGACGCAGAACGATATGAAGCAAGCATTAAGGTTTCAAAATGACTTTAACGCAGAAGTACAAGCTGAGAATAATGACAAGTTTACAACGGGTTTCGTGATTCATGCTGGATTTGTAGATGGTGCACTCTGGGAAATAGAGCGATGTGTAGAAAAACTTGGCATGAAAGTGCTTTGTCTGCCTACTCACTACCTGAATACTGCTGGCGAGTGGAAAGTGATTTTCAATAAGGAGACAGAACCCATACTAGAACTGGCAAATAAATATAAGCTGGCTATTGAAGTACATCCGTACGATGGTGAGAAATTTATCAAGCTAGAAGATACCTCGTGGAGGTTCCACTTGATATGGATGCTCGCTCAGTGTGCAGACTCCTACCATTTCTATACCTTGAATGGATACTATGAAAAGTACCCTAAGATCCGAACGTGTTTTGCGCACGGAGGTCAACTGAATCACATCAATATTGGACGAAGGACTCAAGGCTTTGATGGAAGACCGGATCTTTTTAAAGGAATGGAGCGACCACGAAAAGCTGTAGGTCATCCTAACATCTATTTTGATACCCTCGTACACGATACTATTTCTTTTGAAGTTATGCTCAGAAGACAAAAATCTACTGACCAAATATTGATGGGCCTTGACGATCCGTATCCGTTAGGAGAAATGGAGAGCGAAGAACAAAGTAGCTATCCAGGGAAACTGCTAGACTTAGCACTTGCAGAGAAACTAATAAACGATACTCAGTACGCTGAAATATGGGAAAACAACGTCGTTAAATGGCTTTACGGAGACGATACAAAATCATTTTACGACAGAATGAGGTCTTAAAAAGATACATCTAGAGAATAAACGTGAATAACGCGAAAAAGTCTAGATGCATTTTTGTACTAACAATAACACATGGCATCACAACACATTGCAATCATCTACGGTGGAAAGTCCACTGAACACGAGATATCTATACGCTCGGCTAGAAACATAGCTAAAGCATTAGATAAGGACCACTATACGCTAAACCTGATAGCTATAGCCAAAGATGGGAGTTGGTATGCCAAATCTCTGGAGGAGTTAAATACGGAAGATGTAGTCTTACCTTCTCAAAACCGACTCAGCCTGCTACCCGGTGGAGAAAGAGGAGTCATGATAAACCTACATACCAACACTGAACTGCCACAACTAGCAGCTATATTTCCCATCGTACATGGTACCGGTGGTGAAGATGGAAGTTTGCAAGGTTTGCTAAAAACGATAAATATACCGTTCGTAGGTCCGGGAGTGATAGGATCTGCCTTATGTATTGACAAAGAAGTCGCCAAGCGCGTGCTAAATGAGTCAGGCTTAGCTAACAGTAAGTTTTTAGCCTACCATAGTTCGCAGCGAAATCAAATCACTTTTGAGAAGGCAAAAGAAGCTCTTGGTGTTCCTATGTATATTAAGCCTCCTAATCTCGGCTCCTCTGTAGGAATAAGTAAGGTCACCACGAAAAAAGAATTTGATGCCGCTATAGACCTTGCTCTCAAGTTTGACAGGAAGGTACTCATAGAGCAAAATATAATTGGCCGAGAAATAGAATGCGCCGTCATGGGAAATGCGCAAGTAAGCGCATCTCCAGTGGGTGAAGTAGTTACCAATGAAGACAGTCATACTTTTTACGACTATACCGCTAAGTATCTAGATGCCAATGGCTCTGTGACTATGATACCTGCGCAAATACCTATTGATACACAAAATAAAATTCGAGAAATAGCCATAAAAACATACCAAGCGCTCAACTGCGAGGGAATGGCTCGTGTAGATGTATTTTTAACGGAAAATGGAGACATTATAGTGAATGAAGTAAATACACTGCCCGGCTTTACCAACATCAGCATGTACCCCAAACTTTGGGAGGCTGGAGGAATACCTTACGCTGAACTTATTACTAAGCTAATAAGACTTGCTATAGAACGAAGCGAAGAAGAGGAAAAGATGCAGACGAGTTTTTGAGAATTAAATAGTATATGGAGTGAATACTGGCTTGACTAGATAGACTCAAGTCAATTTGAAAACTGAAAGTATTTCACTTCTTTTTGCACGAGATATTTCCGTTATTGCATGGACTAAATCCATTCTACTTGTCCATTTTTAACTAATCTAGGGTATGATTATTGAACAGCACAATGCTTAGTCACCTCATCACCAAACCCAATAACAAACAGACTGTCCGCGAGATCATAGATTTCGTGGGAAATAGTCCAGCGTTATTTGAAGAGTTGATGGACTACTTTATTCATGGTAGTAGTAGTGTATCTCAAACTACCAGCTGGGCTTTGGGCTATATCGGTGAGCAAAGTCCAACACTCATTGCTCCTTACCACACTATCTTACTGGCCCACCTTCAGGACAACACTAAACACAATGCTGTTCGCAGAAACATCGTTCGTATCTACCAGACCTGCCCCATTCCAGAAGAGATAGAAGGTGAATTATACGAACATTGCATGAGCTACATACTGAATCCAAATGAGGCTATTGCTATAAAAGCATTTAGCATGACCGTATGTGAGCGCATAGCTCAAAAATATACTGATCTGATTCCAGAACTTATAGATGCTATTGCAAGCGTCCTCCCCACAGGCAGCGCAGGCGTAAAAAACAGAGGAATGCACACCATTACTAGATTGACAAAAAACAAAGGGAAGTGATGTATTAGCGCTCAGCAGGATCTTCCGTCCAATATGTATAACTTTATAAAGTTTCAGTGTTCATATGTTACCATGTTATCCGTAAAATAGAATTATGCAGTCTAACTTTGCATTTATAATATATTTAAGCGCATGAAAAATACAATATACCTCCTTGCTGCCGTCATTATCACCTCTGCTGTGGCATGTGTACCTGCAAGAAAACTGGAAGAATTACAAGTAAAGTATGACCAACTCGACAGTGATTTTAGTCAACTAAAGACGATGAAAGAGTATGGTGACACCTCTTTAGCTGAACTAAATGCGCAGTACGATAAACTACAAGCTGAATACAATGACGCCAAGGTAAAGTGCGAAGAACAGAAAGCTGCATATGAAAAGACAGAAGCTTCGTATAAAATATTGAACGAAAATTATAAAAATTTGGTGAACAGTAATGAAAACACCAAGAAAGATCTTCGTTACGAACTAGAGCGATTAGATAAGCAGCTAGAGCAGAAAAAAGGTGAGCTATTTGCTAAAGAGGCTAAGCTAGAGGCTCAACAAACAGAACTAGCCAAACTGTCCACATCATTAAAAGAGCGTGAAAAACGCGTAAATGAGTTAGAAGCTAAACTTGCCTCTCAGGAAAAAGCAGTCACTGACCTTAAGAATACCCTTACTGAGTCGCTGATTGGGTATAAAAACAGTGGAATTTCAGTAGTAGAAAAAAACGGAAAAATATATGTATCACTGGACAATAGCTTACTATTCGAATCTGGCAAAACAGACATCGACTGGAAAGGGAAAACAGCATTATTAAAAGTAGCTGAAAGCCTCAAGGACTTAGAAGACTTTGACATTGTAGTAGAAGGACATACAGATAATCAAGCGATGAACTCCTCCACTATAAAGGATAATTGGGACCTGAGTGTATTGAGAGCAACTTCTGTAGTACGATATATGACTACCGAAGGCAAAATGGACCCGATTAAGATAATACCAAGCGGCAGAAGCAAGTATGTTCCTGTGAATGCTGAAGATACGAAAGAAGCGCGTGCAGAGAATAGACGAATAGAGATCATCCTTACTCCTAAGCTAGACCAGCTTATGGATATTATAAAGTAATGTAGATAAGTAATACTAAAAGAGGTTCATTGCTCGGTGCGATGAACCTCTTTTTTTTACCAATTTCATTATTGAGTTGAAAACTCCCAAAACCATTTACCTTTTTTAAATAGAAATTTCGATACTAAACCAAGTAAAATAAATCCAATCAGACTTGCGGACTTCTGTTGATTGGAGTTATTTCCTCAGGAATCAGACATTTTAATGCACTAGAAAACTATCAATTAGGGAG
>ENA-OUOG01000865-OUOG01000865.1-marine-metagenome-genome-assembly--contig:-NODE-865-length-37841-cov-5.677841_pt1 | contig 37841 bp, 20 predicted proteins | sample MGYA00248635_ERZ508505 | MGnify/ENA primary metagenome ERZ508505 (study PRJEB26176, sample SAMN06267871) | marine metagenome | isolation source: Saanich Inlet, British Columbia, Canada | place: Pacific... | reverse complement strand
CAACCAGCTGAGCGGGAGCATCCCGAAGGAGCTCGGGCAGCTCGCGTCGCTGGAGTTGTTGTACCTCCACAGCAACCAGCTGAGCGGGAGCATCCCGAAGGAGCTCGGGCAGCTCGCGTCGCTGCAGATTTTGCGGCTCGACTTCAACCAGCTGAGCGGGAGCATCCCGCAGGAGCTCGGGCAGCTCGCGTTGCTGAAGGAGTTGGTGCTCAGCAACAACCAGCTGAGCGGGAGCATCCCGGAGGAGCTCAGGCGGTTCGCGTAACCGCGTGTGCCGCATGTAAGTCTTCGACTTTCAAAAGTATCTCCCTTCTTCGACAGGTATCAGATCAGATGCGCGTTGAGAGTTCATCTTTTAAAATAGTCTACCTACGTCATCGTCTCCCCGCGCGTCTCGGCGCGCTCGCGGGCGCCGCGGGCGAAACGCCCTTCTCCATGGTTTCGTACGGCTCGCTTTTGTCGCAGTGCGCGTCCGGATTGAACAGCCCCGGGTTTTTGCGGAACATCTTGTTGTAGATCATCTCCTCCGTCGAGCACACGCAGCACCAGTCGTCCTTCGATCGCGTGAAGCCGTCCTTGGCGTACATGAACGCGTGCGTCGGGTACCCCGGCCGGTCGTGCGCGACGTCGGCGTCGCGGAACCACGTCAGGTTCTGCACGGACCACCCCTCGAACCCCGGACCGGGGAACTCGTGTTCGTAGTCGTACAGAACGTCCTCGAACGCCTGGCGCATCGCCGCGATGCCGTACACGGAGGCGCGGAACCGGGACGCCACGAAGTGGTTGGACGTGCACGGCCCGACGCGCTGGCCCGGCGCGTAGCAGCCCATCTGCACGCGATCACCCGCCGGGAGCGAATCCGCTCGCGTCGCCGACCCGAGACGAGCGAATCCGTCCCCCGCGTCGTCGCCGTCGCCGGGAATCGAACCGAGGCGGCGTCCTTCGCGCGCCCGCTCCATCGCGGCGACGCGGTTCTGCGCGTCCACCTGCCAAGTCATCAGCTGGTCCTCGGGAAGCTGTCTCTTCGCCGACCAGCTGTAGGTGATCCCGGGGATGATCTTGAAACCCGGGAGAGGCTTCCCGTCCGCGGCGGCGGACGCGGAGGCGTCCGCCGCCGCCGCCGCCGCCGCGAGCGTCGCCTCGGCGGCGCTCGCTCGCGCGATCCCCTCCGTTTCCCGCTCGCCGCGATCGAGCGCGTCGGACTCGCTGGGAATCGGCTTCCACTGGAACAGGTCCTCGAGCGTCAACCCGCGGCCGCGCGCGCCGCCGAGGTTCGCGGCGAGGTCATCGCGCTCGGCGTACAAATCGGCGTCGACCCATTCCATGCGCGTCGCTTTTTTCCCACCCGGGAGCGCGAGCATGTGCGCCGCCGACTCCACCAGGTTGATCTTGTTGAGCCAGATGAGCTTGGTGTCGCGCATCTTCTCCGAGCAGGGCATGTTCTTGACCAGCGAGTGGTCCGCGAGGTGCCAGTCGCCGTAGTGCAGGTTCTGCAGCGGCAACTTGACGCACAGAAACCGCGCGGCGGACCCGTCGTCGCGCGGAGAAGCGCCATCCGACGAAATATCGCGCTCGCCCGAAGGATCCGCTTCTTGGTACGCCGTTTTACCCTCCGCGTACGTCACCTCCAAAGCCTGGCACTCGTTGGAGGTCTCGGCGGTGTACACGACGACGCTGTTCCCCGCCCGCGCGGCGGCGCGCACGAGGTTATCCAGTCCGCGCCGATAATAGTCCGGGGTCTTATCTTTCCGAGCGCTGTGCCACCGACCGTCGTCCCGCAGCGGGTCCTCCCAAAACGCCGAAACCACGCCCAAGTGCCCGAGCGCGTCCATCGCGTGGACGTCTTTCTCTTCTTCTTCTTCGCGAGCCCCTTCCTTCGAATTCGACGGCGCCGTCACCGGACCCACCTCGGCGACGATGCCGGGCAGAGGCACCAGCGACCGGAACGCCGCGGGGGGCTGGCCGATGGGCGGATGCGCCGGGGGATGCGGCGGGCGCGGCGTCGGCGGAGGCGGCGGCGGCGGCGACGGTGGCGGCGAAGGGGGGAGCGGAGGGTACGGCGCGGGCGGAGGACGAGGCTGCGCGTCCGCCGCGATCGCGTCCAGCAGGTCCTGCGCCGAGAGCGGCGCCGGAGGCGGCGACGCCGGGGAACCCGGGGGAGGCGCGAGGGTCACGAGGAGGGGCGTCGGCGACGGCGTCGACGTCGGTGTCGACGACGCCTCGGCCTTCGCGGCTTCTGCCTTCTCGTCTCCCCGCGCGTGCGCGACGGCGGCCGACGCGGCGGCGAGGATCTCTCCCCTGGTCGCGCGCGCCGGCGTCGGCGCCGGCGTCGGCGCCGGCGTCGGCGTCGGCGTCGGCGTCGGCGTCGGCGCCGGCGCCGGCGGCGTCGCCTGCGCTGCCGCCTCGGGCGCCGCCTGCGCCGTCCCTTCCGCCACCCGCGCCACCTCCGGCACGAGCGCCTGCGCCAGCTCGACGCCTTCCCTGTCTGCTTTCTCGGCTGCGGCGAGAACCTCCGCGTCCTCGCGCGCCTCGCGGTCGCGGATGCGTTGTCGCCGCGCGCGCGCCGCCGCGCGCCTCTGCTCGGCGGCGGCGCGCTCCTCCGGAGAGAGCGCGCCTTCGTCGTCGGGGGCGCCTTCCGACGTCGCGCCGCGCTCGGCGGTCGTCTCCGGAGACGACGACGAAACATTCTCGTTCGATCGCGGGTTCTCTTCCGCGCCTTCCTCGGCGACGGGTATCTCCCCCCGGGCGATCCGGCGCGCGCGCACCCTGCGCGCGCGCGCGGCGAGTCTCAGTCGCTCCGCCTCCGCCGCTTCGTCTTCGCTCATGCCGACGGACGCCGCCGCCGCCGCCGCCGCCGCGGCTTCCTTCTCCGCCCTCTCCCTCTCCTCCCGCTCCGCCTTCTCGCGGTTCGCGACGCGGAACGCGGTGCGTCGCGCGACGCGTCGCGCCTTCATCGCCTCGGGGCTCGCGTCCGCCTCCTCCGGGACGGGATCGAGCAGAGGCGGTTGCGCCTCCCCCAGCGCGGACGCCTCGAGCCGACCCGCGTCGTGCGCGTAGTCGTCGTCCACGGACGCGAGCGCCGCGCCGGACTCGTTGAGTCCGTCGCGAACGAAGCGCGCCTCGTCGCGCTGCGCGAGGCCGCCGCGCGCGCTCCCGACCGCCAGCACCGCGCCGAGCACCGCGAGAGCCACGAGGATGAGCCCCATGCAAAACGACCAGGCGGTCTTGCCGAGGTTCAGGCTGCCCGCCTGCTTGCTCGCGCGCGCCTCGCCGCCCGCCACCAGCGGGGTGCGCTCATCCTCCCTCATCCCGTCACGCTCCGAGCCGGCGCGCGAGCCGTGCCTCCGGAGATGTCGCGCGTCTCGCCAATGGCCGAGCCGGCTCCGATGTTTTCGTGGTGTTGAAAAGCGGGTGTTCAGAGGTTCGCGGAGTAAAAATGCACGCGTGAGCAATCAGTCGCGAAAATCGCGGAAGAAGTGCGTTTTTCGCGACCAAGAAAAAAGTCGTGGCTTTTTTTTCCTCGGGGTGCACGCCGCGGCGCGGTGCCCCCCTCCCGCACTCCGGGAGTCGCACGACCCGATCGGCGCGGTGACTCCCGCTCGGTGAGACCATGGGTTCTCGCTATGGTGCAATTCCCCGAGAGGACGAGGTGCGCGAGCGCCCGCCTGCCCCCCGTGTCTCACGGGAGCCTCCTACTCATCGCGAATCGCGGTGGTGTTACACGGTTTTTCCGACTTTTTCTGTGCCGAGCCCTCCTCGATCGACGCCTGACCCGCTTCCCACGACCTCCTCGCACCGCACGCGCGCAGGCCCGCTCCGCGAGCGTGGCCGTTCCCGTCTCCGACCCCGCCGAGTGTGAGGGAAAGAGCGCCGTTTCGTACCGCACCGCGAGCTTCCGCCCCGGTGTGCTGGTGATTCTCGCGACGCTCGCGTTTTCAGCCGTCGTCGCGACGGCGGTGAGCGCGGCGTCGCGCTCGCCGAGTGTCACGCTTTCTCAGGCGGACGTGTTTTCGAACGACCGGTGCATCGTGTACACGTACTTCGAGGATCAGGGCATGGGCCACGAAGCCACGGTGGACACGTGGCAGAACATCTGGCGCGCGAACGGGTGGAAGCCGGTTGTTTTGTCGGAGGATCACGCGCGTTTACATCCCGACTACGAAGACATGAAGGCGCGCTTCTCCGAGTTCCCCACCACCAACCCGGAGGGGTACGAGGTGGCTTGTTACCTTCGGTACCTCGCGATGGCCGTGGTGGGCGGCGGGTTCATGTCCGACTACGACGTCGCGAACGTGAACGTCCCGCCGCCGCCACAGTGCGACTGGCTTCCCAACGAGGGGCGGATGACGAGCCACGAGGATTACACGCCGGCGGTTTTGAGCGGCTCGGGTGAGGAGTACGATCGCGTCGCGCGGCTGTTTTACGACACGGATATCGAGTTAGTGATGGCGTCGGACGACACGAAGATGGTGAGCGACATGCTGTTCCTCGAATACTTCCGAGACACCGGGTCTATATGGACCACGCACGCGCTGTTCACGTTCGCCAACTGGGTGAGCGACCCGCCGTGCGACGACGCCGGCGTCGAGCTCCCGATGCTGTTCCACTTTTCGTACTCAAACACGCACTACGAGCTCGGCGCGGACGACAAGCCCTCGGCGATGAACGCGTTCGTCTCTGCGTTAAACGAGACGAGACGTAAATGCACGGCTCTGCCTCGCGAGAGCGACGCCGAGTACGAGTCTTCGTACTTCGCGCCGCCGGGCACGAACGCGTTTCGCGAAGCCCACTTCAAGCACCGGCAGTGTTTCCTGGAGACGATGTACCCGCAGCCGGATTGTGCGGAGGCAGACGCGCCGGCGTTTGAGCTGCTTTTGAACGCGCGCGACGCGGACGGGAACCCGGCGACGGTGCGGAAACGAGGCGGGCACAAAAAGGCGGACACGTGGGCGAAGCACGTCAACGCGTCCGCGTCGACCTGCGTGACCAACGGTTGTAAGCAAGGGACCGTGTAAACAGTACCGATAGATGATGGGCTAGCTAGACGCTCGGGTTTGTAAATTTTCTTCACTCTGCTGAAATCGACCGATCGCAACATCGCAACCCCCGAACCTCGCAACAACCTCGCAACCCCCGAACCGCGGTGCCGTGTGAGTCATGAGTCTCGGGAGGAGATTTCCTGAGTTGCCACTTGGCAAACGCGCCGAGCGCGCGTGTGGCCGATCGAGGGGAGGTCCCGAGTTTCGCGCCATGAGCCCCGCGGCGGGTGTCGCGCCGTCGCACGCGGCGTGGTGCGCGCGCGTCTTGGCGTGCTCGCGCGGGCGCGCCGGCTCGTCGCCGCGGGTCGCGGCGACGACGTCGTCCGCCTTCCCCGGCGCGTCGGAACGGACGGGTCGTCGGCCCCGGTCCGTTCGGTCGCACGCGGCCTGGCGCGCGCCGCGCCGCGCCTCGCGCGTCTCCCGCGCCGCGGGCACGGACATCGTGCTCTCCGACACGTGCGACGAGGACGACGAGGAGTGCAAGATCTTCGAGATCGGCCCCGACGGTCGCCTCGCGGAGCCTCTCGAGGCTGCGATCCCGGGTGATTACTACTCGCTCCTGCAGCTGGACTTCGACGCGAGCGATAAGGAGGTGAAGTCGCAGTACCGCCAGCTGCAGAAGTGGTGCCACCCCGACATCGCCGGCGAGGCGGGCACGGAGGTGTGCATCATCCTGAACGAAGCGTACGACACGCTGATGGACGCGAAGGAAAGAGAGGTGTACGACCGCGACCTGAAGGAGCTGCAGCAGCTCGCCAACATGGCGGCGGCGAGCGGCGGTGGAGACTTCAAGCCGTACACCGGCCAACCTTTATCGACGTTTTGCGGGTCCGATCCGAGCGGCGACCAACGCGCGGTTTTCGTTAACGAGAGCGCGTGCATCGGGTGTCGGCAGTGTAACCACAGCGCGCCGAACACGTTCATGATGGAGGACGACTGGGGACGCGCGAGGGCGTTCCAGCAGTGGGCGGATGACGAGGAGGACATAAACATCGCCATCGAGTCGTGCCCGGTGGATTGTATTTATTTCGTCAAGCAACGCAACTTGCCCATCCTCGAGTACGCCATGCAGCGGTGCGAGCGCGCGAGCGTGGGCGTGATGAACGGGGGAGGCGTGCGCGTGGGCGACCCCTTCGACGTCGCCAACAGCATGATCAAGAAGGGCGAGGAGGCGAGGGCGAGACTGGGCATGGACCCCGCGGGCGCCATGGAGGGCGCCGCGGCGACCGGGAAAGTCGGCGCGCGCATCAGAGACGCGTTTCTCAAGCTCGACGAGAAGGTCAGAGGGCGGTGGTCGGCGTACGACCGCGCGCGCGAGAGCATCAGCGGCACTTTCGACAGCATGGACGAGAGCGACATCGAGGAGAAGTTCGACGCCAACAAGAGCTTCTTCGATTTCGACTGACGAATTAACGCGGCGAGTCTCTTGCGTCTCTGCTGGGGTCTCTCGGGTGATTCGATAAACTACCGGTACCGGTCGTCGCGATGACACGCCCCGTGTAACATACTTGTACTCACGCGTCCTCACCACATGACGAGGTTCTCGACGACAAACACACGAACAGACGTTTCAAAGACGTCACTCCGCGAGCTCGCCTAGGAACACGCGTTTGTCGGCTCCCGCTGACCCGAGGATGGGCTCCGAGGGGTGGAACGCCACGGCGTGCACGGTGCCGAGGTGCCCGGGGAGCTTGTACTCGATCTTCCCCGACGACGCGTCCCACACGAACACGTTCCGGCAGCTCGACCCGGAGGCGACCCGCGCGCCATCCGGGGACCACGCGCACCGCAGGAGCGCCTTCTCGAACCCGTGCGCGTGTCCGCGAATCAAACGCTCGCACCGGTCCCCCTCGCAGTACGGCCGCACGTCCCACACGCGCATCGCGTCGTCCGCGCCGTTCGTTAAAAGCCTCGTGCCGTCGGGGCTCAGACGCATGCCCGTGATCGTGTCCGCGTGCCCTCTTAGGGTCATCGAGGCCTTGGCCGAGGAGGACGACGCGACCCCCGCGAACCCCTCCGTGACGCTCCCCGACATCGCGCGCGCGTCCCACATTTTAACAACCTCCTCGACGCCTCCGGTGAACACCGCGTTTCCATCCGCGCCGAACGCCACCGCCGTCACCGGGAACCCGTCGTGCGTGGACATCACAGCCCTTTTCACGCGCATGTCCCACAGCTTCCAGGTGCGGTCGTCCGACCCGGAGACCACCAGGACGTCGCCGGCGCGTCGCGACACGTCGCACGCGTTGACGAATCCGGCGTGACCCTTCATGGTTTTCGTCTGCGCCCCGGTGGCGGCGTCCCACAGCCTCAGAGTCGCGTCGGGGGAGCACGTCACGAGGTCGTCCCCGTCCGCGGTCCAGCGCAGGTCCAGGATGGCGTTCTTGTGCCCGCGGCACATCATGAAGTTCTGGTCGCGCGCGGGAACGGAGCGGGCGGGCGGGGCGGGCGGGGCGGAATCGGAATCGTGATCGTGATCATTCGGGGGAAGGTCAGACCCGCGGCGAAAAAAAAGGAGGGGAGAGATGGACGGTGCGCGGCGCGTTCACGATCGATCGACGCGTGACCGCGGACGCACCTCGCACTCGCCGCGCACGTTCCACAGGTGCAGGGTCTTGTCCGCGCCCGCGGTCGCCACCGTGGCGCCGTCGGGGGAGAACTCCACGCACGTCACCGCGTCCTCGTGGCCCTCCAGCAGCATGATGGGCGCGTCGAGGGAAGACGTCCGCTGGTGCGCCCCGGGCTTGAACTTTTGCCTGGATGAGGGCTGCGCCACGGCCAACGCCGCGGAGCTCCCCGCGCCGGTCTTCTGCTTCTGCGCGACGAGGCCGAGCTCGGCATCGTCGCCCGCGGGCGCCGCGGCGGCTTTACGCTTGCCCGCCATCGCGCGGTCGGAAGTGGTGACCCGGCGAGGTTTTACGTTCTCGAACGGACTCACAAAACTTGTTCCGCGCCGCGACTGGCGTCGGCGGTGGCCGCGACGTTCCCTCGTTTTCGTTTCCCTCGGCGCTTCACTCGAGGCGGCACGGGGATGCCGAAGGGCCACCAAGCGCACAGAAAGCACGCGTCCAAAGGGACGTCCGCTGGGACGTCCAAGCGCGATGGCAAGCGCGGCGGGCTCAAGGTACGACCGACGTCGCGCGCCCCTCGCCGCGGCCACCCTCGCGAAACGTCAGAGGCGCCGAATCTCCTCCTCCGACGTCATCGCGTCTCGCGTCTCGCGCTTCGCCTCTCGTCTCGAGAGACTGACCGACCGCCTCAACATCCGTTTCCGCGAAAGCAGGGTCACCACCGTTTGTCGTCGGGGGACGACGAGGCGACGTTGCGTTTACAGCTCCGCGACTTAGGCTTGCGCATGGAGCCCGTGGCGGCGGATGGGAACTGTTTCTTCCGCGCGCTGTCGGACCAGCGCTGGGGCGACGACTCGCACCACGCGTCGCTGCGCGCAGACGTGGTGGAGTACATGAAGCAGAACCGCGATTCCTTCGAGCCGTTCATCGAGGACGACGAGAAGTGGGACTCGTACGTCGCACGCATGGCCGAGGACGGCGCGTGGGCGGGAAACGTCGAGCTCCAAGCCGCGTCGGTGGTATGCTTCGCCAACCTGTGCGTGCACCAAGCCGGTCAGCCGCGGTGGGAGATCACAAACTACCCAAACGCCGACCGCTTTTTCCACGTCGCGTACCAGGACGGGGACCACTACAACTCCGTCAGGCTTTTTTCGGACGAGGACGGACACGACGACTATTATTATGACGGCGTAGGTTCGACCCCGGGCGGGCCCATCTCGCTCGCCGGCCTCACGGACGGCAAAACGCCGAGGCTCGCCGAGCGCCCGCGGCGTGCTCACCGCGAACCGTCGGGCGCGGCGGTGGCGGAGACGTTGGCGAGAGCGGGCGGCGCGGGGAAAAAGTCGCGCGCGCGCGAGCTGCTTCGCGTGTTCGGCGGGTGCGTAGACAGCGCGGCGACGGCGCTCAAGGCGGAGGTGTCGTACAAAGGCGTGCTCCGGGGAGGCGCGGGGGACGACCCCGTGCCCGGCGCGGCGGAGGCGCTGAACGCCGCGGAGGACGGCGACGGCGATGACACGAAAACGGGTGACAAAAACAACGCCGGGGACGTCCTTCCTTTCGGCGACGACGGTTCGGGCTCGGAGGATGACTGGGAACCCGTCGTGCACAAGAAGAGCACGAGAGGGAGCGGCGGGCGGAGGGTGGGGAGACGACGCGACGACCACCTGGACGACCGAGTCGCGGCGTTGCGCATCTAGTCAGTATTAGTAGTACCAGCGCGTGTATTTTATGAATACGTACGAAAACCGTTTTCGTCGTTTTTTCGGTGTTACAACCGCGAACGGGCCTAACAAACGGCGCTTTACTTCTCTACTTGACCATCCCGACGTGTTTTCGGACGCACCACCACGGCCGCTCTCCCTCGGGGAGCGCGTCTATGTCAGCTCTCTGTTTCTTCGCCGCGGCGACGATGCGCGCCGCGCCGCGCTCGACGTCCTCCACGGTGGTGTGCCTCCCGACGGAGAGCCGCACAGTGCCCACGGCGTATTCTTCGGGGACGCCCATCGCGACCAGCACGCCGGAGATGGACGCCGCCGCCGTGTCGCTGTGGCACGCCGCCCCCGCCGACGCGGCCACCTCGTCTTTAAGCGCGTCGAGCAGAACGCTCGCGCTAACGCCCTTGATCCCGACGGACACCGTGTTCGGTAACCGCCGCGACGCGTCCGCCGGGCCGTTGAAGCGAACGCCGGAGACTCCCGCGCCGGATGCGTCGCCTTCCTCGCCGTACGCCCCGAGCTCCGAAAGCAACACCCGCCTGAGCTCGTCCGTGCACGCCTCCATGTACTTTGGCAAGCGGTCGCGCTCGGCGTCGATCAAAGCGCACGCCGCGCCGAGCGCCGCGATGTGCACGACGTTCTCCGTGCCGGCGCGGCGGCCGCCCTCCTGCCCGCCGCCGTGCAGGAGCTTGTGCCACGGCGCGCCGCGGCGAGCGACGGTCGCGGCGACGCCCTTGGGCGCGCCGATCTTGTGCCCGACGATGGACAGGTAATCCACCTCCAGGTCGCGCACGTTCACGTCGATCTTCCCCAGGCTCTGCGCGGCGTCGCAGTGCACGAGCACGCTCGCGTTTTTCGCGCGCGCGGCGCGCGCCGCCGCGGCGACGGGCTGGACGGCCCCAACCTCGTTGTTGGCGTGCATCAGCGTCACCAGGCACGTGTTCGGGGTCACGGCGTCTCCGATCGCGGCGGGGTCGACGATGCCCTCGCCGTCCACGGGGACCGCCGTGTACGTCAGCTCGCCGCGTCTCTCGCCGGCGATGAGGTACTCCAGAATCGCGGGATGCTCCACCGCGCTCGCGACCACGTGCGGGATTCTTTTTTTTTCGGCGTCATCGCGCGCGGCGCTCTTGAAGTGCTCCACCGCGCTGGCGATGGCGTGATTGTCGGACTCGGACCCGCAGGACGTGAACACGATCTCGTCGGGCGCACACCCCACGCACGCCGCCACCTGCGACCGAGCCTTCGCGATCGCGTCGCGCGTCGCCTCGGCGAACGCGTGGCCGCTGGAGGGGTTCCCGAAGTGGTCCCACACGAACGGAGCCATGGCGTCCGCCACCTCCGGGAACACGGGGGTCGTGGCGTTGTAGTCCAGGTACGCGCACGTGCGGAACAGGGGGTTGGGCAGGGGCGCGCCGATCGCGCCGACGGTCGGGCGAGAGCCCAATCGGTTTAGGGCGAGGGTCGACATCTCTCCCTCTCTCGACATCTCGCCCGCTGTCGACTCTCTCGGACGTTTGTTTCCCGGGGCGTCTTCGTCGTTCCGGCGCAACAGCCACGCGAGGAACGGGCCGCCGCCGAACAGCGCGCCGGCGATGAGGCCGGGCGTGGAGACGCGCAGCCCCGCGGGCGCGGGAGGGGGGGTGGCGGGGACGCCGACGGTCGCGCTGTGCGACGCGTCGGACGCGGAGAAAGAGACGCGCGTTCGCACGGGAACCCGGCGCGTCGGGAGGTGCACCGCGCTGAAGCGCGACTTGGACGTGAGGACGGGACCCCGGGGCGCCGACGAGGCGGCGGGCGACGACGCCGATACGCTCGCGAACATCGACACGTCGGCGGCGCGCGACGCGGTGTGCGCCTTCGCGCGGTCCCTCGGCCCCGACCTGATGACGATCGGCCGGTCGCTTTTTATCCGCGTCATCGACCCATTTTCTTGGGAACGCTCGCGCTTTTCTCGTCGTTTTGCCGTTCAGCTCGCCGCGAGCCCTCCGCCTGCGCACAGTTCACGGCCGCGGAGTCGACGCCCGGGGGAGGCGGCGACTGGCGTGCGCGACCCCCGTCCACGGGGGTGGCGTTCCGGGTCGCTGGGGCGACCGGGCGCGCGCGATGATGGAGGAGTCGTCCCCCGGAGGTGACGATGGATTCCGCGCGAGTTTCGGTGCGATGGCGCTCGGCGGTTCGGGGGACTCGACGAAGAACCCCCTGTTCGAGTCGGACCCGAGCGACACGGACGAGCGGCGGCGGTCGCAGGACGACCAGACCTCACCCGGTGGCATCGGGCGAGGAAGGACGGAGGCTCCCGAGTCCCACCTGCGCCGCGTGCGGGCGGGCGGGCTCCTGACGAAGCTCCCGTCCGAGAAGAAAGGCGCGCCTCGCGTGCGATTTTTCCGCGTCACCGCGTCCGACCGCGAGCTCCAGTGGGGAGACCCCGCGGACGCGGCGTCGCCGACGCTCGGATCGCGCCTGCTGCTGCACGAGGTCCAGTCGGTGGCGCGCGGGCATGCCACGCGCGCGTTCGAGACGCTCGCGCGCGCGGACCCGAAACGCGCCGGACCGCCCGCGGAGTGCTTCTCGCTCGTCGCGCTCGACGACACGTGCGATCTGCGCGGCGGCGACGCCGACGACGCCGCGCTCTGGGCGGGCGCGCTGGAGACGCTTTGCGCGCGCGCGAGGCGCGCGCACGCCGCGGAGCAGATACACGCGCCCAGCCCGAGCGCGCGCGCGAGCGTCTCTGCGACGGCGGAGACGCCTTCGCCGAGCGCGGCGCGCGCGCCGGCTACGCTTCGCAACGGCAAGCCGCCGACGCCGCCCTCCGTGCTCCGCCCCGATTTTTCCTCGAGTTCCCTCTCACACGGGGACTACCACACGGGAGGCGGGTCCGGCGTGAACCCGCGCGCGGGCGCGGAGGCGGCGACGGCGTTCGTGCCGGTGGCGTCCGACCCGCCGGCGCCGCTGCCGAACGAAGGACACGTCGCGCTCGCCGTGTCCTTGTCCGAGTCAGAGGAGGAGCGCGCGCGCGCGGGCGCGACCCGACGCGACCGGCGTTTAACTCCGAACGCGCGCGAGCCCGTCGGGGCGGTCTCCCGGTTCGCGCACGCCTCGGGGAGGCCACCGCCTCTGCTCGTGGACGAGCCGGCGACGAGAAAGAGCGGGGAAAAGAGAGCGCCCGGGGACGCGGTTCGGTCCTCGACGCCCCGCGCGCCTCTGACGGCGCGCACGTATTTGTCCGGCGGCGGCGAGGATCTGGTGGAGGCGTTCTCGCGCTCGAGGCACGGGCGCGCGAAAGAGCTGGACGCGCTGTTTTCCCGGGGCGTGGACCCGCACGCGCGCGACGCGAACGGCTTGACGCTCCTGCACATCGCGGCGCAGAACAACCAGCGCAAAACCGCTAAGCTCGTGCTGAAGCGCACCGACTTCGCGCGCGACCCGCCGTCGCGCGACATGATGAACCAGCAGACGAACGCGGGGCAGACCGCGCTGCACTTCGCGTTCGCGTACGGGTACCACGACCTCGCGCGGTGGCTGGTCAGCCTCGGCGCGGACGACGGAATCGTCAACGTGCACGGCCTGAGCTGCTACGAGGGCTTGGACCCGGACGAACCCGCGCGCGAGACCCTCAACGCGCCGGAGATGCTCGAGATGGCGCGGCGCAAGCGGCGCGAGCGGCGCGCGGAGACGTTGAGGCCGGGTACGAGCGTCGGGCACGGCGAGCAAAGCAGGTACGACGAGCAAGACTCCGCGCTGGGAGGCTCCGCGAGGGGGCCCCGGAGCGACAGCGCGTACGGAGGGTCCAACTACTCGGGAAGGAGCGACGCGTACTCGGTATCCTCGGCGGGGAGCGGCGAGTCTCCCACCGGATGGGACCCCAGGCCACCGCCCATCGCGCACCGAGGCGTGCCCGCCGCGCCGATGCCGTCGCCGCCGGTCGCGCCCGTTGCGTCGCCCGTGGCGCCAGACGCGTTCGCGCACCACCCGGGGCACCCGGGCTACCCCCACGCCGCGGGGTTCGCCCCGCCGGGCTCGCCGCTTCTGTTCGGGCACGGGTACCCGCCGCACCCCGGGGGGGGTGCGTGGAGCCCCCAGAGCGCGTACGGGGGCATGGTCGCGGGCAGCGTGTACGGCGATTCTGTTTACGGGGCGATGATGAGTCCTCCCTACGCGTTCCCACAAGTGGACCCGGTGGCGGCGGCGCACTTCGCCGCGCACCAGAGGTCCATGATGGCGCCGCCGTACGGCTTCGCCGGGTACGTCGCGCCCGGTCCCGCGTTTCACGCCGGCGGCGTTCCGAGCGCGGGCGACGCGCCGCGGCCGCCGAGCCCCATCATGCGCGGCGTGCGGCGGGGCGGGGAAGACGACTCGTCCAACCTGGACACGAGCTCGGACGAGGCGGAGGACTCGAAGCGCGGAAAAACCAAAACCAAAACCAAAACCAAAACCAAACCGAACGTCGATGCGAAAAAGGGTTTCCCTCGAGCTTCCCGGGAAGGGGACGTTCCCGGGCACAAGAAACCCGCACGGCGTCGCGCCGGCGAGGCTCGCGCGGCGGCGGCTTTGCCCGCGAAGCGCGGCGGCAAAGGCGCCGCGGACCCGGACCTGGATGGCCGCGTCGCGATGCGGTTCGCCGCGATGCGCCGCGGCGGGTTCCACTCATCCGACTCGGACGACGCGACGTCCGCCTCGGAGGCGGAACGGACGCCCAAGCTCTCTCGAGCGACGTCGTCGAAAGAGAGAGCTCCCGTTCGTGTCGAGGAGACGTCGGAGACGTCGTCGAAATCCGAAATCGGCGCGACGAACGCGGTCGACAGCGACGCGAGCGCCGAGGCGAAGCCCCGAGGTGGGACGAGCTGTGCGTCGAAGACCGCGCTTCCGGCGGCGCCGGAGGAGGCGCGCGCCGAGACGGCGCCCGCGCCCCCTGGCCCTCCCGCGAGCAGCGCGTACGCCGCCGGCGCCGCGCGCAGGGAAGAGCGGCGCCGCGCGCGCGCCGAGGAGCGCTCCGTGCTCCCTCCGCGCCTGGCGAGCAAAGTGTCTTTGGTGTTGAACGCGGCGGGCGTCGGCGATTTCTCGGCGGTGCGCGACGCGTTGCTCACCGGCGCGCTCGGCGCCGGCGGGCCCGCCGACTGGTCCGCGACCCTGCGCGAGCTGTGCGACGCGCAGATCTTCCCGAGCGCGGTGGACCTCGTGGCGATCCGGGCCGCGTACGTCGACGCCGACACGGGCGCGGTGCGCGCCGAGCGCGCCGCAAACGCCGGCGCGGCGGATACGTTTTTCCTAGCGCTTCTCGACGTCAAGCGCCCCGCCGAGAAGGCGCGCGCGCTCTTGACTCGCGAGACCTTCGCGGACGCGCTGGACGCGCTCGTCGGCACGTTCGACGCGATCCGGCTCGGCACGACGCGCGCGGCCTCGTCCGAGCGGCTCGACCGCCTCGTGGAGATCGCGCTGGCGCTCGGCGACATCCTGCGCAAGGAGGAGGGAAACGCCGAGACGTACGCGCACTTCGCGCCGGGGGGTTGGCGCGCCGGCGCGCTTAAACGCCTGGCGGCCAGCTCCAGCCCCCGGGCAGGCTCCGCCAAGAACGCCAACCTGCTCAGGCACCTCGCGAAGACCGTCGCGGCCAAGTCGCCGGACCTGATGCGGGTAGGCGAGGACCTCCTTCCTGTTACATCTCCAAAGAGCGAAGACGTCTTCTCCTCGGCTCGCGCACGTCTCGCGGCTCTGGCATCTGCGGTGGAAGACGCCGCGCGCGAGGCTGAGTTGAGCGCGACGGGGAAGGATGCCGCGTACGGTAAGACGTTCGCTCGGTCCCTGGATCTGTTCCTCGAACAGGCACGCGCAGGTCTTCGGCGCGCGCGCGCCGCCGAGGCGCAGGCGCTCGAGTCGACGGAGACGCTGCGCGAAAAATTCGGGCCCGCGCCGCCGGGCGCCGCGCCAGAGGAGACCCTGGAGGCGCTCCTCTCGTTCGTGCGCGCGTTCGAGACCGCCGCGGAGGAGACCGCAGCGGCGAAGCGCGCGCGCGAGCGAGAGCGCGCGAACAGACCGGGGTAAAGGAAAAGCGTGTTTGGGTAGCGAAAGCGCGGTTGATAGGTACATGTAGTGCTCGCGGAAGAAAAAGAAAAAGCGCGAGCAGAGACGTTTTCGCGCACGGACCCAGATCCGAAAAAGGCTTTTCGAAGTCCCCATCCAGCCACGTGGGAAGGAACTTGTGCCGATATTTTCCGAAAATACGCGAACGCTCCCCCAACAATCAGTCAGGAAGTTTGCAAAAGTGGGTCGCGGAACTTCCGATGGATTCCAGCTCGGCTCCGGCGCCGATTGGCGTCAGAGCGTGCGGCGCGGGGAGCGTACGGCCGAGCGCGACCGCGCGTGCCGAGCTCGCGCGCGCGCGCTTGTGCGTAGGGCGATGACTGCGTCGGCGCTCAACGCCGGCGCGACGCGGCTGGTGAGCCACGTCCCCGGCGCGGCCACCGCTCGGGGCGGGGCGAATCACGCGAAACAACAACAACCCCACCATCCGTTCGGGGTAGAGCAGCACGGGCCCGGGGTGACCGCCTTGAACGCCGCGGGGCACGCAGGCGGCGCGCGAGGACCTCTTCCCCCGGTCAACACCACACACCAGCCGCACCACAACCCCCCTCCGGCCGCGCGGTGTCGCCTCGCGCACCATTCGATCCTCCTGCCACCCGCGGCGAGGCGGCACGTCGCGCATTTCGACGCCGCTCCGTCGCCGCGCGCCTCGCGAGCTCCGTCCGCGGCGGCGGCGGCTGCGTCCGCGGCGTCTGCGAAACCGCAGGACCGCGGACGACGGTTAGTTGTGACCCGTGCCTTTTCCGCGAACGGCGCGAAGAAGGTTGACGACGACGCCACGGAGTACGCGGAGTCGCGCGCGCGCGAGGCTCGCGATTCCAATGGGTTTCTCGATCGAAGAGCGCGCTCGAGTGAAAAGCTCGAGTCGGTTTCTTTTTCCTTCGCATCCGCCGACGCGGAGGCGTCGTTTGACGAGGGTTTGTACGACGACGACATCTCCGAGTTTGCGGACGCGCGCATTCCCACCTGGGTGACGCTGACGCGCCGGAGGTGGAGCCAGGTGACGATGTCCGCCGCGAGCGCGGCGACGGTGCCGTTTCTCTTCCTGACCATGCCGCAGATCGTGAAGAACGCGAGTCTCATCGCGGCGGGTAGGCCGGAGGCGCTCGCCGCCATCGCCTGGCAAGGCCAGGTCGCGGGTCTGCTCGGCAACCTGCTTCTGTTGTCGTACTTCACGGACAAAGGCGAGCTCTCCGCGTCCGTCGTGCAGGGCGTGGGCGTCTGCGCGACGGCGGCGCTGCTCACGCAGATCTGCGCGGCGGGACACATCCCGGTTCCCCCGTTCCTCGCCGCCGCCGCCGCCGTCGTGGCGGGCGTCGCCGTCTCGCTCGCGCGGCTGCTCGGCAAGTGCGGGCCGGTGGACGAGAACGGCGTGCCGTGCGTGGGGAACGTGCAGTGTGACCTCTCAAAACCGTTCGGCTCGTTCGACGACGTCGACGAACTCTACAACGATCTCGACGCTGACAATTCTTCGACAAAATTCTTCGCCAAAGCGCGCGTCGCGTTTGGAGACTTTTCAAACACGCTGTGGAGTTTCTACCAAGGCGTGCTCGGCGTCGTGGGGTTAGCGGCGTTACCTCAGGTTGGTTTACAAAGCCTGCTGCCCGCGGAGGCGGCGTCCCGGCTGGGCGTCCTACCCGGGCTGGTCGGGGGTTCTTTGGGGTTAGGGCTGGTAGTGTTGGGGAAGCTCAACCTGTTACCGCCGGCGTTGGCCACGGCGTGGGGACGGCTCAGCGGTTGGACGGCGACGCTCCTGTTCATGACGATGCCCGTCGCGCAGCTCGCGGCGAACTTCTCGCGGCCCGCCACGCTCGCTGGGCTGAGCGTCTGGTCGTCGTTGCTGGCGATGCTCGGGAACGCGCTGATGGTACCTAGAGCGCTGTACACCCGAGACGTCATCTGGCTCACCGGCTCGACCTGGGGATGCACGCTCGCGGGCTGGGGCGTGATGCTGTCGCTGTTTCTGGGCACAGACCCAAACACGGGAGCGCGGTACATCGACGGGTTCGCGTTCGGCGCGCTCACGGCGACGTTTTTCCTGTACCTCGCCGCGGTGTGGCTGGTGGACGGCGTCTCCGCGCTCGCCGCGGGGTACCACGCCGGGTGGAGGCTCAAGGCGTGGAACTTCCACGGCGCCGCGGGCGAGCAGCCGCGCACGGAGATCAAGCGCCGGCGCGAAGAAGAAGCGCGGGACAAAAGACGCGACAAAATCGAGTGATGCGTTTAATACGTGATTGTACGACAAATAAAGCGCTTTATCGCCACAACCTTCATCTGACGACGGCGAGCACGCCCGCGGCGACCAGCCGCTTGACGAGCTCCGTCCGTCGCGTCTCCGGCTGCAGGGGCACGTCGCCGACGACGACGCCGTCGTCGGCGGCGTCCTCGCTCAAAAGTAAAAGCTCCAACGCGGGACCGGCTTCGGGATCGAAAAACAAAGCGCCGGGTTCCTCATCCTCTTCCTTTTCGGCGTCGTCATCGTCCAAATGCTCTTCGACCTCGTCCTCCTCGTCCCCGCCCTCCATGTGGTACAAACGCCCGTTCTCGAACGGGTGGTACACCGCGACGGCGCCGTCCTCCAGCGCGAGCCGCGCGGCGCCCTCCCGCATCAGACGCACGCGCGACGCGTCCGTCACCGTCCGCGCGATTTCCGCGCCGCTTTTTGATTTCGGAGCCGAGAGGTGCGAGGCCGGCGGAGGGAGCATCTGGCGCATCAGCCTCTTACCGAGCTGGTCCGCGGCGTCGTCGAAGGGGAGGCGGCGCATCACCGACCCGGCGAGCTCCGTGAGGACGCCGAGGAGCGCCTCGCGGCGGGAGGACGAGCCGGAGCCGGCGGCGGCGGACGCGTCGTCTCCGGCGGCGGCGACGCCGAGCGCGTCCAGGAGGTCCGGCGGAGGACACCGCCTGAGCGCGGGCACCTCCGCGACCGCCTGCTGAAGCGCCTGCGGGAACGCGAGCTCCAGTATGTCCGCCCACGTGTTGAACTGGTTGGTGCTGATGGTGACGTGCAGACTGTGCGCGCCGGGCACGCAGCACGCCTGGTGCACGGTGCCGCGCGGCATGTACAGGAGGTCGCCCGGCTCGAGCACCGCCTCCAGCACGGGCTCGCCGATTTCTCCCTGCTCGAAGTTGGGTGAGGAGTACCGCGGCAGCATCTCTGACTCGGAGCGCGGCGGGTACACCTTCCACAGTTTTTTGCCCTCCAGCTGCAGCACGAACGCGTCTATGTCGTCGAAGTGCGGCGAGAAACCCTGCGAGTCCGGCGGCGTCAAGTACGCGTTGCACCCCGTGCTGCACTTCCAGAACGTCTCCATCGCCGCGAGCTGTTTCCAGAGCGGGTCGCGCCACCTCTGCGGGTGTAGGACGCGCAGCGAGCACTTCTCCTCGTCGAAGCGGCGCCACACGGTCGCGGCGTGCGCGACGCCCGTCTCGTTCGTCGAGGGGTCGACGCCGCCCGACCCGTCGTCGTTCAGATTGTGCGTCGCTCGCGTCCCGTCGACGTAACTCGTGACGTCGACGTTGACGCCGTAGCGCATCTTCCCCGCCTTGAGCCACGCGTCGATGATGTCCTTGCTCAGGAGCCCGGCGTAGTAGTTCTTGTTCTCGTTGCGGCTGACGTACATCGCGCGCCTCTCCCAGGTGTGCCGCATGAAGTCGTCCAAGTCGGCGGGCGCGACGAGCCACTGCATCAGCGCCTCCGCGTCGCCGGCGTCGGCGAGCGCGTGGCCGTCGTCGCATTCCGCCTCGCCGCGCGCATCCTCCACGACGATCGGGTCGAACCCCGAGCGAAGCACGTCCACCGCGCTGTGGCTCGCGCCGTTCGCCGCGTCCGCGTCGTCGATCTCACCGTTCAGAACCTCGCCCACCAGGCCCTCGAGGTCGTCCTCGGCGTCGTCCAGAGATGCGCGGTCATAGTCGGAGTCCTCGTCGGAACCGTCGGCGGCGGCGGCGGTGGCGGGGTCGGGCGGCGGAGCGGGGGCCTTGCCCTTGGACGACGACGGCGCGTCGCCGCCGGCCGCGCTCTGCTTGCGCTTCTTCGCGGCGGGGGGCATGTGCGCGCGGAGCGTAATGCGCGCCGACACCGAGCGCGAGCGACGACGCCGAGAGCTCGGATGGATGAATGTCAACTACCATCTTGCCCTCGTCTGGATGTCAGGAAAGTCTTTCCGCGAAAAAGGCCTGACGAGACTGGAAAGGCGAGGCCAACGGAGACGCAGTCTAAGAAAAAACCCGGAAACGCGCTCGAAAACGTCGTCGAAATACGGCGAAAAACATCGCGAAGAGCGGCGCGCGTCGCGCTTTCGTCGTTAACGTCATATATGAGTTCACGAGCGCGTTCATCACAATCGCGAACCGTTCGTGTCGGACCTTCTCTCTCCCACTTACGCCTTGTAGCCGCGCGACTTGCGGCGTCCGCGAGCCTTTTCGAACTTGCGCCCCTTGTGGCGCACGTAGGGCTTGGCGTGCGACCCGGGCACGCCGGGCGCGCCGAAGTGCTTGACCGCCTCGCGGTGCGACTTGGGGCCGCGCAGAAGCACGACGTTGTCGCCCGTGGGGGCGGCGAGCGCGAGCTGATCGAAAGTCATGCACTCGCCGCCGGCTTTGACGATGCGCGCGCGCGCCGTCTCCGTGAAGCGCAGCGCGCACACCTTGAGCGCGGGAACCTCGAACATGCGCGAGTCATCCGTCACCGTGCCGACGATCGCCGCGATCTTACCGGTGCCCTTGTCCTTCATGAACTTCGCGAGCTTGGACAGCGAGAGCGGGGGGCGGTTGATCTTGGACATGAACAGGCGCTTCAACACCGTCTTGTTGAAGTCGGAATCCGTGCGGCGCGCCAAGAAGCGGTAGAGCTTCACGAGGAGGCGCAGGTACACGTTCTCGGACTTGGGCGCCGTGCGGTGCTTGACCTTGTTGCGCCCACCAGCCTCGATGTCGATCCCCTGCGACGAAACAAAAAGAGAGAAGAGGGAGAGGGGAAGAGAGGAGGGATGGCGCGATCGGTCAGCCGTCGTCGGCGAAAGATGGCGAAGGATGAAAAAAGACGCGTCGCGATAAACCCTAGAAACCGCGGATGCACGACGCGCGGCGTCGCGGCCGCGGCGCGTCGCCGCCGCGACGCGGCCGCCGCCGTCGAGCGCGGCGGCGGTGCCTTCGGTGTGACCGCCGCGCGTGAGACCGCGGAAGACGCTCGCGGACGGTCGAGGCCGCGCCGGGCTCCCGCGCGCGGACGGGCGAATCGCTGCCGAGTCTCCCGAGGCCGCGAGTCGCGAGGTTTTTCACGCCACGGCCGGCGGAGGACGACGGGCGCCGACGCCACCTCGGCCGGCGGATGCCGCCGCGAGGACCGCGCGCGGACGGTGAGACGCCTTCGCCGAGTACGCCGCGCGTCCTCGCCGCGCGCCTCGCGTCGCGCCGGCCGCCCGCGTCGCCGAGCCGCGCTCGGGATCGCGCGCCGGCTCGGCGTCTCGCCACGCCGAAAGATGAGGACGGCAGACGCGCCCGGAGGGCGACGCGAGCATCCTCGGTCGCCCCGGAGACGCGCTGCCTCCGCGTCGAGCGGGAGGAGGGTGGGACGCGCACGCACCATGTTGCTAGATAGGGTGAAGCCGCTACGGTGCGGTTCGAAAGAGGGCAAGCCGATGGCGGTTTCCGGCTTTTGCGTCCGCCAGAAAAAGCCGCTCACGGCATGGTTTCGATACCGAGCAACTGCGAGAAAACTCGGCTCCGTTTCGTTTCTCGGAAGCGAGGCCGTCGCTGCGTTTAAAAATACGAAATCCAAACTGCTCCTCTCGGATCTCGCACAACGGCGGACGTCGCGGCGGTGCTCTTCCCACCGGCGCGCGAGGTGTTCGAGTCCCCGGGTCCGCGCGCGCGCGTGCAGGCACTCGGGCGCTCGTCATGGCGTCTTCCAGCGCCAAGCCCGAGCCCGACCCCGCGCTCAAGGCGAAGCTCGCGTCGCTCGTCTCGCGCCTGACCGCCGAGCTCGGCGTGGGGGGCGGGCGCAGCGCGGAGGGCCTGGCGACCGCGTCCGTGGCGATGCTCTCCAAGATGATCTCGCCGTACGACGTCACCAAGGTGTCCGTGCAGCAGTCGCAGAAGGCGCTGGCCGCCTGCGCGCCCGACCCCGAGGCGTTCGCCGCGCACTACGCGAGGCTCAAGGCGATGCGGGTGCGTGAGGTGGACAAGTACCTCGCGGTCGTGGCGAAGATCGCGGGCGACCCGGACCTGCTCGCGGCGGTCACCGCGCCGCGCCCGAGCGAGGCGCGCGCGGCGGCGTCGCCGAGCACGTACGCCATGTCCGAGAACGCGGCGGTTTCCGAGGTGACCAACGCGGACGTCTCGTCCCTGCCCGTGGATGGGATCTCGTTCCAGACCAACCCGCTGGCCAGCGAGGCGGAGTCGCCCGGGGGAGACGCGTCGGACGAGACCCGCGCGCGGGGCATGCGTCGTTTGGGGGACGATTTCGCGGAGGAGCGGGACGCGCGCGACGTCGCCGAGACGCGCGCGCGCGTGCGCGCGCTGGACATCGTCACGGACGCCGAAGCCGACGACGACGACGCGCCCCGCCGCGCGCTCCTGGAGGGCGTAGACTTCCCGCGCCTTCCCGAGTGGACGCGGCGCCGCGCGCGTCTCGCCGGCGCGCGCCTGGGCGGCGCCGACGGCTCTTCTCTCGCGCGCGCGTCGCCGGGAAAGCCTCTGCGCGAGTACTCGGCGGCGTGTCAGGAGCTGCTGGTGGTGGATGACCTGCTCTACGCCATGCTCGGCGTCGACGGGCGGTTCGTCGCGGCGCGAAAAAAGCATACGAATTCCTTCGCGAACGCGAGGAACGACCAAGGCGCGACGAACGACGTCGAGTTCGTGATCGAGCCTGGGTTGGAGGGCTCGCTGCACGCTCTGGCGCGGCAGGCGCTCCCCCTGTGCGCGTCCGCCGCGGCGGTGGCGTCGTTTTGCGAGGACGCGTCCGTTTCGTTCGCGGGCGGACTCACGCGCCACGCGTTAGCGGCGGAGATGGAGGAGATGCTGCACGACTGGCGCGTGATGGTCGTGCAGCTGGAGCACCAGCGGAACGCGGGCAGACTCAGCCTACAGAGCCTGTGGTTCTACGCGCGCCCGGCGGCGGGCGCGCTGGCGACGCTCGCCGCGACGGCGCGGAAGGTAAGCGAACACGATTTGCGCGGCGCTGGTTTGCTGAACGCGCTGCACGCGGACGCCTCGGCGCGCGCGGGCGACCCGAGCGCGCGCTCTTTGACGCTTCGTCTGCTCGCCGCGGCGTCTCGCCCCTACGTGCGCGCGGTCGAGCGCTGGGTGTACGAGGGCGTCGTGGACGACCCCTACGACGAGTTCCTCGTCGTCGAGCGGAAAGAGCTGCGAAAAGAGTCGCTCGCCGACGAGTACAACGCCAAGTACTGGGAGCGGCGGTACTCGCTGCGAAAAGAGACGCCGCGGTTCCTGTCCGGCGCGCTCGCCTCGATGGCGCTCGTCACCGGCAAGTACATCGACGCCGCGCGCGAGTCCCGACGACCGGCGCGGCGCGCGCGCGGAGGAGACGCGGGAGAGTCGGCGTCTCAGAGAGTCTCTGCCTCTAAAATCGCGGCTCTCGGAGAGACGGCGGACGGCGTTGGCGATTTCGTGTTGCCCCCGCGACCCGAGGACGGTTTAGGGCGCGTCGCGCTGGACGCGTTCGCGACGGGGCGCGAAGGCGGGGAGATGGCGGCGCGAATAGAGCGCGCGTTCAAGCACGCCTCGGCGGGGCTGCTTCGCGCGGTGCTCGACGACGGCGACTTGCGCGCGCGGCTGCGCAGCCTGAAAAAGTACTTCTTGCTGCACCAGGGCGACTTCCTCGTGCACTTCGTGGACATCGCCGGCGCGGAACTCGCGCGCCCCGCGCCGGACGTCAGCGTCGAGCGCCTGCAGAGCATGCTGGAGCTGTCGCTGAAGGTGGAAGGCTCCGCCGCCGCGAGCGACCCGCACGCCGACCGCGTGACGTGCGCGCTGGAGAGGCGGGGCATCTTCGCGCAGCTGCTCGCGATCCAGGGCGCGGCGGGACCGGGACCGGGACCGGGACCCCGCGGCGACGACCCCGACGAGTTCGAAGCGCGCGCGCGCGACGCGACGAGCCTCGAAGACGAGAGCCTCGCCGCCTCTTCTTCGCTCACGGGCATGGACACGTTCACGCTGGAGTACCGCGCGCCCTGGCCGACGTCGCTCGTGCTGAGCCGCAAGGCGCTGACCAAGTACCAGCTGCTGTTCCGGCACGTCTTCCACTGCAAGCACGTCGAGCGGCGGCTGTGCGCGGCGTGGCGCGCGCGCAAGGCGACGCGCGGCGGCGGCGGCTCTTTTTTGTTCGCCGCGGGCGGCGCGCTCGGCCGCGCGCACGTGGTTTTGCAGCGCATGCTGCACTTCACGCAGAACTTCGTGCACTACCTGACCATGGAGGTGATCGACCCCAACTGGGCCGCCTTTGAGCGCTCGCTGGACGAGGCGTCTACGGTGGACGAGCTCATCGCCGCGCACGACGCGTTCCTCGACGCCTGCCTCAAGGAGGGCATGCTGTTTTGGCCCACGACGCTGAGGAGGCTGGACGTCATCGCCAAGACGTGCGTCGCGTTCGCCGACGCGGTGGCGTCGCTGGACGACGAAGACGACGAATCGGTTTCCGTGGTGAACCAAGCCGTCGCCGGCGAAGACGGCGACTTGGCGCGAAGATTGGAATCCCTCGAGTCGTCCTTCGACGAGTGCGTCAAGGAGCTGTTCGTGACGCTCAACCGGAGCGCGCACACCGAGCCTAACCTGTCGTCGCTGTGCGCCAGACTCGACTTCAACGAGTACTACACGTACGGGCCGGGGGGGAAGTACGCGTGAGAGAGCTTCCTGAAAAGAAAAAGAATATCTACTCGTAAGACTTACAAAAAGAATCGTTTGCGTTCACGCGAGCGCGAGCCCTCCGCGCCCTCCTTCGGGTTCCGCCGCGCGTTCCGCCACACGCGGAACCACCTCGTGTTCCGCCTCTTCCGCCTCTGCGCTATACGTCAGGAGGGGTTTGTTCAGCCACAGGTGGAACCAGTGCTGGCATATCCGCAGGCCCTGGAACCCCGCGAGGAGCCACCACGTACCGGCCAGCCCCCCGCCCCCGGGAAACGCCGCCTCGCGCGCCCACAGCAGAAACGCGACGACGAAAAAGTCGCGGCAGTGCGTGCGGCCGAGGTACCCCACCTGCCCGCACCCGATGATGGTGCCCTCCACGCCGTACGCCGTCGCGGCGAGCCCGAGACTCGCCGCCAGCGGCGCGGCGAGCGACTTGAGCGCCGCCGCCACCGCCGGGTCGTCGGAGAAGACGCCCATGTTGGCGAGGAAACCCCCCAAACACGCCAGTAAACAGCCCACCGCCACCGCCGTCACTACGAGCGCGTTTCGCAACCGCCGCGCGGCGTGTATTTTGCCCTGCGCGAGCTCGCGAGGTAACAGCGCGTTGCACGCGGTGAAGATGGGCTCGGTGAGGAACGAGAGAAGCCAGAAAATCTCCAGAGCCACCTTGTGCGTCGCGCCGGGAACGACGCCGAGCGCCGACGCCGACGCGGTGAGAATCGCGTACGTGCCCATTCTGGAAACCGCGCCCAGGAACATCCAGCCAATCTCGTTCGCCATCTTCGTGCGTTTTAAAACGTCCAGCGCGTCGCGACAGCCGAGTAAGGCGGTGTGAAACATGCCCGGTCGCGACGCCGAGACGTTATCGACGCTTCCGACATCCTTCGACGATGCCAGCCATCCCCGTTTTCGCATGCCGCGCGCGAACCACGCGGCGGTGGCGATTTGGCCCATCGCGATCGCCGCGGCGGCGCCCGGGAGACCCCAGTTGAGCGCGTGTGGGTGCGCGAACAGAAGAAGCGCCGCCATGGTGCCCGCGCCCGTGCACGTCCACGCCGCCATCGGCGCGACGCCGTCGCCGTGGCCGATGTACACGCCCTCCGCCGCGTTGGAGGCGGCGAAGAAAGGCAAGCCCAGCGCGCGCGTCGCGACGTACGCGCGCACGATGGGCGCCGTCTCCGGCGGGACGTGCATCATGCGGAGCAGCGGGTCCGCCAGCGCGGCGAGCCCGACGGCTAGGACGGCGCCCACGAAAAAACTGGTCGTCGTCGCCGCCGTCGCCGTGCGCCGCGTCGTCGCCGCCGCCGCCGCCGCGTCGGCGGCGAGCGTCTCCTCGTCGGCGCCGAAAAAAGGCGTCTCTCCGGCGGCGGTCGCGAGCGCCTCGCGCGCCTTCGCCGCCTTCGCCGCCGCCTTGGCCACCGCCGTGGTCACCACCACGGACATCGCGAAGCACATCTCGGCCGCGAACGCGAAGAGCGACGATGAAGGCGCGAGCGCGGCGAGGTAGACGGTGCCTATCTTCGCCGCGCACGCCGTCTCCGCCGAGCTCAGCAACGGCTCCACGCACGAGTTCACCAGCGCGGGCAAACCGAGCGCGGAGATCTGCGCTAACAACGCGAAACGCTCGCGCCACGTCCAGGTGGGGGGCGCGTTTTCTTTCGTGTCTTCCTCCGTGCGTGCATCATCCATCGTTTTTTCGCGCGTCGCCGGCGACGACGGAGACGGCTCCGTCGCCGCCACGTCGTCCGAGCGCAGGAACAGCCTTCCTTTCTCGGAGATAAGAACCTTGGTCTCTGAGTCCCCCGAGGCGGCGAGCGCCTGCTCGAGCTCACGCGCCTGCTCCCGCCAGTACGCGTCCCGCGCCTCCGAGCGCCGGCGGAACTTGGCGTCGCCGCGGATGCCGACCCCGAACTCGTCCACGCCGATGAAATCGTCCGACGCGTCCCTCCAGCCCGGCCGGCTCGGTCGCGCGTCTCTCGGGAGACGCGTCTCGTCAAAGGACTCGTCCGCGAGGGACTCGTCCGCGCTGCGGTCGCTCGCGGGGCGGTCGTTGTTGATCACCGCGACGCGCACTCCGCGGCGTCGAGTCGTCGCCGTCGGCGCGAGCCTCGCCGGCGCGACCGCGAGGGGAGCTCGAAAGGGACCCGTCTCGTGACTTCGGCGGCGCGGCGTCCGAGCCGACGCCGCGGCGGAAGTCGAGGCGCGCGCGGCGAAGCCGCCGCGCGCGGAAGCGCGCGGCGCGCCCACGCCGGAGGACATCCTCAGCATCGTTCGTTTCACTGCTCCGTCTCCGGGTTCACAGGCTCGCCATCGCGCGCGAACGGCGTGACGAGAGGCAATCGCTTATCTAATCGTGCGTATATCCGTTTTTGTTCGGATTGCGGCGTCCACGGCCGTCGCGCGGGGGTCACGCCGTCCTCGCCTCGAGCTCCACCGCGCGCGGTCTCCGCGGCGCGCTGGCCGAGCCGACGTTCGGTTTCGCCTCACTGGCGTCGCGCTCGAGGCGCGTACGCGTCGCGTCTCACCGTGTGGCAGCCGCGAAAAACGCGTAAACCCGAAGAAGCGCACGTCGCGAAACGCGTGGCGACCGCAGAGCGCTCGAAAGGTTCCGCAGGTCAGAGCACTCTGAGCCATGAACCGCGAAGCTGATCTTTTCGCGGCGCGATCAGAAAAGACGTTTTCCTGGGTTTCAGACCGTGGGCGCGGAAAAATTAACTACGAGAGTGGGCACACCGCACCTCCGCGAGAACGGGAATCGCGACTCGAAGACTCGTCGCCGACTCGCCGTCTGTTGAACCGTCGCGTCTCGCGTCTCTCGGCCCTGCAACTTAGCGTGTACCTCCCTGAAGGTATTTTCTATGTGTGTCATCACACACGTCGCGCGACCGACGGGACCGCGAGCGCGGCGGGGCGGGCACTGACCTCGCGCGCCCGGGAGGTGGACCGGCACCATGCGCGGCGCACGCGGGTCCGACGCGGGCGCGAGCGCGGACGGGAGCGCCGCGGGCGCTGATGCCTCGCCCGAGCGGCTCGAAGCGTCGGACGGATTGAGCCGCGAAAAGCGCGCGAGCGGGAACGAGTCCGAGGACCTCTGGGGTGGCGCGTCCTCCTCCGGAGGGTCCTCCTCGGAGGGCAGCGACGGCAGCGAGGACGGCAGCGAGGACGCGGACGCGAGGCGCGCGCGTGACTCGAGGACGCCCACCCCGACGCGCGACCCGCCGCGAGACGCGCGGCGTCACGTGCAGTTCCGCGAGCCCGACACCACGGCGTCCGAGACGGACCGAGGACCAAACGCGGGTGTCCGTCGGACGGAGGGGCAGCCTCGGTCGTTCTGGGACTCCGTGGTGAGCGACGGGTTCGCGTCCCTGGGGTGCGGCCCCCTGATGGGCGCCGGGATGGAGGAGGACGACTCTCCGCGGCGCACCGGCGGCCGCAGGCCGCGCAGGCGCGAGCGAGGCGGCGTCCGATCCGGACCAAACAACTCGGACCGCGACGTCACGGATGACGACGTGATGCTTGACCTGCTCGGGGGCGGGCCGTCCCGCGCGGCGCGCCGCGCGCTGCACGGCGACGACGCGGTCGAACTCGCCGGGTACTACGACGGCGACGACGCGGCGTACGAGTCCGAGCTGGAGCGGCGGCGCGCGCTGCGCAAGAGCCTCCGCGACGGGACGCCGCCCCCCGAGGGCGCCATGTTCGAGTCACCGTTTAACGGGAAGCGCGACGACGACGGCTTCGCCGACCGACCGACCATGCGGACGACGCATACGCCCGGACCGGTGATCGGCGCGGACGGCGTGGCGTTCGAGCTGTCGAGCCTGCGCGAGGCGGAGGATGGCGAGGCGTTCCCGTCGCCGGCGGCGGTGTTCCACGAGTTCCGCTCGATGATCGCGCGCGTGCGCGAGGACAAGAACGGCGACCGCGCGCGCGTGCAGGACAAAGCCGACGCGAAGTTCGCCAAGCTAGAGGACGTGCTCGCGAATCCCTCGTTCCTGTATAAGCTGCACCAGGTCGTTCGCTCGCCAATGTTCCAGCTGTTCATCTATATCTGCATCGCGGCGGTGACGGTGACGAGCGGCCTCGAGACGTCGCGCGCGCTCGAACACGATCGCGCGCTAAACGCGGTCGGTCTGAGCCTCTCGATCGTCTTCGCGCTCGAGGCCGCTTTGAAGATCGTCAGCGCCGGGAAGGAGGTCACCACGGAAGACGGCGCGAAGCACCTGCTGGAGCCCTCGCCGGGGAGGTACTTCACCGACCCGATGAACGTGCTGGACTTTGCGGTGGTGATTTTTTCCTTTTCCGATTTCATGGGCATCGAGGGCGGGAGCTCGCTGGTCGTGCTCAGGCTGCTGCGGCTGCTGCGCGTGCTCAAGGTGATCACGGTCGTGCCCGAGCTGCAGGTGATTTTGCGCGGCGTCGGCGCGGGCTGCAGGAGCATATTCTGGATCCTGCTCTTGCTCTCCGGCGTGGTGTACGTGTACTCGGTGATGGGCGTGCTGATTTTCCGCGAGAACGATCCGCGAAACTTCCGCGACCTCGGCGCCGGCGTGGGCACCGTCCTGAACATCGTCACCGGCGAGTGCGTCGACTACTTCTTCACCAACTACTACGGATGCGACCGGTACGGGTACGAGGACGACCCCGAGCGCTGCGTCGCGCCCAGCGCGCAGAAGGCGCTCGCGTGTCTGTACTTTGTCTCGCTCATACTCATCGTCGGCCAGATCATGATGTCGCTCTTCATCGGCGTCATCACCAACAAGATGGAGCAGGCTGCCGAGATCCTGCGCGAAACCAAGGCGGACGAGCGCCGCGCGGCGAAGGCGGCTAAGGCCAAGGCGGGCGTCTTCGCCAGCCGCGACGCCGCGGCAGCCGCGCTCGGCGCCGAGGACTTCGAGAAGGTGGTGGCCACGCTCGACGTGATCTCGGGGAAGGACTCGCGCGACACGGACGCTCTCGAGGCGGCGGCGGCGCGCGCTCGAGACGGCACGAACACGTCGGCGTTCAAGACGTGCCAGACGTACGTCTCGCGCTTGGTGAGCAACAAATTCTTCGAGGCGTTCGTGGTGTGCGTCATCCTGGTGGCGGGCGTGGAGACGGGCGTCGAGACGTCCCTCGGCGCGGACGAGGCGACTCCGGCGGCGTGGAAGACAGTCGGCGAGGCGGTGGTTTGGGTGTTCGCCGCCGAGCTGGCGCTGAAAATGTTCGTGTTCGCGGACCGGCCTTTAGCGTTTTTCCGCGGCGAGGCGGGCGCGTGGAACGCGTTCGACCTCGCCGTGGTCGTGGCGGCGTTCGTGCCGAGCCGCATCGATTCAATCGCCATCGCGCTCAGGCTTCTTCGTTTGCTGCGCATCTTAAAATTGATCCGCGCGGTACCGCAGCTGCAGGTCATCGTCACGTCGCTCCTCAGAGGCACGGCTTCCATCTTTTACGTCGCGCTGTTGATGGCGCTGGTGTTCTACGTGTACGGCATCGCGGGCGTGCACTTGTACCGCGAGAACGACCCGTTCCACTTCAACAGTTTAGGCGTGGCGTTCATCACGCTGTTCCGCATCTCGATGATGGACGACTGGAAAGTCGTCGTGCACGTCAACGCCGCCGGGTGCGCGACTGATTTCTACGGCGAAGACGACGGCGGCGACGTGTATAACTCCGTCACGGGCTCGCCCGGTCTGTGTCAACACTCAAAGGCGTTCGGTTTCGTCGCGATTTTGTATTTCGGGTCGTTCATCATCATCGGCGCCCTGGTGCTCGTCTCCGTGTTCGTGGGGATCATCGTCACCGGCATGCAGGACGCCACCGAGGACATGAACGTCGAGCTCGACCGGCGCAGACGAGCGCGCGTCAGCGCCGAGTACTTCGGAATCGACCAAAGAGAGGTGGAGGCCATCAACCGCGTGTTCCGCGTGCTGGACATCGACGGCGGCGGCGAGCTCGATCTGGAGGAGATCAAGGACGCCATGCACGCGCTGGGCGTGCCTCTGCACTCGAAATTCCTGCGCCAAACCGTGGACGTCTTCGCCGACGACAAGACGCAGCTGGACGCGTCGGACTTTCTGCTGCTCGTGTCGCTGTGCGAGCGCGCCGCGAAAACGCAGCGGAACAGCGGGGTGACGGGCAAGCCCTTCTACGGCAACTCCGAGGACGAGCGCGAGGAGGGCGAGGCGCTGCGGGGCGCGCTCAGGGGGCTCGGGAGCGCGGGCAGCCGCGGGAGCGGCCGCGGGAGCTTCGGGCGGAAGAACGAAGGCGGCGCCGCCGCCGACGGCGACGGCGACGGCGACGGCGACGGCGACGCGAAAAACAAACGCGAGACGTCTCGCGACGCGCGCCGCGCCGCCGACTTTTCCCGGCGGAAGATCGCCGTCAGCGACTCGACCAAGAAGCTGTCGTTGCACATGGACCAGAAGCAGGCGGAGGCGCGGAAGGTGTTCGGGGGGATGGCGGGCGTGTTCGGGAGGGCCAAGTCCACGAAGAAGTAGCGAGAGTAAACGGTTGTGAAGGCGCAACAAAAGCGAAAATACGCATTCAGTGTGGAAAAGTTCCAACATCGAGGCGCGTTTCTCGTCGTCGCCGACGCGGGGCGACCACTCGAGCGCGCGCGTGGGGCGACGCGCGGGTCTCGGGTTCGTCTTCGTGAGCCGGGTCCCGAGCTCGGCGGCTCGCGTGCCTCGATGTCCATCCGCGTGGAGTGGCCGAAGGAAGGCGTCGCGGTGGTGGTCATCGACGCGCCGTCCACGAACAACGCGCTGACGGGCGACATGTTGACGGGCCTGGCCGCGGCGTTCCGAGGGTTACGCGCCGACGACGCCACGCGCGTCGCGGTGCTCACCGGCGGGGGCTCGCGCGCGTTCTGCGCCGGGATCGACCTGAGGCACGCCTCCTCCGTGTTCAAGATGGACGAGCGCGACGTGGACAACGACCCCGTGTTTCAGATGGAGCACGCCTCGTTCCCCATCGTCGGCGCCGTGCGGGGCTTCGCCATCAACGCGGGGTTCGAGCTCGCGCTCGCGTGCGACGTGCTGCTGTGCACGCCCTCCGCGACGTTCCTGGACACACACGTCAAGTTCGGCATTCTGCCCAGCTGGGGTCTCGCCGCGAAGCTCTCGCGGGTCATAGGCCCGGGCGCCGCGCGGCGCGCCAGCCTGGCGTGCCGCCCCATCGGCGCGGACGAGGCGCGGCGTCGGGGCTTGGTCGTGGACGTCGTCGACGAAGCGGAGGATGCCTCTTCTTCTTCTTCTGTGTCCACGGGCGGCGTGGACTACTCGTCCCCTTTGATGGTAGAGGCTCTGTCCCTGGCGTCCTCCATCGCGCGTTCGAACCCGGCGAGCGTCGCCGGGTACAAGCGGATCGCCGTCGACGCGTTCGCCGCACCGCTCGGCGCCGCCAGGCTCGAGGAACGGAAACGCGCCTTCGCGCAATACCGCGCGTTGCCCGCGTCGTTCTTCGCGAAGATGCAGAGCGCGGCGGGGATACGACCGAGGGCGAAGCTGTAGGCGAAGCGACATGTGGCGACGTGTGGCGTTCATCCGGAACGCACCCGGTGGAAAGGGGGTTCGCGCGAACGCGAACGACGACGTTGTTAAATCTCGCTCACCCGTGGCCTGAAAAGAACTCGCTGACCAAGTGAAATCGTCGCCGCGCCCACCCTCCACCCCGACCTCACTCCCGCGCGCGCGCCTCGGCGGCGTGCGCGCGTCGCGATGGACCGCGCGCTCGCGGTGCCGATGGTCACCGCGCGCGTGTCTCGGCGTGAGACGTACGCGCAGATCGTCACCGCGCTCACCGCGCTGGACGAGGCGAGCGCGTCGGTGTTCGACGGCGTCGCGGCGCGCGTCGACGCGCAACGCGCGCGCCTGGCCGACATCGACGCGCGCTTGGCGAGGGCGAACGCCCGCATCGCCGCGCTCGCCGCGAACGCGGGCGATGCGCCTGACGGGAGTGCCGCGCACAGCTCGACGCGGACCCCCATCGTGGTCACGGCTCGCGGGGCGCGGTTCCCGTCGCGGGCGACGTCCGGATCCGAGCCGGCGCTTCACCACGACGCGAGGTCCATCCTCCGAGCGCCCGCGGAAGACGTCCCGCGCATCATACCGCGCCGCACGCAGGACGAGCACGATGCCGCGGAGGCGGAGCTTTTCCAGCGACGCGAGGAAGAAGCGGACGTCCTCGAGCTGTTCATGAGGCTCCGCGTCCCGAAGCGACGCGACGACGAACGCGATGCGGGCGAGGAGGAGGTTGACGGATCGGAAAACACGGCGGACGTCGCGGATGCCTCGCGGGACGGCCCCGCGAGTTCGTCCCGACCAGACGCCGACTCGGCCACCGCGCGACTCGGTGCGTCTGTTGGAGACGCGGGAGAGAGCGAGGCGCGACGCGACGCGCTCGAAGAGCTCAGAGAGTCGCTCGAGAGGATGCGGGGGGGGTCGTGACGTTCGCGGCGGCGGCGAGCTCGGTCGTCTGTTGAAAATACTTTCGCGACGGTTGAAGAGAAAAACCTCAGGAACCTCGACACTCCAGGCGTGCGCGAGTCTCGTGGCGATGGCGTCGCGCCGTCCGTCCTCCCACCCTCCCCCGGACGTACACTGCGTCCCCGTCATCACGGAGTGCGCGGAGTGCAACCCCCTGGGGGAGAGCCCCCCCCTCCCGTGCCATTGGGACGCGAGGGACCGAAACTACTTCTGCCGCGCGTGTTTCGACGCCATCGGGCAGGCACCCCCCCACCCCTCGTGGGAGACCTCCGTGGTGTGCACGCGCGACCAGGCGTTCGCGGGCGCGGTCTGCGCGCAGTGGTGCGAGCGCCTCGACGCCGAGCGAGACGCGCTCGCGGAGCCGAGCCTCCTGCTCGGCTTCGACGTGGAGTGGCGGCCCAACTACGTGAAGGGCGCGGTGCCGAACCGCGTCGCGTTGTTACAGCTCGCCGAGCCCGGCGGCCAAGTCGTGCTGACGCGCCTGGCGCGCGCGAAGACGCTGCACCCGGCCATCGTGGACCTGCTCACGCACGCGCGCGTCGTGCTCGTGGGCGTGGGCGTCAAGGAGGACCTCAAGAAGCTCACGCGCGACTTCGCCGGCTGCTTCGCCGACGCCCTCCGCCGGAGAAAACAAAAACATTCGCACGCGCCGCCGGCGCTGCGGTTCGCCGATCTCGGCGACGTCGCGCGCGAGCGGGGTCCCGGTCCCGGTCCCGGTCCCGAGGGGTTCAGCCTGAAGAAGCTCGCGGCGTTCCACGGCGTGTCTTTGTCGCACAAGACCAAGGCGCTGACGATGACCAACTGGGAGAAGCCCGTGCTGTTCCCGGCGGAGATACGATACGCCGCGCAGGATGCCGACTCCGGATTGAAAATCGCGCGCGCCATGTTTGAAAGCGAGCGAGAGCGAGAGCGCGACGGCGGAGATCTCGCCGGCTCCGTCGCGAGCTTCCTCGCGCCGCACGTGCAGCTCGCGCCGGCGTGAGCGGTGGGAGGGGTGTTTGTACGATCGATGAAAAGAGACTTTCGTCGCCTTTCGTTTTATTTCAAACAAAGACGACGCCCGAGAGCGTCGTCGTGTGTCGCGCGTGTTGTGTTGGAACAAATACAGACCCGAACGCTTCCGGTCGTCGCGCGTTTCTCTTCCTCCGGTCGTTCAACCGACGAGAGGGAAAGAAACGTCGCGAGACTCGACTCGTCGCGCGCGTCTTCTCTTCTTACTCGCGTCGCGCGCGCCGAATCTCGTCTTTTCTTTTCAAAAAAAGACGAGACTGAAAGCGCGCGCGGCGACTTTTCGCCAAAAAGTAGGCAACTCGCGTCGAGGCGCGCGACCCGAAAGCGGGCTCGCCGTCTCGCCCGCCGCCGCCCGATCGAAACCTTCGGCGTTTACGCCCTGGCGGCGATGAAGCCCTTGGTGTACCCCTCGCACAGCTCCTTGAGCTTGGCTTCCGTGGCTTCGGTGATGTTCTGCTCCTTCTTGATCGTCTCCAGCAGCGCGGGCGACACCTCCTTGAGCAGGCCCTCCTCAAACGCGCCGATGTCGGGGATGTTCACCTTGTCCAGGTACCCCTTGGTGGCGGCGTAGATCACCACCACCTGCTGCTCGATGGGCATGGGCACGTACTGGCCCTGTTTCAGCACCTCCGTGAGGCGCGCGCCGCGGTTGAGCAGGTACTGCGTCGCCGCGTCGAGGTCCGAGCCGAACTGCGCAAACGCCGCAACCTCGCGGTACTGCGCCAGCTCGAGCTTCAGCGAGCCGCACACCTGCTTCATCGCCTTCATCTGCGCGGCGGCGCCGACGCGGGACACGGAGAGGCCGACGTTGATGGCGGGGCGGATGCCCTTGAAGAAGAGCTCCGTCTCGAGGAAGATCTGGCCATCCGTGATGGAGATGACGTTGGTGGGGATGTACGCCGACACGTCGCCGCCCTGCGTCTCCACCACGGGGAGCGCCGTCATGGAGCCCGCGCCAACCTCGTCGGACATCTTCGCCGAGCGCTCGAGCAGGCGCGAGTGCAGGTAGAAGACGTCACCGGGGAACGCCTCGCGACCGGGGGGGCGGCGGAGCAGCAGGGACATCTGGCGGTACGCCACCGACTGCTTCGAGAGGTCGTCGTAGATGATGAGCGAGTGCATGCCGTTGTCGCGGAAGTACTCAGCCATGGCGCACCCGGAGTAGGGCGCCAAAAACTGCAGCGGCGCGGGGTCCGAGGCAGTCGCCGCGACGATGATGGAGTACTCCAGCGCGCCCTTCTGCTCGAGAGCCTTGACGAGCTGCGCGACGGTCGAGCGCTTCTGGCCGACGGCGACGTACACGCAGTACAGCTTTTTGGATTCGTCGCCGGCGTCGTTGATCGCCTTCTGGTTGATGATGGTGTCGATGGCGATCGCCGTCTTGCCCGTCTGGCGGTCGCCGATGATCAGCTCGCGCTGCCCGCGGCCGATGGGCACGAGCGAGTCCACCGCCTTGAGACCGGTCTGCATGGGCTCGTGCACGGACTTGCGCACGATGATGCCGGGCGCCTTGATCTCCACGCGGCGTTGCGTCGTGTCCGTCAACGGGCCCTTACCGTCGATGGCGTTGCCGAGGCCGTCCACCACGCGACCGAGCATGCCCTTGCCGACGGGGACGTCCACGATGGCACCTGCGAGAGCGTTATGAGCGTATCGGGGGGGCACGGGCGGCGGTCAGTCGGGGTCCGCGACGAAGTCGCGTCGCGTCGCGCGCGCGCGCTTCAAAAAATGTGCACGCTGGAAAAAAAACGTCGCTCAGACAAAAAAACGCGACTGTTCGCGCTGTGCGCTCCACGCGTCCAACGAATTTGCGATATTTTTCGCAGGGCGGGATAGGCGACCGTGGGTGTTCGATGCCCGATCGGTTTTTTTTGGAACGGGGGGGAGGGGGGACGGGGCTACGCACCCGTGCGCTTCACGATGTCGCCCTCGTTGATGGAGGTGTCGCTGCCGAAGCACACGATCCCGACGTTGTCGTTCTCGAGGTTGAGGGCCATGCCCTTGACGCCGGACGCGAACTCGACCATCTCGCCGGATTGAATCTTGTTCAGGCCGTACACGCGCGCGATGCCATCACCGACGGACAGCACGCGTCCGATTTCGTCGATGTCGAGCGCGCTGTAGTGCCCCGAGATGCGCTCCTCGAGCAGAGAGGAGAGCTCCTGCGCGGAGATCCCCGCGCTGACCGCCGGGGAGGTGTGGAACCCGCGCGCGATCGACGCGGCGCGGCCCCCGAACGCATCCTTGGCCGCCAGGGTTGACACCGGCACAGCGCCCAGGGGAGGGGTGAGGTGGAGGGAAGAGGCCCGGCCCGCGAATCGGGCCTGGGCTTTCAGGAACTGTCCCGCGGCGCGGCGCATCATGCTCGCGAAGAAGACGGTGCGCGTGAGCGAACCCGTTCGTCGTGCGCGACGCGAAGTGAAAGCCGCTCGCCGCGCGCGCGACGCGAGCGACGCCTCGTGATCGGACCGATGTTGATGGTGCCCCTGTTTCGTGACCTGCGCGCAGCAGGCGAGATTCGCGCCTCGGGCTCGGGCGCCAGTCACGATGCCCATACGAAGATTTCGCGCGCTGGGTAACGAGCGCGAACCGAACCGAACCCTAATTTCAGCTTGGAGGAACTGGAACGGGCGAAAAAAATCTCTTCTCGCAAAAGCTGTCGCTTCGACACAGTCTGGAAAATTCGCGCGCTTCGTGTTTTCGCGACTCGCAAACAGGCAAACAGTCGCCAAACAATTTCGATTGTTACTTCACATGTTTGTCAACAAAAAAAAAAAAAAAAATTCGGAAGGGACGCCCATCGTCCGACGTCTCTCCCGCCGATGTTCCCGCGGCGACACACCCATCCTCGCGAAATCGGCGCACGCGCGGGTCTCCCCCTCGCGCGAGCGCACGATGTCGCGAGACGTCCCCTTCCCCCCGGGACCGGCGATCGCGCGCGCGCGGCGCCGCGAGCGCGGGGACGGGGGACGCCAGAAATCATCCCGCATGTTTCGGGGGGGCGAGAGACCGTGGGCGAGACTGTTCGCGGTCGCCCTCCTCATGTGCGGCGCGAGCGTGGCGCGCGCACAAGGACAGAAGTGCGATTGGGTAACTCCCACCAACGGTGGTGATGGTGATTGCTATACATCAGGGGCGGTGTCATCGAGCGGCAACAGCGGTAATGACAGGATGGATTCAGGGAAGACTTGCATACCCACGTGTGACGCTGGATTCATCGTAACAGGTGGAATCGACGTATTAGGGACGATTGGGGCGAAGTGCGTCGCAGGAACGTTAACGAACGTGGTATGTGCGGCAGACCCGACGACGTGCACCAATTTGACCATACCGCCAGTCAACGGCCTCGCGGGCGACTGCGAGGGGAAGAACTCTCTCCTGAACGGGGGGTTTTGCGGGCCCATTTGCAACCCGGGGTTCAAGTTGGACGCGCGCTTGGAGTGCAAAGATGGAGTTGCGACCGGGGGGGTCTGTACCGCAGACGATACGACGTGCGCGGTCATATCGAACCCGGACAACGGCAGTGCGGGGTCTGGCGACGGCAGCTGCGGGGCTGTCACCGCGCTCCCCACCGGGGAGTGGTGCAAGCCCGCGTGTAACGAAGGGTACTCGCTGTCGACGATCGCTGGGCAAAATACGACGTCGTGCTCCGACGGGACGCTCACGGCGGCGACGTGCGTGCAGGACTGCACCGTGTCCTTCGCCGCGGGCACGGGCAACCCCACCCCGGGAACGGGAAATGGCAGCTGTGAGGGCGTCACCACGCTCGCCGCGGGCAAATCGTGCACGCCCGAGTGCGCGAGCGGGTACACGCTGTCGGGGCCCACGTCGTGCTCGGCGGCGGGCGAGGTCACGCTTTCGACGTGCGCGGCGAACGCGTGCACGGCGGCGACGTATCCAAAGCTGACGAACCCGGATAACGCCGCCGCGGGAACGTGCGAGGGGCTCACCGAGCTCGCGTCGGGGAAGAGCTGCGAACCCGTGTGTAACTCGGGGTACTCGCTCTCGGGACAGATGACGACGTCGTGCACGGCGGGGACTCTGACTCTGGCGACGTGCGCTGCGAACGCGTGCACGGCGGCGACGTATCCA
>ENA-OUOG01000864-OUOG01000864.1-marine-metagenome-genome-assembly--contig:-NODE-864-length-37873-cov-6.146867_pt1 | contig 37873 bp, 24 predicted proteins | sample MGYA00248635_ERZ508505 | MGnify/ENA primary metagenome ERZ508505 (study PRJEB26176, sample SAMN06267871) | marine metagenome | isolation source: Saanich Inlet, British Columbia, Canada | place: Pacific... | reverse complement strand
AAGGGCGCGCCGCCCGGCGGGGCGCGCGGCGGCGAGCCGGAGGTTGCCGGTTCGAGACCCGCCTCGGACGGCTCGTCGCCCGCGGCCGCCGTGCCCAAAGGCGCGCGCAGGAGCAAGCACCACTCGCCCTGGACGCTCACCGAGTCGGAGGCGCTGGTGGAGGGCGTCTCGCGGTGCGCGGGGTGCCGCTGGACGGTGATCAAGAAACTCGGACTGGAGAGCCTGGAGCGACGCACGGCGATGGACCTGAAGGACAAGTGGCGTAACCTGCTTCAGCTCGCGTCGCTGCCGAGCCAGTCGCGCAGAAAAGCGGAGACGCCCCCCGAGCTCCTGCAGAGGGTCTTGAGGCTGGAGGCGGAGTTTGGCGTCGCGCGCAGGAAGGGACGAAAAGCGAACGACGAGGTAAACGCGCCGGCGGCGGCGACGGCGTGACGATTCGCGCCGCGCGCGAAAACCAAAGGGGCCCGCGCGCTTTGGAAGAATCCGTCACCGCGGTATGATAGCCCGCGTGTACCACTACAATAATTGTAATACGAAAACCGAACGTACCACGTACCGCGGGGTTTAGGCACGTCACGCAGTCTCGAAAAAGAAGCCTCGCTCGTCGTCACGGTCTCCGCGCGGTCATCTTGAGCGGCATCCCCGCCTTGGTGTGGATGGTGGCGCCGGTGATCATCTCCACCTCCTCCGGCGCGCACGCCAGTTCCCAGTCGAAGCGCTTGAGCAGAACGCTGAGCGCGCTCGTCGCCTCCATCATGGCGAACATGTCCCCCGCGCACCGCCTCTGCCCCCCCCCGAAGGGGACGTACGCAAAGTCCGTGCTCTGCTCGTTCGGGTACAGCCCGGTGAACGCGTCGGGGTCGAACCCGTTCCACCCCTTGATGCCCGGGTTTTCAAACCGACGCGTGAACCGGCTCGGGTCAAACGCCTCCGGGTTCTCCCACAGGTCGGGCGAGCGGTGCAGGTTCCACACCGCGATGAAGCAGTCCGTGCCCTTCTTGAGCGTGATCTGCTTGCCCATCCCCCCCTCGGGCAAAGTCACGTCCTCCAGCGCGCGCCGGATGAGGATGGGCGGCGCCGGGTACAGACGCATCGACTCCGCTAAAGCCAGCCGCGTGTTTTTCAATAACCGAATCTCCTCCACGGTGGGCGCGCCGCCCGGATCGGCGACGACGGCGTCCACTTCCTTCTGCGCTTTTTTTAACTCCTCGGGGTTCGTCGCGAGCAGGTACATGGTCCAGGTGAGCACCGCAGCCGTGGTCTCGTGCCCCGCGATGAGCATGGTCATGAGGTCGTCCCTTAGCTGCTCGCCCGTCGCCTCGTCGCCGCGAACGTCCACCAGGAACCGCAGCAGCGACGCGTCGTCGACGTTTTCGTAATCGCGCTTCTCGAACTCCTCGAGGTCCGTCTCGTTGCGGTCGCTCAGCGCGGTGGTGATCAGAGAGCTGAGCTCGTCGTTGATCGCGGCGATGTCCTCCTTGAACTGCTTCTGTCTTGGCACGACGTCCATCGCGCCGGGGATGTTCCAGTACTGCAGCGGGAACGTGCTGCGGTGCTCCGACTCGCGAAGCACGCGGTAGACGGCTTTGATGAGCGGCGTCTCCTCCTTGAGCGCGCCGAACTCGTAGTTGAACACGGCTTTGCCGATGACGTCCAGCGCCATGGCGTACAGCTCATCCTCGGCGTTCACCGCGATCGGCGCTCTCGAGTCAGAACCCGCGTACTGCCGCTCGAGCTTGTCCGCCAGTCGCGTCGCGCTCGCGCCGAACAACGCCGTCATTTTTTTAAGCCACGCGCCGTGGAACCCCGCGCCGACGGTGGGCCGCCGTTTGGCCCAGAGCTCCTTGGGCGCGGGGATGAGCCCGTCGCCCATGATGGGCTTCATGATGTCGGTCAGGATGCCCTTGCTGAACGAGTCCGCCCGGTCCTTGAACATCGTGCGCACCGCCACCGGGTCGGACACCACCACGAACCACTTGGGACCGGCGCCGAGGTTGTACACCCCGCCGTACTCGCGGTAGTAATCGTACAGCGGCACGAACAGGGGCGCCGCGCGCACCTCCTCCTTGAGCAAATCGCCCAGCACCTTCTCCGTGACCGGCGCGCCGTTGCCCCAGGGAAACACGGAGCTCACGCCGCGCCACGCCGCCTCGCCCGCCTCGGGGAGCTCCACGCCGGGGAACAGCGCGCCGCGGTACGGGCGCTTCGCCGATTTGGGCTCCTCCACGGCACGCGCGCGGACGCTGACGACGCGCGACCGGGACGGGGCGGGACGGCCGCGCGAGGCGAACCTCGCGTGGGGAGCCCCGAGCGCGGCGTGGGTCACGCAGGCCATGATCGAACGCGGCGTCGTGCGCGGCGGTCGAATGGAGAGGAGATGAGATGCCTCTCGCCACTTGGCGCTTCGAGATAACACTCGGATTTCCAGATTCCGAGTTGGCACACGACCGGCGAAAACGCGGCCGTCAGTCCGTGTCCCAGAGCGCGCCAAAAGAGGCAAAGTCTCGGAAGAAAAACCCGTCGACCATATGTAACGTATCACATTCCGACGACGCGCGCTACGCCCTCGCGCCTGAAAAGCTTTTTCTCGCGCCATCCTCACCCTCCCCGGCTACGTCATTCCGGGGTCACGCGTCGCGGTCCACTGCACGCAACCCCGGTCCCCCTCCTCTGTCGTCTTCGTCAAAAGCGCGCGAAGACGGTCGTCCATTTCGTTTTTCGAAATCAGTTCATCGCCCTGTTTTCCTTCTCAAACTGCGCTTCGATCTTGGCGTAGCGGCTCTTGTCGAGCGAGTCAAAGTAGGGGTGATCGAGCGCGTCCGTGGCGTGGATGCGCTTCGCGGGGTCGTACACCAACATCTTCTGTAACAGGTCGATGCCGTCCTTGTCCAGCTGCGGGATCACCTTGTGCAGGTCCTGCTGCTTCCACTGCGGGAACTCGTGCCAGTCGCGCAGGCGCGTGACGCCGGGCCACACATCTTCGCTCGGCGTGCCGAGGAGCTTGAAGATGTGCAGCAGCTGCTGCAGCTCGGAGTCGCCCGGGAACAGCGGCTGCTTGCGCGCGAGCTCGGCGAAGATCGTACCGACGGACCACATGTCCACGGGCGTGGAGTAGTGGCTCCCGCCCAGCAGAACCTCCGGCGCGCGGTACCACAGCGTGACAATCTCGTGCGTGTACGACTTCACCGGCACGGAAAACGCGCGTCCCAAACCGAGATCCGCAACCTTGATGACGTTCTTCGCCTTGTCCACGAGCAGGTTCTGAGGCTTCAGGTCGCGGTGCATCACGCCGTGGCGGTGCAGGTGCGCGCACCCGAGGCACAGCTGGTACATGAAGTCCTGCACGACGGGCTTGGGCAGAGGGTTCGAAGGCCCGCGGCCGGTCATGTCCATGTAGTTCTTCAGATCCTGGTCCAGGTACTCAAACACCAGGTACAGCATGGCTTTGCCGTCCTCCTCCACGTGCTCAACCTTGAGAAGCCTGCGTTTGGCGAACGCGAACGTCGGGGGCGGGGAGGAACGCGGGGAGGAACGAGGAGGAGGAAGTGTTTGGTCAGCGACCGTGTCGGAAAATGTTCACGCAAAGCCGCGCGTCGGCGCCGCAAACGCGCGAGATCGATCCCGTGCGTTTGAAAAACCCGTTGGTTGGGCACGTTTCGATGGCGGTCTTCGGGGGGAGACGCGCGTTGCGCGTCCAGGAGGGCGGCGGCGGGCGTACCTGACGATGAACGCGCTCTCGCTCAGCATCTGGAGCAGGGAGACCTCACGGAGGGCCGTGGAGGGCACACCCTCTTCCTCCATCTGTGGTCGCGGGGCAGGTCGGCGGGGGGGTCGTTGTCAGAAAAGGCGTGGGAGCGTTCCCCTCGTGGCGGAGATAGCCGAAGATGCGCGGAAAAAGCGTGTCCGAGGTTCCGGCGTTCGCGCGGGGTGGGGTCCGCGGGGCGCGGTTCGCGGATTCGAGGGGGGCGGACGCACCTCGAGACGCGTCTTCTTCAGCGCCACGAGTCTGCCCGTGCTTCTCTCCCTGGCCTTGTACACCTTGCCGTAGGTGCCCTGTCCAATCTTCTCCAGCTTTTCATACGCCTCGTTGATGGAGTGCCCCATCGTGACGGTCTGCCGACTTCGCGTTCGGTGCGGCGGTGCGCGAGCGTCTCACGCGGTCCGCGCTGCGTGTGCGTGCGCGACAAAGAGCGGCCGATGCGCGAGGCGTGCGGGCGCTCGAGCGTACGCTCGGGTCGAAGTGCTGCGCGTGGTCGCCGGCGCTCCGCACGTCCGCGTTTTTCCTCGTCGCGGGCGCGCGTGAATTCCGGAGTTCCGGCGAAAGCGCGTCTGACTGAATGCCCATACGCGAGTCGCGTCTCGGACGCGAAAAACGGGGGGAACCGCCTCTCCGCCTGTCTGTCGCCGCTTTCAAACGCTTTTCGCGGACTGGCGTTCGCGACTTGGTTCGTCACGAAACGCGGTCGGACCGACGACGCGACGGGAGTATTAAATGCCATCGCGGCCGCCCGCGCGCTCACCGCACGGCGCGCGCGCGCGAGGGGTGACGAGCGGCTCGCGATGGACAACAAGGCGCGCATGTTGAAGTCGATGTTCCGCCAGAAGGCGGAACAGCGCGGTCTCCCGAGCGGCTCGGCCGCGCGCCCGGCGAAAGCTGCGCGTCGCGAGGCACCCGCCGCGCCATCTGGCGCGGGGCCCTCGAGCGCGTCGCGAGGGGCGGGAGGCCCGCCGCCGGGGTTCTTCGACAGCGACGTGCCTCCCCGGAGCGGCAGCGGCGGGGCCTCGGCTCCCACAGCCCCCGCCCCCGCCCCCGCCCCGGCGCCCGCCGCGCCCGTGGCGGGCGTGCCCTCTGGATTTTTCGACGCGCCCGCCGCGCCGGCGCCGGCGCCGGCGCCGGCGGCGTCTCCCGAGGCGCGCGGCGCGCTCGCGCTGGTGATGGGTGGCTACGGCGACTCGGACGAAGACGCGGACGAGCCTTCTTCGCTCGAAGCGCCGCCGTCCCTGAACCCCGGTGCCACCAAGGCTTCGAAGGGCTCTTCCGTTCCCGACGACTCGTTCTTCGACTCGAAAGCGAAAGCGGCGGCGGCGCGCGGCGACAAGGCAAAGCCGCAAACCGCGGAGGAGGCTCTTAAGCGTTTCGAGGAGGACGTGCGCGCGGACGTGGAGGAGGCGACGCGGCGTGAGCAGGAGGAGATGGAGGCCGAGGCGCTGGAGAAGGTCCGGCGGGAGGCGGAGGAGCACGCCGAGCGCCTGGCCTCCATCGCGCGCCTCAAGAAGCGCGCCGAGGAGAAACGCGCCGAGGCGGCGCGGCGAAGAGAAGAAGAAAAAGCGACGCGCGACGACGCGGGGGCGGAGCCGTCGCGCGAGTCGGACAGCGAGTCGGAAGAGCCTCCTTTCGGAGGAACAGAGATGGACTGGCGCGCGAAGCGCGTGTGAAACACATGAGCTTTTCGCGTTTCGTGACGATCGATCCATCAAGCGCGTTTCGTCATCAATCAAATCGCGCGCGATAGGTATATCTCGCCTTCCAGCCCGCCTATTTGTCGCGCGACCCCCTCTGTATGCCGCGGAGCGCGGTCATATGTCCGCGAAGACCGCCTGTTCCTCCTCGGTGAGCTCGAACGGGTGCGGCAGAGGCTCTTGGTCTTCCGCGTGCGCGTCGTACTGCGACGTGCAGAGCGCGTCGCGGAGCGCGGGCACCACCGGCGCGGCGAGCTCTCTGCGCACCACCGCGCGCCAATCGACGCCTTGGAACCACCGCGCGGAGGCGGCGGCGCCGCCGAAGCTCATGGCCTTTCCGGGGGACTCTCCCCACAGACCGTAAAGACCGTCGTGCTCCGGGAAGAAGAACCTGCGCCCGCCCGCGCGTCGCGCGGGGTCCTTCTCGAGCAGACGCGCGATGAGCCGCTCGGCGTCCAACGAGAAGTGCGCCGGGAACACCGGCGAGGCGCGCACGATGCGGCGGTACGTCTCTAAACGCGACGCGTCCTCCTCGGCGCCGGCGTCGAAGGCGTCGAACGAGTCGAACGAGCCGTCGCCGTCGTCCTCGCTCATGGGCGACGTCGGCGAGACACGCGTTGGCGTACCGTCACTCTCGAGGTCGCCACACGACGACACCTTTCTTTCGTGCTCGTTCCCGCCGACGTGGAACGGCGGGTACCCCGCGAGCATCTCGAACACCAGCACGCCCAGCGCCCACCAGTCCACCTCCGGCCCGTGGCCTTTACCAGTCACGATCTCGGGCGCCAGGTACTCGGGCGTCCCGCAGAGCGTGTACGTGCGTTCCAACTCGTGTGTCTGCTTTCTTTTTCGCGCGTCACGCGTTGTTGTTTCTCCCTCCTCGTCGTCGTCGTACGACGAACGTTGCGGCAGCGCCTTGGCGAACCCGAAGTCCGTGAGCTTCACGTGCCCGTCCGCGTCCAGGAGCACGTTTTCGGGTTTCAAGTCACGGAACGCGATTTGGCGGTCGTGCAGATACTCCAACGCCAGAACGATTTCGGCGGCGTAGAAGCGCGCGGAGGGCTCGTCGAAGCGCCCCAGCCGGCGCAGGTGCGAGAAGAGCTCGCCGCCGGGGACGTACTCAAGCACGAAACGCACGTGCCGCGCGTCCTGCGCGGAGCCGAGGAAACGCACCAGGAAAGGATGCGCGGCGTCTTCGAAAACGGATGTCTCGCTCGCGTCGGAAAACGAAAACGCGTCGTCGTCGTTTTTTTCGTAGCCGCTCACGTTGCTCGCGTCGCCACAGACCGTCTCCAGTACGGCGTGCTCCGCCAGGACGTGCTCCGCCTGCCTGGCGCGGAGCACCTCGCTCTTGCTCATGGTCTTGATGGCCACGGGCGTGCCCGTGCGCCTGTGCAGCGCCACGGCGACGCGGCCGAAGGTGCCGGCGCCCACCACTTTGCCCACGTCGAAGTCGGACATGTCGAGCGACCCGCCGAGATACGACCTTTTTGTCGCGCGGCGCGGCGCGTCCTTTTGTTCGTGTGACGCGGCGTTTGGATCGATACCGATGGATACCGTCGGTTTGAACGTCACGTCGACCGGTCTTCCTCGCGTCGACGGCTCGGCGGTGATCGGTCGGAACGTCGCGTCGACGCCGGCGGGCGGGAACGAGACGCGGCGGGGGACGTTTTCTTTGCCGAATTTTTTCTTTTTCGAGCGCTCGTCCCTCCTCGCGCGCTCGGGGTCGCTCGCGACCGCGGAGGGCGTCCCCGCGGCCGCGAGGGCGGTCTCGGCGTGCGCGACGCGGCAACCCGTGCGGTCGCGCGCGGCGGCGAACGCCGTGCCGCCGCTCGAGCCCAGCGGAGCGTCGAACATGTCCTACTCAATCGGGTCGTCGCGGTCGTCTCGAGCGACGCGACGGCAACCAACAGTCGGGAGTATTTGACCGGATCCCCCTCGGTCCGCGCGGGCGGGGACGAGGAGCGCCGCCGCCGGGGCAGGAGCGTCTCGGCGAGGCGTGTCAGACGTCCGAGCCGTGCGCCGCGCGGACGATACGCGCCGCACTCGGAGTTGAGGCTAGGGGCGTCGCGCGCGCTCACGGATCTGAGAAACGCTCCGGCGATGTCATCGCGTTCGATTATTCCCGAACCCGAAACGGCGCATCAACCTGAGGTTCAGCGCGCACTGGCGCTTTAGCGCGTTTTGGGGATAAACGCTGCTGACGCGGACGTCCACCAGTGGTCCCGGCACGCCACGCCCTTCCCCTCGGTCTCCGCACCGAACCCCGACGCCATGTCCCTCTCCCTCGTCTCCACGCAAGGCGTGTGCCGCGGCGTCTCCGCGCCCGCGCGCGGCGCGCGCCGCCTGCGCGCGGCGTCTCTCCCCCGCGTCCCCGCGTCGCGCGGCCGCGGCGCTTCCGCCGTCGCCATGTCCTCCGGCTTGGACCAGGTCGCCGCGGCGGTCACCGCCTCGCTCCCCCCGAGCGTCTTCGAGCTCGCGGCGAACGCCAACGACCTCGTGAACGGGTGCGGGGTAAACGGCACGTGCGGCCAGGTGGACGCGCCTCCGTTCGCGCTCATCGGGAGCGCTATCGCGATCGGGGGCGGCTTCTTGGCGTTCGTGACGTTCGGGCTCAAGGGCGGCGCGGACGCCGCGTCGGAGATGCAGGACAGAGACAGCGACTTCTTCGGGAAGAAGTAGACGCGGAGATCGAACGCGGCTCTAGAGCGTGTCGTGCGTGTCGTGCGATACGCGCCTACACACGGCGAGGACGACGCGCGCGAGTGGTCGCGACGAGAGAGTGAGACGGAGAGAGAGAGAGCGCTTTTTCGGAGACGAGTCTGCGAAACGACGATGTACGATCGAAATGAAATCAACGTCAAGAGCTCCGTCGCGTGTCTATGCGTCGCGCATGGGGGAAAATCGTTTGTCCCTCTGTCATCAGTGCACCATGGTCTTAACCTTGGCGATGGCCTTCGCCGGGTTCAGGCCCTTGGGGCACACCTTGCTGCAGTTCATGATGGTGTGGCACCGGTACAGCTTCATGGCGTCGTTCACCTTCTCCAGGCGCTCATCCGTGAACTCGTCGCGCGAGTCGATGATCCAGCGGTACGCCTGCATCAGCACCGCGGGCCCGAGGTACTGGTCGGAGTTCCACCAGTACGAAGGGCACGACGTGGAGCAGCACGCGCACAGGATGCACTCGTACAGCCCGTCCAGCTTGGCTCGGTTTTCCTTGTTTTGGTAATTCTCCACGCCCTTCTTGAGTTCGCCGTCCTTCACCTGCAGGTACGGCTCGATGGACTTGTACTGCGCGTAGAAGTTGGCCATGTCCACGACGAGGTCGCGCACGACGAACATGTGCGGCAGAGGCGCGAGCTTCTGCGGTGCAGAGGAGGTCTTCTCGATCTTTGACAAACACGCCAGCGTGTTCACGCCGTTGATGTTCATCGCGCACGACCCGCAGATGCCCTCGCGGCACGATCGGCGAAACGAAAGCGAGTTATCCTGCTCATCCTTGATCTTGAACAGCGCGTCAAGCATCATGGGGCCGCAAGCGTTCGTGTCCACCTGCGTTTATTTTTTTCCGTCGCAGTCGAGGGTTGTAGCGCAGGAACAGAGAAGGGGATTCGTTCGGGTCAGCGCGCGCGGTCTTCGGAGCGCAACCAATCGCGCCGCGCATCGCTTCGAAAAAGCCATTCGAGCGACGCGTCCCTTAGGTATCTGCGACGACGAAAAGAAAGGCGGTGCATTCAACAACTCGTACCTGGTACGTCTGGTACCTGGGTTTGCCCCCCGTGTCGGGGTCCCAGCGGTAGATCTGGAACTCCTGCATGTTCGCGGGCTTCATCGCGGGCGCGGCCGCCGCCGCCGCGGCGCCCTGCGTCGCCGAGGTGGTCACCACGCGCGGCTCCATCGCCGAGCGCGCCAACCCCAACGAGCGCCCCGCGGCGCGACGCGCGACGGAGAACATGGCGCGGTGGCCCGGGTCGCGCGCCTCGAGCGGCGGTGATCTAGTGCACGCTCGGGCTCGCGCACGTGCGCTACGACGACGCCGTGCGAACGCCGGGGACGCGGACGTGCGGCAGTCAAGCGCGCGGCGGTCTGTGTGTCACGCGCGACGTCATCTCGTTTCGGTTCGCTGCAGCGATATTTTTTTTTTCGAGTTCGCTCGCCCGCGCGCGTCGGTTCGGCTGTTCGGGACGCGCGCGCACTGTTCGTTTCCGCTCTTCTTTTTTTTTTTCTCGAACTTGGACCGTGAATTTTTTCGGCCGGCGCCGAAAGACCGGAAATCTTCCGGGTTCGTGATTCGAGAAGTGCGTTCGCACTCTTTCCAGACTGAATGCCTAGGGGAAAACCGCCCCTCGTTTCCCACCGGAGATTCTTGGTTAACACCACGGGAGGCGGAGAACACGTCTCGGCAAAACTCCCGCGCGTTCCTACGGCGGCTGTGGCCCTTAAAACGTTACTCGGAAAACGATAAAGCGTCTCGGCGAGTTGCCGCAGCGATCACTTTCCCGCACCATACACCTTCCCCCGACACACAGCTCCCAGCTGTTGTCCCCGACTGGTACGTCGACACCCCGCGAGCGCGCGCGAGAGGTTTTTCGGACGCCGCGCCGGCCGCGGCGCGCGTTCCGCCGGAGCGGTGTCGAGATTCAGCATCCGCGACCAGCCGCCAAACGCGATATGCCGGCTCGAGGACGCGCCGCGCTCGGCGCCGCGGCGGCGCGTTACGGGTCGGAACGCGCGGTTTGGGGCGAGCGAACGTCTCATCCGCGACGTTAGCATCGACCTGGACCGCGCGTTGGCTCGGAACCGCGCCGCGTGACCGCGAGCGCGCGCGCTTCCGGAAGCGCGGCACGCCGGTGGCGGCTCGACGGCGGAGAAGACAACGCGAATGTCGTCGCCGCGCGCGAGCACGCCGCGCGGACGCGCGGTGGCGCGGTTCGGGCCGCCACCGCGCGCGCGCGCGTCCCGTCGCCCCTTTCGTGGAGGCGCGCGCGCGCGCGGTGGAGGCGGCCCGAGACGCCCCCCCGCGCCGCGTCACGCGCGTCCCCCCGCCCGCATCTTGAAAGTCTCGTCTGAGCTTTCGAGCTTTGTTGGTTCGGCGGCCGAAAACGAACGCCGCGCTCGACCGCTCCCGGCGGTCCGTTTTCCCGTGTCGCGCGTTGGCTCGAAAAAAAGAAAAAGAGGCTTTTTGGCTGACGATTCCGACCCGCCTCGTTTCCTCTCTCGCAGCTATCATGGCTCCCCCGAAGTGCAAGGCTCCGGCTGCGTCCAAGATCACCCAGGCGATCATCGACTCCATCAAGGAGGACTCCCTGAAGAAGAAGGATGAGGACGCGCGCAAGGCTGCCGCCGAGAAGATCACCGAGCTCGTGAACGCCGCCGGCACCGCCGAGGAGCCGATGCTGATCGACCTCCTCGAGATCGCCATCACGCTCGCGGGCGACAACAAGTCCAAGAACGTGCGCGAGGCCGCGGACGTCGCGTGCGCCGCGTTCCCCGCGAAGCTCTCCGAGTTCGCCGTGCGCGCGTGCCTCGGCCCCATCTTCACCGGCTTCAACTCGCAGTTCTGGCAGTCCAAGATGCGCGCGCTCGACTTGATCGACTCCTTCGTCGAGCGCAACCCCAAGGCTGTCGCGGCGTGCCTCCCCGAGATCGTCCCCGAGCTCGCGCAGGTGATGGTTGACATGCGCGACGAGGTGAAGGAGAAGTCCACCGCTACCATGGCCAAGGTGGGCACGTGCGTCGGCAACATCGACATCGATCCCTTCATCCCCACGCTCATCGAGTGCATCCACAAGGTTGACGAGGTTCCCGAGTGCGTGCACAAGCTCGCGGCGACGACGTTCGTGCAGCAGGTTGAGGCGCCCACGCTCTCCATCATGGGCCCCCTGCTGCAGCGCGGCCTGTTCTTCCAGCAGACCATCGCCATCAAGCGCAAGTCCGCGGTGATCATCGACAACATGTGCAAGCTCGTCGAGGACCCCATGGACGCCGCGCCGTTCCTGCCCAAGCTGCTCCCCCTGCTCAAGCGCGCGATGGACGAGGTGGCGGACCCCGAGTGCCGCCAGGTGTGCACGCGCGCGTACAAGACGCTGCTCATCGCCGCCGGCGAGTCCTCGGACGCCGTCATCGACGAGACCGCCGAGTCCAAGCGCGCGGACGAGTCCACCGTGCGCAAGCAGATGACGTCGATGATGTCGGAGATCTCCGGCGCCTCCGCGGAGGACGTCACCGCGTTCGTCACCTCCGCCGAGGTGCAGCCCTACTTTGAGTACATCTGCAAGCTCTCCACCAACGCGCTGCTCGCCAAGAACTTCGACTTCGAGACGTGGAAGAAGTCCTGCGCCACCCCCTACCTGGCGCTCTTCTTCGACGGCGCCGAGGCTGCCACCAAGACGCTCGTCGAGAAGGCGCACGCCGAGTACGAGGCGTCCAAGAAGGTGTTCATCGTCGAGGACGAGGAGGGCGAGGACCTGTGCAAGTGCGACTTCTCGCTCGCGTACGGTGCGCTCATCCTGCTCAACAACGCCACCCTGCACATGAAGAAGGGCAAGCGCTACGGTCTGTGCGGCCCCAACGGCTGCGGCAAGTCCACGCTCATGAAGGCGATCAACAACGGCCAGGTTGACGGGTTCCCCCCCGCCGACGAGCTGCGCACGGTGTACGTCGAGCACGACATCCAGGGCGACCAGCACGAGATGACCGTCGTCGAGTTTGTCCTGGACGACGAGGTGATCAAGAGCCACGGCACCACCGCCGCGGACGTCGAGGCGACGCTCCTGAGCTTCCAGTTCACCGAGCGCATGATCAAGGGCCCCGTCGTCGCGCTTTCCGGCGGCTGGAAGATGAAGCTCGCGCTCGCGCGCGCCATCCTCATGAAGGCTGACATTCTGCTCCTGGACGAGCCCACGAACCACCTCGACGTGAAGAACGTCGCGTGGCTCGAGGAGTACCTCTGCTCGCAGACCACCGTGTCTTCGATGATCGTGTCGCACGACTCCGGCTTCCTGGACCGCGTGTGCACCCACATCATCCACTACGAGACGCGCAAGCTCGTCACGTACAAGGGTAACCTCACCGAGTTCATCAAGCAGTGCCCCGCGGCGAAGAAGTACACCGAGCTGTCCAACGACGAGCTCAAGTTCATCTTCCCCGTGCCCGGCTTCCTGGAGGGCGTGAAGAACAAGGACAAGGCGATTGTCAAGGCGAACAACTGCCACTTCACCTACCCCAACACGGACCGCCAGATCATCCAGGGTGCGTCGATCCAGCTCTCGCTGTCGTCGCGCGTCGCGTGCCTCGGGCCCAACGGCGCGGGCAAGTCCACCTTCATCAAGCTCCTGACGGGTGAAGCCGAGCCCGACATCGGCACGGTGTGGAAGCACCCCAACATGCGCTACGCGTACGTCGCGCAGCACGCGTTCCACCACGTCGAGCAGCACCTCGAGAAGACCCCCAACGAGTACATCCGCTGGCGTTTCCAGACTGGCGAGGACAAGGAGAACCTCACCAAGGTCACGGCGCAGTACACCGAGGAGGAGGAGCGCCTGATGAAGGAGAAGATCCCCGTGCCCCAGGAGGACGGCTCCATTCTGAAGCTCGTGGTGGAGAAGATTCTGTCCCGCCGCCAGAAGAAGTCCAAGTACGAGTACGAGGTGCAGTGGAAGGGCCTGTCCATGGACGCGTCCACCTGGATGGAGCGCGAGAAGCTCCTCAAGTTCGGCTTCGAGAAGTACATGAACCGCGTCGACGAGCGCGAGGCGGCTCGCGCCGGCCTCTACGCGCGCCCGCTCACGCAGGCGAACGTCGAGAAGCACCTCATCGACTTTGGCCTCGACGCCGAGTTTGGCACGCACAACCGCATCAAGGGTCTCTCCGGCGGCCAGAAGGTGAAGCTCGTGCTCGGCTCCGCGATGTGGCAGCAGCCGCACATCGTCGTGATGGACGAGCCCACGAACTACCTGGACCGCGACGCGCTCGGCGCGCTCGCGTGCGCCGTCAAGGAGTTCGACGGTGGCGTGCTTCTCATCACGCACAACTGCGAGTTTGCGGACGCGCTCAAGGAGGAGACGTGGGAGGTTCCCGGCGATGGCAAGGTGTACGTCACCGGCCAGAAGTGGGGTCTCGGCAAGAAGGCTGGCAAGGGCGAGGCTGTCGAGCAGCTCATCGCGGACGAAGTCCTCGATGCGCTCGGCAACGTCGTCAAGGTCAAGGGCCCCAAGAAGAAGCTCTCCCGCAAGGAGATCAAGGCGAAGGCTAAGGCTCGCGCGACGAAGCTCGCCGAGGGCCAGGACCTGACCACCGACTCCGACTGGGACCTCGACGAGTACATCGGCGAGACCAAGGAGAAGAAGACCAAGGCCTAATAAGCCCACTTGATTAGCACTGTATATTACGTATCACCTGTCCATGCTGGCAGCTGCGTAATGTTCGCTGCCACTCAAGCCTATTAGCCTAGCCGTCTTCAGGCAAGATATACTTATTCCGGGTTTTGTTATTACACGCACAGAGCCAAAAAAACACAAACTTTTTGACAAACAACAAGCGCTTCGTCCGTCTCTCGCCGCGCGGCGTCCGACCCAAAAAAGACGCGACCGCGGCTCGCGTCAGCTCTGGAAGTCCGCCCACCCCTCGTCGCTCGGCGCGTCGAAACTCGCCCAGCCCTCCTCCGCCGGCGGCGCCGCGGTCAAAAGCGGCGCGGCGATCGCGGGCGGCGCCGACAAGAGGCTTCGGGGCGGCGGCGCGATTGTCGCGTTATTCGGCGGCGGCGCGATGGGCGCGCCGAGGATCGCGGCCGCGGCGGTCTTTTCCGTCCCAGGGTTGGTCTTGTTTTCTTTTTTCTTCCCCCCGCTCCCCGGCACGGCGACGTGTATGGTCCCCTTGAGCGAGAAGTCGTGCAGCCTGGCGGGCCCCGTTATGCCCGCCGCCTCCTGCTCTCTTTTTTTCTCCGCCAGCTCTTTTTCGTACTCGGCGCGCGCGGCGAGCGCTTCCTTTTCGCGGTCGGCTCTTCCCTGGTGCTCCTGCACGGCGAGCTTGAAGTCCGACGCGTCGTCCCTCTGCCTGAACCCCAAACCCAGAAACGCGTGCCTGCGCGTCGCCTCGTCCTCCACGCGCAGCACGAAGTACCGCGAGGAGTCCAGCACGGGCTCCACCGCCGTGCTCACCGGCGCGTCGCGAGGAAGCGGGCACGCCGCGAAGAGCTCGCCCGTCTCCACATCCTCCAGCTTGATGTGCCCTCTTTCGCCCTTCGCGGTGACCTTGACGCGCACAGCCTTGAGCCACTTCTCGACGTTCCAGCCGTCCGCGCGGTGGCCCGCGTGCGTCGGCGCGGGGGGGATGGCGTACACGTACTGCGGGGAGGGGGTAGGTGAGACGCGCGTCGCGGGGAGGGGTGAGATTCCGGGCACCCCGAGCGCGCGAGCGCCGAGGCGGGCCGCGCCTTGCGCGACGAAACGAGGGGACCGACGGGGTGGAGGGGACGTACCGCCTCGGGAAGGGAGAACGTGGTGATCTCCACGCGGTCGTCGTCCGCCATGACCCCGTGGGTGAGAGCGCACGCGGCACGCGCGTGCACTACTGGGCGTCGGAGTGTTCAACAACGAGCCTTCACAGTCCGGACGCGTCGGAGCCCGTTCTGGCTCCGTACGGGCTTTTAGTCTGCTTGGAATGAAGGTGGAGAGTCACATCGCGAATTCCGAGGACGCGACCTGACAAGCGCGAGGGGTACCGACGCGCTTCGCAGTTCCCGGCACGCCGGGCGCGCACCGCGGCGGCGGGTGTCATCCGCGCGCGGTCGGCTCTCGGTCGCGGTCTCGCCTTCGTGACCCGGAGGAGTCCGGCGGACGCGCGACGGACGTCCGGGTCGGCTCGCGCGGCCGCTCGCGAGGTCTCGGGCCTTCCATCTGTCGTAAAGCCGTTTCGTGGCGAGAAGCGGGCCATGTGGGTTGGTGGCGCGTTCGACCCCGCCCCGGAGGCGGTTCCCGCCCCCGCCCCGTACCCCGACGGCGCGTACGCGATGACCCCGTCGCAGTTCGACGCGCGAGTCGAGTCGTGGACCGCGAGGCAGGCGGACTTCGACGCCTCGCTTCGACGGGACCGAGCTTTCGCGCATCTGACGCGACAGCGCGAGATTCGAGCCGCCGGAGCCGCGGCGTTCGTGGCCCTGCTCCCGCTCACGAGCGTGTTCGGCGCCCTCACGGCGCTCCCCGACGCGCCACAAGCGGACCCCGCGACGCGCGCGCTCGCGCTGCACGGCGCGTGCGACCGGTGGGCGGGCGCACCGGTGACGAGCGGAAATCTCGAGTGGGACCAAGGGCCGTTTCGCGTTGGCGGGGTCGACGTCAAAGCCGCGGAAGTAGAGCGCCTCGCGCCTCGAGTCGCGGCGACGCTGCTGGTCGTCGCGGCGGCGATCGCGCTCGGCATCGTCTACGGGGTGTGCGCGCGCGCCGCCGCGATGCGTCGCGCGGCGACGTCTCGAAACGCGCGCCGCGTCTCGAGCGGAGAGGAAAAGGAAACGGCGTCGACGGCGACGACGGCCGCGCTCGAGATGCGCGTCTCGCCGCCGCGCGTCTCGCCGCCTCCTCCCCCTCCCCCTCCCGCGCTTCGCCCGCCAGGCAGCCTCGGTCCGTTATCTCGGACACCCATCCCGCCTCCGCCGCCCCCGCCGCGGACGCCGCGCGCCGGTTCCTCGGCGACGGCGTCGCCGCCGCCGCGCGGCGGCGGCGGCGGCTCGCCGCCGGCGTCGGCGCTGCGCCGGTCTCTGGCCATGGGCAAGCTCCGTCGCGCGGTTTCCTCCCGCGCGAACGCGAGACTCCGTTCAGTGAACGCGGCGGCGAACGAGGCGCCCACGCCGGAGGTGGCGCGCCGCGTGAAGACAAAACTGGATCCGAGCGACGTGCTCGCCGAGCTTCAGGCCAAGTCGCCTTTCCTCGCCGAGGCGAATCGCGAGGCGGAATCGCACGCGTTTGCCATCGCGTCTCTTCGCGAGGCGCTCGAAAAGATGGACGGCACGGCGAGCGCAGAGACGATAGAGGCGCTCCGCGACCGCGCCGAACAGACGCTCGCGGCGTTGACGGATGAACCGCGCGTGCTGCGTCTGCTCGAGTTCCCGGAGGCGCGACTGGAGAGTCTTCGCGTCGCCGCGGCGAACGCGAAGCGGCTGAGCGAGTGCCGGAAACGCGCCGAAAATCTCGCGCGCGCGTTTTCGTCTCGTGCTTCAACAGCCTCGTCGCTCTTCGCGGAGCACGCACAGGCGCTCGCCGTCCTGGACGCGTGCGTTTCTACGGCGGACGCCGTGGCCGCGTCGCGCGGCGCGGACGAGCGTCGGTTCCGCGACGCCGGCATCGCCTTCGATTGGCGTTTAATCGAGGCGACGCGCGAAGCCGCCGTCGGCATGTGCGGCGCGCGGCTGCGGAGCGCGCTGGCGCGGTGCGCGGCGGCGCGGGAACGTCTCGAGGAGACCGAGGGGATTCTACGCAAGGACGAGGAGAAGGAGAACGACGCGGAAGTACTTCCGGGACTCGGCGCGAGTTCGCGCGCGTTCGGCGTCTCGGCGATTCCGTCGCGTCCGAAAAGCTTGGAAAGACGTTCCACGAAAAAAGACGTTCTCCCCGAAGGCGAAGACCGTCTTTTTTTCGAGAGCTCCGCTCTGCGCGCGCGGGACGCGAACGGCGCCGAGGCTGTTCCGCCGTTCACGCCGTTTTCTGCCGGACACCACGTCTTCGTCCGGGCTTCGGAAACACGAACGCCGACTCACCCGGGCGCGTCTCGATTCGCGGCGCGTCTTCATCATTCGCGGCGCGACGTTTCCGACGCGGCGATCGATCTGTGGGTGCTCAAATCGGCGTGTGACTTAGCGTATCGCGCGTATTTAAGATGCGGCGGCGTGGACGCGTCTTTGGACGCCGCGGCGTCTTTGGCGGAGTTCGAGATCGTGGCGTTCGGCGAGGAGGCGTGGTGTGAAGCCGAAATCGTCGCCGCGCGCGCCGCCGCCGCCGCGCGGGTTCGTTCGTACTAGACACGTAGACAAATTCTTTTTAGAGCCAAACGCGACGATAGTCATTCATAGCCCTTCTTTGTCGCGCGCGCGCGCGCTCCGCGAAACCGTCGCATACGTGTCTATGCGTGGCCTACTCCATCGTCGTCTGCGTTTCTTCACGCGTGTCATCATTTTCGTGATACGCCCCTTACCCTACTCTGCAACTCCCATGGCTCGGAGCAGCGCGAGCGCGTCATCCTTGGCGATCATGTCGCCTGACTTGCCGAGCTTCACGAGTCCGTCGCCCTCCCACCGCGGCAGGACGTGGAAGTGCACGTGGAACACCACCTGCCCCGCGGAGGCGCCGTTGTTCTGCACGATGTTCACGCCGTCGCACCCCGTGGCGTCCTTGACGTGCTTCGCGAGGCGCGGCAGCTCCTTCAGGACCTCCGCGGCCACCTCGGGGGGCATGTCGATGACGCTCGCGTAACCCTCCGCTTTCGGGATCAAGAGCGAGTGCCCCTTGGCCATCGGGAACGCGTCCAGGAACGCCAAGGCATGTTCGGTCTCGAAGATCTTGTACGACGGTATCGTGCCCGCGATGATCTTCTTGAACACGTTATCGTCGTCGTAGGGGATGCCGGATAAGGCCATGGTGTCGGGGCGGAACGTTGTGAGACGAGCGAAATCGGTTGTTAACCTTTTTGGTGCTTCCGCTGGGGTGCCCCGATCACAATCCTAGGCACGCGGACGCTCCAGGACTCGTGCGGGCGGGAAGCCACCATGCATCGGCCGGATCCTTACCAGGACCCTCCCGCGTATCGCTGGAGACAATGCGGTCTCGCGACGTCGAGAGACATCGTCACGAAAGCGGTGGTGCCCGAGGCCTGGGAGTACGTGGTCACCGTCCGGCCCGTCGTCGAGGACGACGCGTCCAAGCCGTGGACGCTCTCCGCGGATCTCTACGCGGTGGACGTCGCGCTGCGCCACGAAGCGGAGGGCTCGTTCGCGGACACGATGTCGATGCGCGACCTGCTGGACTTCCTCGAGTCGGACCAGGGCGTCTCGTTGACCGTCCGCGAGGCGCTCGCGCTGCTCCGCGTCGGGACGCGCGCCGCGAACCATCCGGGCGCGCTGGACCGAGCAGAGGCGTGGGCACCCTCCCGCGTCGCAATCGAGCGCGCCGCGGGAAATCTAAACGAGGGCGTTCAGAACATCCACACGGCTCTGACCGTCGAAGTGCGCGCGCTCGCCGACGACTCGCTCCTGACGTTCACGATGCCCACCCAAAAAGTAGGCGCCCTAGAGGCGCACCCCGAGGGAAGCGCGCGACAAAAAAGCGTGTTGCGGTCCAAACTTTTGGCGGACGCGACACGCGCCGGCGCGCGGTTCGGCGCGGCGACCGCCGCGCGCGAGGCGGAGACGCTGGACGCCGCGCGACGATGCGCGGAGGCGGCGCGCGCGGCGGTCGCGGCGCTCGAGCAGCACTTCGGCGGCGCGGGTTCGAGTTCCGGGCGGAACGCCGACGCGCACGCGACGGCGGGACCGGGACCCGCCGCGAAAAAGAGTCTGGCGGGAGGCACGCCTCCGCGCGCCGCGCCGCCGGCGAACGTGCGTAAGCTCAAGCGCGACGCCGCCGACGCGGCGGCGCGCGTCGAGGCGCTCGTGGCCGCCGCCGCGCGGCGCGCCGCGGCGGAGGAGATGGGCGCGGACGAGGATCCGATGTTCACGGGCGTTTTACCGGCGCACGAAGAGCATATGCGGGCGACGACTGATCACGCATACAAGCCGTATGGCGAAGCGCCGCGCGGCGAGAAACGCGAGGACGTTTGCGGAAAAGCCGACGCGAGAAACGCCGCCGACGCCGACAAACGCCGGCGCGTCGGCCAAGGCGGCTTGCGTCTCAAGGCGCAACTCGACATGGACGCCGGGAAGTGAGAGTGAGAGGCGCGGTGAGGCCCGAGTGGATCGTGTTTTTGCGATGAAGTCGCTCGTGCGCTATCGGGCATCTGATATCGCTCTCGTGTTCGTATCATAGGTAGTCTAATATTAGTCCAAACGAGCTAGCTCTAGCTAGAGGCGCGCGCGACGTTGGACGCGACTTTATTTTCGTCACGCCGTACCGTTGAGGTCCCAGTCGTATTCGCGCGTCGCGATGACCACTCCCGGTGTCTGCGCGGCGCGTTTAAGTTCCAAACCGAGAGGCGTCTCCTCGCCGGCGTACGCCGCGAGCGCGGCGACGCGCGCGGCGTCGTCCAAACCGAAGTCCCACTTGTACCAGGATCCCACAATCTTCGACGCGTTTACGACGACGCCGTCCTCGCCAAACTCTCCGACGCTCGTCTCGCTCTCCACGAACGCCGCCGCGGCGGCGGCGAGCTGCGTCTCGAGGTTGTCTCCGTCGTACAGCCGGATGGGAGGGCACGACTTGGCGCCGCAATTAAGCGCGAAGTGCACGCGCGGGTCGAATGGGACGATCGCGTTTCTGCGGCGCGGGTCGTTTGGGTTCGCGAACGGACCGCGCGAGAGCTTTGGGAAACCGACAATCGCGCCAATCGACGCGGCGGATGGTTTGTTTCCCCGCAGACACCCGTGCTCGATGTCGTCGCAGGTGTAGGTTACGCCTTCCACCTCGTACGCGTGCCGGTCGAAGTACGACAGCCGGTCGAAGAACCCCCACACGCCGTTGTGTGGGGGACCCGCGACGACGGTGACGTGCACGACGAGCGCGTTGTACAGGTTGACGAAAAACGCCGTCTTTTCATCCTTCGTCAACGCTTGTAGCGAAACCGTCTGTAAAGCCTCGGCGGCGCGGAGGTACTCGCGGAAGGCGTCCGAGTCCCTCATCGCGGCGTAGTCCACGAACGAGCCGTTTTCACTCAAAAACGCGTCGTGCAGTTTGAGGATCCGAAGGCGCAGGTCCGCCGCGACCTCGCGCGCGTCGCGCGCGGGGCCGCGGAACCGCCGCCGCGCGTTGAGCGCGGCCGGCGGTTTCGCTTTTGGAAACGCGGAAGGCGCCGCCGCGTGGTCGGCGAGCCGGAAGGGAATCGAACCCGCGCCGTCCTCGTCGCGAACGACGCGCTCGTCCAACGCGCGCGAGCCGTCCGCGCTGACCACGAGACCGAGCTCACACATGCGGGACGCGATCGACGCGATCTTCGCGTCGTCGGAGACGCGCGAGTCCGCGTCGGGAAACAAAGACGAAAACGCACGCGTCGTTTTTTCGTCGCGCGCGATCCACGCGGCGATGTCTTTGCCGAACACCACGCGGCGCTCGAGGTGGAGCGGGCGGCGCCAACCCCCGAACGTCCAGAGGTCACGGGGGGTCAAGTCGCGGCTCATCCGCTCAGCGGCGTCGTCCAGGACCGCGTACGACAAGTCTAAAGTTTCCGCGCCGAAGCCGGAAGACGAAGACGCGGAGGACGTCGCGGCGCGGACGGAGCGTGCACCCGCGGCGGCGGCGGCGGCGGCGGCGGCGGCGGCGGCGAGCGACGGAGGCGTCGCGTCGAGTGCGTCGGCCGAGGCGCGCGCGACTCGCTCGGCGAGCTCGCCGGACTCGATCGCGGCGATGGTATCGTCCGCGCCGCCCACGCACGCGCCGCCGACGAACACCTGGGGGACCGTGCGCATGCCGGAGACGGCGGATGCGGCGTCGCGAACGACGCCTTCGGCGTCGGACGCGTCGATCTCGACGAACGCGATGCCCGCCTCCCTGAGCGCGGCCTCCGCGCGGCGGCAGTGCGGACACGCCGAGGTCTTCACCACCGCCACCGCGGGCTTCGCCTCGCCACCGTCGCCGCGCGCGTCGCCGACGGCGCGCGGGACGCGGCGGTTCGCCCGGCTTCGCACGCGCGGATGCGCGTGACGACGATATCCGGAAGGTGACGTCGACCGGGACATGGCGGGGTGGCGAACGCCGCGCGCGGTGGTGGCCGCGCGGTGCGTCGCGTCGGAGACGCGCGCGCGAGGCACCACGTGGCGCGGAACGACCGCCGCGGACGACATCCCGCGCGCAGTGTCGCGCGCGCGCGTCGAAGTGACGAGGCTGGCGACGACAGGCTGGAGACTCGTGAAGCAAATTTATTGACAGGTGTCCCGTCGTCAACTTAGACAAAGGAATGTTCCCCGTGGCAGAAAACGCGTCACTTCATCGTGCAGCGCGCAGGGTTCGACTCGCGCACGCGCCGAGTGCTTCTCGGGGTAGACTCGCCGCCGCGCGCGCTCGGCTGCCGCCCGAGCGCGCCCGCGATGGCGGCCCGCGATGACAGCAAGGACTTCTACAAGGTGAAGCGCGTCAGCTTTTTCGGGCGGAAGGACGTACCGATAATCTGTCAGAACGAGAACGGCCCGTGTCCCCTGCTGGCCATCGCCAACGTGCTGCTGCTCCGCAACGCCATCGCGCTGGAGGGCTCGCCCGACCGGCCGGAGGTGAGCCACGCCGAGCTCATGTCTCTCCTCGCCGCGCGCCTGCTGGACGTCAACGACAAGTCCACGAGCCGAGACGAGATGGTCCGCCAGAACCAGGAGCAAAACTTGAACGACGCCATGGCGGTGTTACCCACGCTCGCCACCGGGCTGGACGTGAACGTGCGGTTCCGCCACCCCCTGGACTTCGAGTTCACGGCCGAGCTCGCGGTGTTCGACCTGCTGGATGTCACACTGGTACACGCGTGGGTCGCGGCCGGACCCGAGCACGCCGAAGCGCGCGACGCCATCGGCGCGCGTTCGTACAACCAGCTCATGGAGCGGCTGATCGAGCTGGCGACGGCGGAGGAGGCGGACCCTACGAGTCTTTCGTCGTCTGAGACGTACGCGAAAGGGACGAAAGAAGAAGACACTTCTTCTGCGGAGGACGCGGCGTTGCGCGCGGCGCTGGCGTTGTCTCTGGACGAAGCGGCGATCGAGACTGTCTCGGAGACGCCGACGAGCCCGACGTCGCGCGCGGTGTCCGCGGCGCTCGACGAGGTGGTGGCGGAGGTTTCCGCGGAGACCGCCGGCGACGACAAAAAAAGAGGAGACGAAGACGCAGACGAAAACGCGCCGGTGTCCGCGGCGACCGCCGATGAAGCCGCTCGGGACGCGAGTCTCCGTCGCGAGCGATTCGTGCTCGACGCGTTTCTGGAATCCTCCGCGTCGCAGCTGACGCGCGCCGGTTTGCGCGACGCGCGCGACGCCGTCAAGGAGCGCGAGCTCGCGGTGTTCTTCCGGAACAACCACTTCGCCACCGTCTTCAGGCTGGACGGCGCGCTGTACTTGCTGGTCACGGACCAGGGGTACCTCTCCGAGCCGGACGTCGTGTGGGAGACGCTGTGCGAGGCGGAGCACCCGAAACGAAACGCCGCCGAGGAGGGCGCCTTCGTCGACGCCGCGTTCGCGCCGTTCGCGCCGCGCGCCGACGAGAGCGCACGAGAAAGAGAAACGCGGAGAAACGCGAGCGCCGAGGACGACGCGCGGCTCGCGGCGGCGCTCCTGGCGTCCGCCGCGGAAACCTCCGGAGGACGCGAACGTAAAAGTCACGCAAACGACGCCGACGCGATTCCGGAGACGTTCCTGCGCGCGGGGGAACCCCGTGCGTCGGCGAACGACGGCGCCTCGGCGGACGCCGACCACGCGCTCGCCGTGGCGCTCCAGGCGGAGTACGAGGAGGAACGCGAGCGCGAAGAAGCCTCGTCGCGCGCGCGGCGCGCCGAGGCGGCGGCGGCGACTCGACCGCCTCCGCCGCCTCCGCCGCGGCGTTCGGGCGCGTCGTCCTCCCGGCGCGGCGCGCTACCCCCGCGGAGCAAAAAATCCTCCTACAGCAGCGACTGCGTCGTGATGTAATATTGTAGCTAGTCTACCGGACGCGCTTCGTTTCCTTCGTTTCCTCCCGCTTTCAAAAAACGCTTTTTGGCGCGTTCGCGCTTTCGTCACCTGGCGGCGGGCGCTTCTCTCTTCTCCTGGTCGTACCGGGCGGCCACGTCGCAGCCGTCCGGCCCGCACTGCGCGATGCCGAACTCCATGCCGTCCACGAGCGCGCGGAAGGATGCCTCGATGATGGACGCGTGCGCGCCGACGGTGCGCCAGACGGCGTCGCTGTCCTTGTCCGCAAAGTCCATGGTCACGCGCGTGGTCGCCGCGCTGGTGCCCTCGGTGGACAAGAGGTCCACCTTGTAGTCTCTTAAGTGTATGCGCTCGAGCTGCGGGTACGCGTCCACGAGCGCCAGTCTAAGTGCGTTCGCCAGCGCGTTCACCGGGCCGTTGCCCTCGGAGACGCACAGCTCGGTTTTGCGTCCGACGGGCGCGCCGTACGCCGCGTCGTCCATCGCGATCGCGTCGTCGTACGTCAACAGCTCAACCTTCACAACCGCCTGGTTCACCGCCACCGACCCCGTCTTGTACCCGACGGAGAAGGGCACCCCCACGGATTTTTCCACATCGTCGTTCTTATCGTCATCTCCCACTCGTCCAGTCGGGACGTCGTTGGCGACGAACCCCCCGAAACACGAGTTGGACGCGGCGACGTTGAACTCCAAAACGTTGAACGGCGCGCGGTACCCCGGATCGGCGCGTTTGAACAAAACCTCAACCGTCGCGCCCGCGTCTTCCAGCACGAACCCTCTGGACTCCAGGTCTTTGATCTGCGCCAGCACTACGGTCGCGGTCGCGGGGTCGACCACTCTGCCAGCCTCGCGAGCGGCAGCCACGATGTTCCCGCGGCCGCTCAGCTCGCTCACCACCGCGCGCGCCTCGTTGCCGACTTTCTCAGGCGCGACGTGGTTGTAGCTCATGGGCATCTTCGCTAACGCCGCGACGTGCAAACCGCCCTTGTGCGCGAACGCGCTGCTCCCCACGTACGCCTGCCGTTGGTCTAAAGGCTGCTTGCACGCCTTCGCGACTAAAGACGCGGTCTGTGTGAGCCGTTTCACCGCGTCCGTACCCTCGGGAAGACACCGTTTGTTCATCTTGAGCTCTAAATTTCCAGCGACGACCAACACGTCGGCGTTCCCCGTTCTTTCGCCGTACCCGTTGACGCACCCCTGCACCATGCGCGCGCCGCCTTTCACGCCCGCCAGCGAGTTCGCCACCGCCAGGCTCGTGTCGTTGTGCGCGTGCGTGCCGAGGCGGCACACGTCGTTTAAGTTCTCCGACCGCAGCGCCTGAAGCACCTCGGAAGTGGCCGCCTCGCACGTCCAAGGCATAGTTCCGCCGTTTGTGTCGCAGAGCACGACGTGCGACGCGCCCGCTTTTGCGGCGGCGATGGCGACGGCGACCGCGAAGGAGGCGTTCGCGCTGTGCCCGTCGAAGAAGTGCTCGCAGTCCACGATGACCTCTTTGCCGTGTTTTTTTAAGAACAAAACGGACTCGGTGACCATCGCGAGGTTCTCGGCCGCGTCCACGCCGAGAACCTTCTCGCACTGCTCCTCCCACGCTTTGGCGACGACGCAGACGCACGGCGCGGGGCACTCGACGAGCGCTTTAAGGCCTTCGTCGTTCTCCGCGGCGACGCCGCGTCTTCGGGTCATGCCGAACGCCGCGAGCGTCACCTTCTTGGCCTCCGCGCGTTCGGCGAGCCCGCTGGAGAACCAGCGCTGGAAGAACTCCACATCCTTGGGGTTGGAGCCGGGGTAGCCCCCCTCGATGTACCCCACGCCAAGCGCCACCAGGTGCTCCGCCACCGCGAGCTTGTCGTCGCAGGTGAGCGAGATGCCCACCTGCTGCGACCCGTCGCGAAGCGTGGTGTCGTACAGCACCACGTCCAGGTCGGCGTCGTACGGGAAAGGGGACGCCGCCGCGCGCGCGGCGGCGGTCTCGCCGCGCGACCGAACCGCCGGTCGCGCGGTTTTGCGCGTGAATCGGTTTCCATCTTTCAACGACCGGCTCGACCGGGGCGCGGGCGAGCGCGGCGCGGGGAACGCGCCGACGGCGGACAGCGCGAGCGCCATGGCGTCGCGAGGGAGTGCGCGCGCGCGTGGGGTGCGCCGCGCGGGAATGCGGGGGAGCCGGGCGCGATTGCGAGGCTGTTCGGCTCGAAAAAGCAAACCAAAGCCGCCTTTTGAGATGCAGATATTTCCCTTTCCCGCGTCAAGCCTATGGAGAGCAGTCACGTAACCTGGCACACGCCGTGCGGCCCACCTGTGGCTTTCTCGCAGAGAGTGATGACAGAGATTTCTTGTCAGCGACACAGAAGAAAGCTCGGCAGGAGGCCGCGTGATGTTTCCCGACGCGCACAGCGACCCGCGCACGTGGCACACGCCGAGTCCTCTCGAGACCCGAAGGTGCGTCTCCGCGGCGCGCCTCACTCTCCCATCGCGCGCGCCTCTCTCTCGCGAACGCGACGTCCGCGCCGAGCGGTACCGCGGACCGACAGACTCCGGTGCCGATCCGCACGGCACGCGTTCGACGCACCCCGCGGCCCGATTGGTGGTGTCGTGAAGTCGTTACGGAGACTACGCGCGTTCGCCCGCGCGCGCGTTCTCTGACCGTCGTCCCACCCCCCATTCTCTCGCGCGCCACGCGGCACGACAGACTTCACCATGGCTGATTGGTGGAACAGCATCCAGAAAGGCGCGCAGGAGGCTGCGGAGACGACCAAGTTCGTCTCCATGCGCACGAAACTGCAGGCGGAGGTGATGTACATCGAGAACCAGATCAAGACGTGCCTGCAAAAGTTCGGCGTCGAGGTGTTCCCGCACATGGAAAACAACAACAGCGCGCAGGTGCAGCAGCACTTCACGGACACCAAGCGCGAGGTGGAGAACTACCGCGAGCAGATCGCGGCGAAGAACGTGGAGATTGCCGAGCTCAACAAGCAAATCGAAAACATCGGCAAAGCGGAGGGGAAGTAGTCTTCTATTCTAGCTCGAGCGGTTCCGTCGCTAGCTCCCGACGAGTTCTACGCAAGCTCCTATACGCAAGCTCCTACACAAGCGAGCTAGTCTATGAACTATACCCCTAAAGAAAAAACACGTATTCGAATACGCCTCAGATCCACCCCCAGACGGCGTACAGCTCCTCCTCCACCGTGCCGCGCGCGTACAGGCGGTACAGGCGGCATTTTTTGTTTTGCGGGAACCGCCGCACGCGCCCGACGGCTTGGCGCTCAAACGCCGCCGCTTTCGACAGCGCGGCGAGCTCGGGCGCGGTCGGCGACGTCACCGGCGCGGCGTACGGGTGAGCCACGATCACGTGGCTCGCGACGTGCAGGTTCAAACCCGACGCGTGGTGCTGGTGGGAAACGAAAAGCACGCGGGGCGAGTCTTTTTGGTTCGACTGGAACCGCGCGACGGTCAACGCGCGCGTAGACGCGTCCCCGAGAAGAGTCAAGACGTCGTCCGGGCGGAACGCGTCCTTCGACGCCGCCGCCGCCGCCGCCGCCGCCGACGCGCACGCGGCGACGGCGTCGGGCCACTGCGCGAAAACGACGATCTTATCGTCGGGGCGCGCGCGAAGAATGCTCGCCACGGTGGACACCAGCGCCGAAGTCTTCGCGCTCGTCGATATCGTCGTCGTCGTCGTCGTCGTCGTCGCGGCGGCGTCCTCTCGTCCGTCGCCGTCGGCGCGCGCCGCGGTTTTCTTTTCGTCGGCGTCGTCCGCGCCCCCGCCCCCGCCGTCTTCGCGGTGCGCGAAGGTGCACATGTTCTTCCTGCGCGTCGGCGCGCGGCACAGCGGGCAGTGCACGACGCGCGCGTCCGCGTGACCGACGCGTCGCGAGGACGCGAGGAGCAGCTGCGCGACGCACGCGGCGTCAAACGCGTGCGCGCACCGAAGCACGGTGACTGTTTTCCCGCGCAGGCGCTCGAAGCACACCGAGCACTCGGCGGTTTCGTCGCGCAGCGCGGCGGCGGCGGCGGCGACGAACGCCAAGTCGCGCCGACCGCGGTCGAGCGCCGCGTGGACAGCGTCTAGCTCGAGCCGAGCCGCGGCGATGGGATCGACGGGATCGACGGGATCGACCGCGTCGTTGTCTCCGCCGAGCCCCTCGAAATCGAAATCGTCCTCCCGCTCCAACCCCGACGCCGCCGCCGCCGCGCGCATCGACGCGCGCATCGCGAGGCGCATGGCCCCCAAATCCAGCGCGCCCCCGCCTTCCCCTCCCCAGCCGACAGACCCGGGAACGTCGCTGTCGCCGTCGTCCATGAGCGCCTCCTCGGTCAGCAGGTCGTCCAGCTGGTCGAAAGGGTTGTACCCGCCCTCGGCGGCGAGACGCGCCGCGCCCCGGCGCTCCGCCTCCGCCAGCGCGCTCGCGAGCGCGTCGCGACGAGTCTCGAGACGCTCCAGGCTTCGCTCGCGCGCGCGCGTCAGGCGCGCGTGCCACGCCTCCAGGGACTCTCGTTCGGTAGGGACGTTGTTAGGGACGTTGTTAGGGACGTCGTCGTCGTCGTCGTCGTGAGAGAGACCGTTTGAGTCAACGACGAGATCGTCCCCGAAGAACGCCGCGAGGTGGCCTCGCGCGGCGCCGCGCCAGCCCCCGCACAGGCGCACGACGTTTCCGAACGTCGCGTCCAGCGCCTCCGTGTACAGCTGCACGGCGGCGGCTTCGCGCCACGAGAGCGTCACCGGGACGCACTCGGTGTTGAGCGAAACGCGGGGCAAGCACGCGTCGGGCGGGTCGCGAACCGTGCGCCGCGCGAACCAGCGCGCGCGAACGCGACGGAACTCGAGGCGACTCACGCGGCGACCGAAGGTCAACGACAAAACGTCGCGCTTTTCGACGTCGCTCGCGCCGGGGGTCGCGCTGAGCGCCCACCGGTGCTTCGCGCGCAGACGCTCGACGAGCCAAGCCCCGGCGCCGCGCTCGGCGGCGGCTGGGCGCCAGTCGAAAACGAGCTCCTGAGGCTCGTCCACGATCACACGAAACCACTCGATGGATTCAGGGTCGGGCACTTCAAACGGGTCGTTCCACAGCGGGTGGAACGGCGCGGCGCGCGCGGAGGTCGAGCGCGAGAGACACGGGTCATTCGCGACCGTTTCGCGATTTTCGGTACGAGTATCCAAACGCGCGTCCCGGCGTCCCCGGGGGAGGTCCTCGTTCGCGACGACCAGCACGTCCCACGCGCCGACCCCGCCGCGCAGGGGCGACCAGTCCGGGAGCGCGTCCGGGTCGAGGCGCTCGAGGCCGGCGCTTTTTTTTTTGTCGTCCGGCGCGCTTTTTTCTCCGGCTGGGACGCTATCCAAAAAGTCGTTCGGCCTCGCGTCCGCGCGGCGACACTTGAGCGACGGCGCGAACGCGCGCAGCGCAGCCAGCCACTGGTTGATGATGTGCCCCGGACACGTCACGAGGGTCGGCCCGGGCGTATTCCCGGGAGGATCGGGAACATCGGTACCTCCTTTTTCGTTTTCGGTTTCGCCTCTTTTCTTTCGGAGGATGGGAGCTTCCGCCGCGTCTCGGCGCGCGCGCTCCAGGAGCGCGGCGGCGATGACCGTCTTACCCGCGCCCACCGGGTGCGCGATCAGACCGCCGCGCGGGAGCGGCGGCGAAAGCTCTTCTTTTTCGAAAAGGCTTTCTTTCGCGTGCGTCTTCGCCGCGACAGCCGACGTGAGAGCCGCCTCGACCGCGCGCGCGGCTCCGAAGCGCCCGGCGCGGCGGTCGCCCTTCGCGGCGGCGGCGGCGGCGGCGTCCGCGTCGACGCCGCGTTCGCCCTCTTCTCCTGTTTTCGTCTCGCGCCCCGAGGGGAACAGCGAGCGCCCGCCGAAGCGCACCGGCTCAGCCTCGCGCAGGGACGCGCCGCAGTCGTCGTCCCCCTCCGCGCCGCGCTCCACCGACGCCATCCAGCGCACCGTGCGCGCCTGGTGCGGGAACAAACCGGCGGCGTTTCGAACCCGGTTGCTTGTTTCGGTTTCTGGTTCATCTAACGCATCGCTCGCCGACGAGTCGCGCTCGGCGTCGCGCTCGCGCGTGCTCGGCGACGGCGCCGCCGTGGGCCCCTCCACGAACGCGCGAAGCAGGTCCAGCGCGGGGGGCTCCTCGTGGTCGAACACATCCAGGTTTCGTATCACAGGCTCGAGCGCGTGTCGACCGACCGTCACGAGCACGCGCGCGCCGACGTCCGAGTCCTCGGGCACCACGAAGCATCGCAGGTGTCCGCGGGCGAGAGACGCGAACCCGTGTAAGTTGAACGCTCTTCTGACCTCGGCGTCCACCTCGAACCGCAGGCCAAGCACGAACCAGTCGTCGTTCAGCAGGATCAACGATGTTTCGTGCGCGCGCAGCGCGCCGGGCGCGACGCAGGGCGCCGGCACGACGGTGGCCTGCCCCGCGTCGCGGCGCCACACGCGCGTCGCCGCGTTTGTGTGAGCGTCGCGGAAACAGGCGTGCTCGCCCTCGAGCGACTCCGGGGGGAGCACGCGCCCCACGAACGCGCCGTGCTCGGGGACCGGGACGCCGTGCACGCTGGCGAGCTCCGCGGGGTCCACGGCGAACACCTCCATGGCGCCCGCGCGGGTCAGCTCGAGGTACTCCAGGCGCGTGTCGATGACGGCGAACTCGCGCGAGAAGGAGGCCATCGCGCGCGGCACCGCCGACGGCGTCGGGATCGGCGCGCCTCGAAACTCGCTCCGCGTCCTTTCAACCCGACGCGACAGGCCCGGAGGAGCCCTCCACCGACCTCACCGAACGCGTCTCCGTTCTCTTCCGCCCACGCGCGTCGACCTCGGCGCGGCGCAACCCCTTGTGCTCGGCGGGGCGCGCTCGAGGCGGGTCTCGCCGGTCGGCTATACCAACAAGATGAGAAAACACGTCACTTTTTCGGTTCGCTCCGAGACGCACGAAATCGAAGCGAGGACCGTGACGCCACTTCGAGTCGCGCCGCCGACAGACCGCGCCATGTCTCCCGCCGTCTGGACGCTCGCGGCGTCCATCGACGCGCCGCTTGTCGTCAGGCGCGCCAGCCCTCGCGTCGCGTCCGCGATCCGATCCCACCGCGCGGCGTTCCTCGGTGGCCATCGCCGGGACCGAACGCGCGCGCCCACGACGACACGCGCCGGGGCGAAGGGCGGCGGCGGCAAGAAGTCCAACGACGGCGCGAACCCGTTCGCGTCCTCTGAGCTGATGAAGCTGCGCAGCACGTTGCCCAGCAAGCCCGAGCTGGCCGCCGACCGCGGCGGCGCCGGGTCGGGAAACGACATGGTCCGCATGAGCGAGGCTGATGTGGTCGCGGCGTTTTCCTCTAAAAAAAAGGGGGGGTCCATGAAAGCCGAGCGCGGCGCGGCGCGGAAGCCGCCCGCCGGCGCCGCGAAGAAGCCGGGCTCGATCGGTTCCGGAACGGGCTCATCGAAAGGTCTCGACCCCGCGATGCAGAGCGTGACCGTGGGCGTGACCAAAAGCGGCACGAAGGGCAAGACCGTGACCGTGGTGGACGGCCTGGACGTCGGCGCCGCGGAGGACGCCAAGGCTTTGTTGAAAAAGTTTAAGAAGATCCTCGGGTCGGGGGGCGCGCTCGCCGAAAACGGGTCGATGGCGTTCCAGGGCGACAACGCGGCGCTGCTGGTGGATATGCTGCGGGCGATGGGGTACAAGAGGGCGAAGCAGACGGGGGGGCTGGGGTCGAAGTGAATTTATTAAGGTACCTTCGTAAAGTGTATCGCGACATCATTCTATGATACAGCGCGTCTCTCTTTGTCACGCCGCGGCGACGGAGACGGCGTCCCCCGAATCGTTTTCCTCCGGCGCGTGCATCCTCTCCAGCTCCGCGCCGTGCATGACGTCCAGCCGCTTGACCGCCCAGAGCCACAACGCGACGATGAACGTGTGCGCGGTCATCAGCGCCGGCAGCGCGGCGACGATCGTGCCGCACCACAGCAATAAACCCTGCTGCATGAACGATCCGCCGGTCTTACCAACCTGAGCTCCCAACACGTCCACCGCGGCTTTGCCTTTCGTGCGGCTCTCGTCGTCCAGCGTGATGTACACCATCTCCTCCGCGGGCTTGAACAGCGAGAACTTCGCCGCGCGCTCGATGACGTACAGAATCGAGCCCCCCCACACCAACACCGGCAGCCACGGCGAAACTTGCACTAAGAACCCCGCTTTCGCCGCCCAGATGGAGCATCCGAAAAACGCCCACCCGAGAACCATAGCGCTCTTCGGCGTGACGCCCAGCGTACCCGCCCAGCCCAGCTTCTTGAACAGCCAGGGCGCCGCGAGCATCAACACGCACGTCAGCGCGCCGGACATGAGCTGCACGTCGCCCATGAACGCGCTGTACGCCTGCGGTGAAGGGTGCAGGATTCTTAACTGGCCTTTCCACGCCACCTGGAACAAAATGGAGGAGAGCCCCTGCGAGACGGACATGAGCGCCAAACAAAACACCTCGGGTTTGTGCAGCACGAACCGCAACGCGTCGAACAGACCGGTTTTCGGTTTCTTCGGTTTCTTCCCCTCCGCTAAACGCGAAGCGTTTTGGCGTTTCAAATCGCCAGCGGCGGACTCCGCCGCCGCCATCGCCTTCTTCGCCGCCGCGCGGCCGGCGCCGCCGTCGGTTAAATGCGCGCGGTGCATGATGTACGCGTGCGTGGCGGCGATTGCGACGCCGCAGCCCATGACGATGGTCATCAGGAACTTGAGCTTGACCGCCCACACCTGCTCCGCGGGAACGTTTGGGGCCCAAGTCCCGGACACCCACTTGGTGATCGCCCCACTCGTCGCCTGCGCTAAGTTCGCGCCGACGCCCAGCAGCGGATAAATGATCGACGCGTCCTGCAGCCGCGTCGTCTCGTTGGCCATGCCCCAGAACAACAGAGACAAGATGACGTCGCCCCACAGTTCCGAGGAGACGTAGAACAGCGAGTAGACCCAGTTGGTGACGACAGCGATGCCTCCCGCGAGGCCCTGCGGCAAGGTCGCGGCGAGCGCGGAGGCGGCCGCGGTCGGGTGCAGCGCGGCGGCGTTGGGGTAGAGCACCAGGGTGAAGAGCGCGAAGAACGCCATGAAGACGCCCAGGAAGACGTAGAAGATCTTCTCGCGCCCCCAGCGCTGCGAGAACTTGGCGAACACGCCCACGAACACGAACGACATGGGGAGCACGGCGTACACGGTGAGGTAGGGGATCTGCTCGGCGCCCCCGAAAGCGGTCACCACGAGCGTGTCCTTGAGCGCGTCCAGGATGCCGTTCGCCAGCGCCATCCAGAAGAACATGGACGCCATCGGGATGAGCTGGCCCCACAAGCCGCGCATCGGCTCGAGGAGCGCGGCGACCGGGCCCGCGTCTTTCGCGGGAGAAGTCGCCGAGCTCTCCGCGCCGTCCGCGGCGCGCGCCACCAGCGCGTCGCCGCGGCCCGCGAAAGCGCTCGACCGCGAGGCGCCGGAACGCGCGTGGCAAACGCGCGTCCGCGAAGGCACACCGGCGCCGCCGCTAGGTTTGTCCCCCGCCGCGCGCGCGGCGAGCGCGCGGCGGCGGAGGGCGGGGGAGACGACGCGATGAGGGGTGGACGCGACGCGACGCATCGCGTTCGCGCGCGCCACCGCGCGCGCGCCATCGGCGGTACACCGAGACGTCGCCGTCGCCGCGCCGGTGGCTCGGGTCAGCCCCGCGCGGACGACGGAGGAGGCGCCCATCTCCATCGCAGCTCAGCCGCGCTCGGCGTGCGCCGCCCTGGAGACTCTCCCTTCGGCAGAGACAAGGCGGAGGCGACGAGACGAACCGAAGCTGTCACGCGCGTGTGCGCTCGTCCGCGTGCTGCGAGGGGGCAGCGCGCGCGACGGTGTGCGGCTCGGTGACGTCACGCCGGGTTGGCGCGGAAAAGCATATTTCTTTCGTTCGGCCGCACTTTTAAAAACACTTTGCGCGAAAGCACCTTCGAGTTATAACTCAAGAACGCCGGTCGGCTCGCCAGTGCAGAGGCACTGCAGTGATCGCGTCTCGTCGGCGGCCGCAACGATTCACCTGTCGACGTCGCGTCCTTATCTCGAGGCGACGCTTTTTCGCCGGACCGCCGCGTGGGCGCCCATTCGTGCCGCGTCCGTGCGCGCTCGAACGCCACCGCCCCCTCACGCGCCGTCTGATGCCTTTCGCCGTTGTCGGCGGCGACGCCATGGGTCTGCGCCAAGCGGTCGTGGGCGTCCTCCGCACCGGCGCGCGCAGCGGCGCGGCGCGTCGCGCCACCGCCGTGCGCGCCTCCGCGTCGCGATCGTCCCAACACACCCTGGCGTCGACGCGCGCGCCGTCGCGGCGCGACCACCGCGTGTCGCTGTTCGCGCGCGCGGCGGCGCGCCCCCTGAGCACCTTCGCCGCGTCCGCGGACGTGGACGTCGCGGACCCCGCCGCGGTCGCCGCGGCGAACGACGCCGCCGCGGAGCAGGGCCTGGTGGTCCGCGCCATCAAGGAGGCGAAGAAGAACGGCGAGGCCACCAAGGAGCAGGTGGACGCCGAGGTGGCGAAGCTCCTTGAGCTCAAGAAGCTCGCGGCTGAGCTGGAGAACCCCGGTTCCGAGTCGACGCCGGACGCGAAGAAGGAGGGTACCGCGGCGAACGCTAAGCAGACGCAGGATGTCGGGGTGACGCCCAAGTCGGAGGATTTCGCGCGTTGGTACCTGGACGTCATCCGCGAGTGCGAGCTCGCCGATTACGGCCCCGCGAGGGGCACGATGGTGATCCGCCCGTACGGGTACGCGCTGTGGGAGGGCATTCAGAGATGGATGGACAAACGTTTCAAGGAGACGGGCGTGGAGAACGCGTACTTCCCGCAGCTCATCCCGTACTCGTTCATCACCAAAGAAGCGAGCCACGTCGAGGGCTTCGCCCCCGAGCTCGCCGTCGTCACGCAGGGCGGCGGCAAAGAGCTCGAGGAGCCGCTCGTCGTGCGCCCCACGTCGGAGACGATCGTGAACCACATGTTCTCGCAGTGGATCCAGAGCTACCGCGATTTGCCTCTGTTGATGAACCAGTGGGCGAACGTGCACCGCTGGGAGATGCGCACGCGCCCGTTCATCCGCACGCTCGAGTTTCTGTGGCAGGAGGGGCACACCGCGCACGCCACCGGCGCGGAGGCGGAGGCGAAGGCGATCGAGATGGTCAACGTGTACGCCGAGTTCGCGGAGACGATCGCGGCGATGCCGGTGGTCGTCGGACGCAAGTCCGCGGTGGAGTCCTTCGCGGGCGCGGACCGCACGTACACCATCGAGGCGATGATGGGCGACCGCCGCGCGCTTCAGGCGGGCACCTCGCACAACCTCGGCCAGAACTTCGCCAAGGCGTTTGACACGCAGTTCCTGGACGAGACGGGCACCAAGCAGTACGTGCACCAGAGCTCGTGGGGCGTGTCCACGCGCCTGATCGGCGGGATCATCATGACCCACGGCGACGACGCCGGGTTGCGGCTGCCCCCGCGGCTCGCGCCCGTGCAGGTGGTGGTGGTGCCCATCGCGCAGAAAAACAAGGACAAGGAGAGCGTCGCCGCCGCCGCCGGCGAAATCGTCGCCGCGCTGAAGGGCGCGGGCGTGCGCGTCAAGCTCGACGACGACGCGCGCAACTCGCCCGGCTGGAAATTCAACCACTGGGAGATGAAGGGTGTGCCCGTGCGCATCGAGGTTGGGCCCAAGGACGTGGCGAACGGCGCGTGCGTGGTGGCGCGCCGCGACAAGCCCGGGAAGGAGGGGAAGGAGTTTGGCGTCTCCGCCGAACCCGCGGCGCTGGTGGCGAAGATCGAGACGGTTTTGGACGAAGTGCAGGCGGCGCTGCTGGCGGAGGCGCGCGCGTTCCGCGACGCGAACATCGTGGACGTGCGCTCGTACGACGAGCTCAAGGCGGCGATCGCGGACGGCAAGTGGGCGCGCGGCGGCTGGGAGGGCTCCGACGAGCAGGAGAAGCAGATCAAGGAGGAGACGGGGGCGACGATCCGGTGCTTCCCCTTCGAGCAGCCCGCGGGGCCGCACGTGTGCTTGATGACCGGCGCGGACGCCAAAGAGGTGTGCATCTTCGCCAAGTCCTACTGATCGCGCATGCATGCGGGCTTTCGAGACACGAGAACGGCGCGCGCGCGCGCGACGAAGACGTGTTCTTGTCATCGATACATCTAAGTTCGCCTTTTTTGATCGCGAGAAGACGGTTTTTGACCGATATTTCCAGAGCCATTCGAAACCGGAATGACCGATCCCAAACCGGATTTTGATCGGTCTCTTTTTTTTCTCCCCGCGTTGACTCAAGTTCCCCCGATTCCGGTTTTGGGAGGAGGAATCCGCGCGAGGGCTGGTCATTGCGCGCGCGGCGGTGCCCCGGATTCTCGCGTACACGCGCGCGTTCTCTCGGGTCGAGCACGATGGCGTCCACGCGCGCCGTGCTCCAGGTGTTCGAGAAGTACCAGAAGGACAGGGTGGCTTTTGTGCAGACGGTCGCGGAGCTCGCGACGCGTCCGCAAAACATCGAGCCCATGCAGAGCGCGGGGGTGATGGCGCTGCTCCGACCGCTGCTGCTGGATAACGTTCCGAGGTGCGTCGAGCGCGACGGCGTAGAGACACGCGATCGAACGCGCGGCGCGCGTTCGCGCGCCCGCGCACCCACTCGGCGACGCGTCGCGCGCGGTCGTTCCCGGGCATTCGCCACCCAAAAATGGCACCGCGCGCGCGTCGAGCTCGCCGCGTCCGCCCGATTCTTTCCCCCGGTGGCGCTCGTCGCGCGCTGACCGACCTCTTTCCCGATCGCGCGTCCTCGCCCCCCCGCGCCTCCCCCCGCACGAACGCAGCATTCAACAATCCGCCGCGATCGCGCTCGGGCGCCTGGCGAACTACTCCGACCACCTCGCGGAGGCTGTGGTGAGCAACGAGATTTTGCCTCAGCTCGTCTACTCTCTGTCCGAGCAGAACCGCTTCTACAAGCAAGCCGCGGCGTTCGTGCTGCGCGCGGTGGCGAAGCACTCGCCGCCGCTGGCGCAGGCGGTGGTGGACAGCGGCGCGCTGGACGCGCTCGTGCAGTGCCTGGAGGAGTTCGACCCGGGCGTCAAGGAGAGCGCGGCGTGGGCGCTCGGATACATCGCGGGACACAACGCCGACCTCGCGTCTGTTGTCGTCGAGGCTGGCGCGGTGCCTCTGCTGGTGCTGTGCGTGCAGGAGCCCGAGCTGTCTCTGAAGCGCATCGCCGCGAGCTCGCTGAGCGACATCGCGAAGCACTCGCCCGAGCTCGCGCAGGCGGTGGTGGACGCGGGCGCGGTGGCGTACCTCGCGCCGCTCGTCGTGTCGCCGGATGCCAAGCTCAAGCGCCAGGTGTGCGCGGCGCTCGGGCAGGTGGCGAAGCACTCGGTTGATTTGGCGGAGACGGTGGTGGAGGCGGAGGTGTTCCCCGCGATTCTGGCGTGCCTGAAGGACGTGGACGGGTTCGTGCGGAAACACGCGGCGACCGCGATCCGCGAGGTGGCGAAGCACACGCCCGAGCTCGCGCAGCTCATCGTCTCCAACGGCGGCGTCGCCGCGCTGGTGGATTTCGTCGAGGAGAGCGAGGGCAACAACCGGCTTCCCGGGATCATGGCGCTCGGGTACATCGGCGCGTTCAGCGAGACGCTCGCCACGGCGGTGATCGCTTCGGACGGCATCGCGCCGCTGTACAACGCGCTGTCCGAGGAACCCGAGGATCACGTCAAGTCCGCCTCAGCGTGGTCGTTAGGGCAAATAGGGAGGCACACCCCCGATCACGCCAAAGCCATCTCCGACGCCGGCGCGTTGGGGCGTCTCGTCGCCGTCGGCGCGTCGCGGCGCGCGTCGGACGATTTGCGATCCAAGTGCGCGCGTTCGCTGCGGTTCATCATCGAGAAGCTCACCGACCTCAGGGCGCTGGACCGCACGTTACAGGAGCCCGGCTTGCCCCCTGAGGTGTGCAAGTTCGTCGTGCACCAGATCTCGAAGGTTCTGCCCAACGACCCGCAGGGGAGGCACGACTTCGTGGCGAGCGGGGGCCTCGCCGCGTGCCAGGCGCTCGACGCGCGGAGCGGGAGCGCGCTTAAGGAGTACGTCGACGTCATCAAGTCGTGCTACCCGGAGGAAATCGTGCGATACTACTCGCCCACATACGGCACGGAGCTGCTGGAGAAGCTCGAGGTCACGGCGTGATGAGGTGAGGACGCGGTGAGGACGTAGGGGCATATAGGGTGCGTGAGGCGTCCGCCGACGCGACGATCAGCGCGGTTGAACGAAACGACAAGGCGACTGCGCATTCTCAGCTCGAAATCGCTTCGCCGCGAACCGCCTTCGAACGACGCCCGCGCGAAAAAAAAAACGCTTTCCCCTCGCTCTCGAAAAAGTCACGACCAGCACATCTTCCCGCGCGGCGCACGACCCGCGAGCATGAGCGCCGAAGCTGGTGAGGGCGGTATCTTTACTCGCACGCGCAAGCGAATGCGCGTCTTTCTCCAGGCGGCGCCCGCGCCGGAGACGGGTGAAGCGACAACCTTCGCGGGCCTTCCGCGGGACATCAAGAACCAGATCCTCGGACGGGCCGATGTGCAGGATCTGGCTCGACTTCGCGAGGTGAGCTGTTCGATG
>ENA-OUOG01000862-OUOG01000862.1-marine-metagenome-genome-assembly--contig:-NODE-862-length-37888-cov-7.185581_pt1 | contig 37888 bp, 33 predicted proteins | sample MGYA00248635_ERZ508505 | MGnify/ENA primary metagenome ERZ508505 (study PRJEB26176, sample SAMN06267871) | marine metagenome | isolation source: Saanich Inlet, British Columbia, Canada | place: Pacific... | reverse complement strand
ATCACCGTACTCTTTTCTAAGAGCAGAAAGTGGCTCTTGAACAGTGGAGGTGTTTTACTCGGGAAAAAGACCTGGGTAAGCTACTCCTCTGCGTTAGACAGCTTACCTACACTCAAAAATGGAGTATATAGAACCGATTATGAGTTAAAGGAAGAAAACAAAAAATTCCAAGAAAATCTCGATCTTTTATATGCTAAAAACTACAGCATTCACAAGGATCTTCAAGTACTTCTATACAGTTAATGCCACTAGTACTTTCCACCTTCATTCTTATCACTTATATTCGATAGAATCACCACCCTAATCATGGGATGGCAAAGACGCTTTGCCTGGCTATTATATGTATCAAATATTTGCCTACGACTTTAGAAATAACCTACACGTATACAAAGGAAGCGTCTACTTACTCGAGTAGTCTAACTCAGGTGATGAACTCGTGTCCAATTCGCAGTTCAACAACAAACGTCCAATGACTCTGCTGAGCGGTGTTTTAGCTCAGCAACTTTTTGACCATATCAGCTATCATCTTGCCATCTGCACGACCTTTTAGTTTACTATTAGCCATACCCATTACTTTGCCCATATCCTTCATCGAGCTTGCTCCAGTTTGCGCTATGATTGCATTAACTTCGGCTGCTACTTCCTCCTCACTCATCTGTGCAGGGAGAAAAGTTTCTATCACGGCGAGTTCTTCTTCTTCTATCACGGCCAGGTCTTCTCTACCTTGCTCTTTGTATATGGTCAGTGAGTCCTTGCGTTGCTTCGCCATCTTCACTAAGGTAGCCATCTCATCTTCCTCGGTCACGGGTTTACCCCCTTCTTGCGTAGCTAGTAGCATTAAAGCGGATTTTATCGCTCGTAAGCTTCTAAGCGAAACTGCATCTTTGGCTTTCATAGCCGTTTTCATTTGTTCTGATATTTGTTCTGAAAGACTCATACTGCAAAGGTAGCTTATTGGGATGAAGTATCCTGTCTACCGAAACTAAAACAACAAGACAGTAGAGCGTCTACTTAATTTAATCTGAAATAGCTATTTTTGATACTCAATGAAAATACGTAAACCATGGGAGTAGGACCATTGATTGGATTTTTAATTCTGATGGCACTAATGATAATTGGTTCCGTTTCTCTCTGGTACTTTGCACGAAAGAAAAAAAGTAAGGTCGGAATTCTCATTTCATCCAGTCTATTACTTGTTTTCCTCGCGATACTATTCATGAATAAGATCGACCAATTAACACACTCTAAAAGTGACGTTTGCGAAGACCTGAAATTTGCTCAAATTATATTGCACGACGACTTTAAAATTATTGAAAACAAAGTTTACGGAATGCCAGAACGATTTCAAGAAACGAGAATTGAAATTTCCACTTCCGACCTACAGAGACTTCTTAAGGAAATAAAATCTGACCCTAACTATCATCAATCAGAACAGGAACAAATCCTTCGTAGCGAGATGTACTCAAATCCAAAAAAGAACTCAATAGTGACAGCAAACTATGCATACCGTGATAATATCATTCGAGAATCTTACTTCAAAAAGGATGAATATGTTCCCTCTCTATTCATAGTCCGACTTAAGGAAAACCAGAACGTATTAGAATACGAAACAATTGAAGACTAAAAAAAATACAATCGCCAGCTAAACCATAACAAACACACCATGCCCAATCCAATTAAACTTCTGTACTTAGGTCTCCTACTTGGCGTCTTTGGCTTCTCACATGCACAAGAAAAACCTAACGCTCATCTAGACACTGCCTATGGAAGCAATGAAAAAGTAGGGAAGCACATTTCTATAAATGGAGCACAACTCTACTACGAAGAATATGGAAAAGGAGAACCTTTGTTACTGATACACGGAAATAACGGGAGCATTAAATCCATGGGAAACCAGATAGACTATTTCAAGGATAACTACAGAGTAATTGTAGCTGACAATCGAGGTCATGGAAAGTCTGAATTGAACACAGATTCGTTGACCTGTGTTCAAATCACCAAAGACTGGGAAGAGCTAGTCAATTACTTAGGGCTAGACTCCATTCATATTTTGGGCTGGAGTGATGGTGGGATTATAGGCTTAAAAATGGGAATTTCGGGCAGATGTAACTTACAGAAAATCATAGCTAATTCGATGAGCACAATTATATGTAGATCCTTTTGCCGCTTACTGCATAGGATTTCGTAATTGGGTATTATTTTAAGAAGGGCATTCTCACCACTTTGGCTTTCAACTGCTTGTTCCTAATAGCGATGAAAATTTCAGTATCCACCTTTGAATATGCTGGTGTTACGTAGCCTGTACCTATCGCTTTACCAAGACTTGGGCTTTGTGTTCCACTACAAACCTCACCAATTTCGTTTCCATCTGCATCTACTATGAGATAGTCTTGTCTAGGAATACCTCTATCTACTAGCTCAAATCCTACCAACTTTCGGCTCACACCATTGGTCTTTAAATTTTGATGGTACTCTTGATTTACAAATCGCTCATCAAACTTAGTAATCCATCCCAATCCAGCTTCTATAGGTGAGGTAGTATCGTTGATCTCATGTCCATAAAGACAGTATCCTTTTTCCAGTCTAAGTGTATCTCTTGCTCCTAGGCCACAAGGCTTGATGTCATACTCCTTCCCTGCTTCCATAATGGCATCCCAGATCATCTCTGCATCTGTATTCCAGGTATATATCTCAAAACCACCTGACCCAGTATAACCTGTGTTACTGATTACTACATCATCACTACCACCGAAAGTACCTGCATCAAAATGATAAAACTTGATGGCACTAAGGTCTATATCCGTCAGCTTTTGAAGTACTTTCTCTGCATTAGGACCTTGAACTGCCATTAGAGAGATATCATCCGACTGGTCTATAAGTTCACAGTCAAAACCTTTAGCTTCTTTTTGCTTCATCACCCAGTCCCAGTCTTTGGCGATATTACTGCCATTAACTACTAAGGTAAATTCTTCTGCATTCCATCTGTACACGATAAGATCGTCTACTATCCCCCCTTTATCATTTGGCATACAATTATACTGAGCTTGCATGTCTACCATTTTACTTATGTTATTAGAGCATATCCAAGCTACTAGTGCCTCGGCATCTTTGCCTTTTACACTAAACTCTCCCATGTGACTTACATCAAACATACCTACACTATCTCTGACCGCGTGGTGTTCAGGGGTAAGACCGTCGTAGCTCACAGGCATATCAAATCCTGCAAAAGCCACCATTTTAGCTCCTAGCTCAATGTGCTTATTATATAGTTTTGTGCGTTTTAATGCATTTGTAATTGTAGACATGCTGCAAACTTAAATATTAAGTTTTAGTAAATCACCTTTATAATGGCAGTCTGATTTTTTTCTAGATTAGAAGATAGCTTCGTTTCAGACTTCGAGTCATTTACGGATAAATACGCCGTATTAGGAAAACGACTTCCCGTATTCTGCGCTATGATCTCTACGGTGTTTTCTCCTTTGGTTAAAGTAAGACCTACCGTTTTGATGTCTTTCTTTAATACATAGTTATGCAGCACTAGAACACCATTTAATTTTACGCTTACTATGTCTCCATCCTCAAGTCCATCATCCCATAGCTTCAGCATACATCTATCTGTGGAGACACTAACAGAAACACTTTTTGTACTGGATATTCGTTGTGTCGTAAGTGTCTTATTGAAAGTCTCTAAATCTGCATTTGCTAAAGTGGTAGAATCTTTAGTACCGGATAATTTCACCGCTTTTTCTACTCGAGCCATGGATTTTAGAATATAGGCAGTAGCTACCATTTTTACTTCTCCAATCGCACAGCTATCCTTTTCATCTACCAAACCCCAAAAATCTCCATTTAGATATGACTTATTCTTCTTTGCACTCATAGTAGCTGACACCGTAATGAAACAAAAATCTCCATCTAAAGGAGCTTTAGACGAAATCACCTCACGCTCCGTAAACTTTAATATTTTGGTCTTATAATCGTACGTTCCATCAAAACTGGACGTTGTAGCGTCAGGTCCATCTATATTCATCAATGAAGTACCAGAGACAATTCCTTCTTGTATTGTAAAATCTATTTTATACGTAATCACATCACGATCAAGCGTTTGTAACATCCCCATAAAACTGAACTCTTCTGACATTTGAGCAAAAGAGAGACAATTCAGGAACAATAATATCCCTACAAAACAATTTCGCAAATAATTCCCCCTTGCCTTCTTCATATTTATATATTTGCAAAGTAACAACTTAACCAAACAAAAATTATGACACTAAAACAAACTTTAAGAATTTTAACTTTCTCCATGGTAGCAATGTTCTTTGCTAACACCGTAGACGCAGCTTTTCCCATCAAAAAAGCCGTAGATACTGAAACCGTAATCAATGCTGATCAACCATCAACAGCTGCAGCTACTGATGCAGGAGGACAAAGCCAAATAATTGCACTAATACTTTGTTTGCTAATAGGAGGCTTAGGAATACACCGCTTCTACCTAGGATACATGTGGCAAGGTGTGGTTCAGTTACTTACTGCTGGAGGATTAGGTATTTGGACGTTAATCGACCTTATTCGAATCATCACTGGGGACCTTACTCCAAAAGGAGGAAGCTATGGAGAAACATTTTAATCCATAATAATAATACAACTTTTAAAAATCCCATTAGCCTAGCTAATGGGATTTTTTTTACATGCCCTTAAATTCTTCGAAGAATCTTTTATTGCTTTCTGCACTAGTAAAGACTTCTAAAATAGCCGCACCCGTACTCTCTCTCAATCGATCATATCCCTGGGCAAAACTGCCACTCGTATTCGCTTTGAAATAGTATACGCCAAAGTGTTCTGCTAGTTTTTCCGCTGTGTATGCATGCGGAGTAGTTTGATACTCCAGAGAGTCTCCCATCTTATCTGGACCGCTTATCATTTCAAATATTCCTCCACTTTGATTATTGAGTAGCACAATTTTCAGGTTCTGTGGTAAGCCCGAACTAAAAAACGCGTTGATATCGTAGAAGAACGCGACGTCTCCAGTAAGGAGATACACCTCCTTTGAAGTGACTAATGCATTGCCTACGGCCGTACTCGTACTGCCGTCTATTCCGCTTGTCCCTCGATTGGCATACACCACATTATTACTTACGTCACTATTCAGTAAAAAGGATACGTACCTTACTGGCATAGAATTACTTATGTGTAAAATAGCATCCTTAGGAAGATTATTAAGCACATAGTTAGTCGCAGAAAATTCATTGTACTTACTCCAGTCCAAAAGTCCAAATCGACTCTTAAACTCCTGCGTTATATTAAGCCATGCATTCACAAATGCCCCTTCACGCTTACCATCTACATCATTATCCGTTTCACGTATCGTCCTCACTTCTGCAGGGTTTAATAGCTTTGGCGTAGTTCCAAACATATCTCCGACCTCATAGTGCTTAGATAGATGAATATGCATTTCTGGTGTATGATGCTGTAAGAACCGTTTTAGCCCCTTGCTCACAGTCGTGGTTCCCGTCGTAATCAAGATATCAGGCCGTAGTACACTTAAAAAATCTAATCCATTAGCCTTGCTCTGTGCCGAAAACAACATGGCATCCCAGTAGTGTACATCACTGGTCTGATTACTGGTAATATCTGAAAGCATAATCGTACCATCATCACTTCCTATTACAATATTTTCATCGCACTCCATTCCATTAAACACTAGCACTTTTTTCAACGTAAAGTCTTCATTATAATGGGCAGCAATACTAGCTACACTTATATTTTGCTGAGCAATTGCTTGCGGCATCTTAGGTTCACTTGAAAGTCCCTCGTCTGTGAATTCATAAAAGGGTTCTCTAATGGGAATGTTGATATGAATGGGGCCACTAATTTCAGTGGATAGGCATTTTTCTACGCGAGCGGCTAAATCTCTGAATGCTGCAGTATCGTCATACACATCTGGAGTCTGAAACTCGGCTCGTATGTGATTCGCATACACCCCTTTTTGGCGAATAGCCTGACCGTCCCAAGCATCTATCTGCTCTGGAGGTCTGTCTGCAGTAAGTATAATAAGAGGCACTCGGGCATAATACGCTTCTGCTATAGCTGGATAGTAATTGAGTGCAGCCGTACCACTAGTACAGCTGAGTATTACTGGCTCACGCGTAGCCTTAGCTATACCTAGGGCTACGAAAGCAGCACTTCGCTCGTCTACGATACTATGGCAAGACTTGCTGCTATGATGAAGTGCATATATGACAGGGGCGTTTCTACTACCTGGCGATAGTATTGCCCGCTCTCCCGGCAAGTGAGAGATAAGTGTGTTGATGCATTTTTGGATATCCATACCGTAATCTAATAAACACACCAATCACTCATTTGTGATACGATGTCTTTCTTATTCACTTCAAAAATACAAAGCTCCACCGCGTGCTTACGCACATAGCTATGCCATACTGTGTGTACATGTATAGTCCATACTACTTCTGCAGTGCTGCACTGCCAAAGAGCACACTAAAATCTTCGCACCATATAATTACATTGCTGTACTTATCGAGAGCTACATTAGTACCCAATGTATAATTAAAATTACCACTCACAGCCTTAAGTGCTCCTAGAGTTACAAAATCATTGTTAGACAGATTTGTGGATAGATACACTTTGAGGTCTGGTCTGTTATCTCCTTTAAAATTTTTAAAAGCCAGCGTTCTTGTTGTACCGTTATCGTAGACTTCCACTTTACCACTAGCAGTGTATCTGGGTGCTGACTGAAAAATACCTGAGTAGATCAGTGAATCTGTAGCTGTGGGCACAAATGTTTCATTGGCAGTAGTTGGAGTTTCTTCTTTTTTGCAAGCAGCAAATGTTATAGCTACGGCAAGTAGTGTGGCTAATCTGACCCTTGGTAATTTCATAATTTTTATATTTTATATCTGGAGGTAGAAACGAGAGATGAGGACTTACTTACAAGTGGTTTTATCATTTGATTGTCACGAGTTTTTTTTTAGCATAAAGAAAGAATACTCCAATCTATTTAACCTCAACCAAAAGGTACGTTGACACTAAAGCATCGATAATCAATTAATTTAAAAGACATCAACGCCCTTAAATTATACACCAACGAAATCTTTGAAATATATCTGAGACGAAGTTGAAAACGTTTTTTACCTTTGCCACTCATTATAAAACAATGGCAATTGAATTAAAAATTCCTTCTGTAGGAGAATCGGTAACGCAAGTGACCATAGCCGCTTGGCTAAAAGAAGATGGCGACTATGTAGAAATGGACGAGGCTGTAGCTGAGCTAGAAAGCGATAAAGCAACAGTAGAATTAAACGCTGAAAAAAGTGGTGTCTTAAAGATACTCGTAGAAGAAGGTGAAGATGTGGAAATAGGCGCAATAGTAGCTACTATAGACACAGACGCTGCTGCCCCTGAAGGCACTTCTGCCGCACCTGAGCCCGTTAAAGAAGCAGCACCAGCTAAGACTGAAAGTCCTGCTCCTCAAGCGGAAAAGCCTAAGGAAAGTACAAACACCAACTATGCTACTGGCACTCCAAGTCCAGCTGCAGGAAAAATATTGGCCGAAAAAGGTATCTCTACCAGTGGGGTACAAGGGACAGGTAAAGATGGACGTATCACTAAGTACGATGCTATGCTAGCAGAAGCAGGAGCTACTAACTACGCTACCCCTACCGAGCCAAGCAGAGGACAAGAACGTGAGAAGATGAGCAACCTCCGTAAGACAATCGCTCGTAGACTAGTTGCTGCCAAAAATGAAACGGCTATGCTTACCACTTTTAACGAAGTGAATATGCAGCCCATTTTTGATACTCGAAATAAATACAAGGACCAATTCAGAGAAGTTCACGGTGTAGGTCTTGGCTTTATGTCATTCTTTGCTCGCGCGTGTGCATTAGCTCTGCAGCAATATCCTAAAGTAAACGCTTTCTTAGATGGCGAAGAAATGGTGATGAATGATTTCGTTGATGTATCTATAGCCGTAAGTAGCCCAAAAGGACTTATGGTTCCGGTAATGCGAAACGTGGAAAATATGACTATGTGGGAAATAGAAGCTGAAGTAAAACGCCTAGCTATCAAAGCAAGAGACGGTAAGTTAACTATTCCTGAAATGACTGGCGGTACATTTACGATCACCAATGGTGGCGTATTTGGTTCTATGCTAAGTACACCTATAATAAACCCTCCACAAAGCGCTATCTTAGGGATGCACAACATTGTGGAGCGTGCCGTAGTAGAAAATGGAAACATAGTCGCTCGTCCTGTAATGTATGTAGCACTCAGCTATGACCACCGTATCATAGACGGCAAGGAGTCCGTAGGATTCTTAGTTGCCGTAAAAAACTACCTGGAAAATCCAGAGACGATGCTCATGGGCAAAGACCCTATGGACATCCTTATGGGATTATAGCTATTTGTAAAACGATGCAAAAGCATCGCCTCTTGAACTGACAATCCTTTAATAAGATTTTGTCTTAAGATACAAAACTCTCTTGCCATTGGTAAGAGAGTTTTTTTTGCCTTATTCTGAAGGAGCATTCAACATTAAAGAATCTATAGGAGGCATACTTAGCGCTCAACTGACTAGCTACTAGTAATTAATTCTTTATTTCTCAATTGTCAGTGCGTTGTCGTTTTACTCCCGTTACCATTCTACTAAAGTAAATTACTGTATTTTAGTGGGCTTAAATTATGTCAAACATTAAAATCAAACACCTCGCTCTATCCCTTGTAATCCTCTGTTTTTCTCAGCTGTCGTTCTCCCAACAGATGCCAATAGACTTCTCAGATCGTTCGGAAAACTTCAACGGTTTTTCTGGAAGTGGGTTTTCTTTCACTCAAGACCCAGATGATTCTCAAAACGATGTCGGACAGTTTTTTAATAATGGAGCCGACGTATGGCAAGGATTTACACTTGATTTAGACAGGTCCATTGATTTAGATTTTCAGAATACTATTTTGTTATCCTTCTACGGATTTGATCCTAATGCACATACCGTCCTCTTAAAATTGGAGAATGGAATCAACCCAGATGTTGAGGTTATACAAAATATCCCTACGGGCGGGGGCTGGACACCAAATATTACATTTGACTTTTCTAATGCAGTGCTTAGTTCAGATGGCACCACTCCTGTTAATGCTACTGGAAAATATGACAGACTAACCATTTTTATTGATGGAGGTCTGACCACTGCAGGTACTTATTTAATAGACGATATAGACGACGGCTCTACAGAAACCGACCCCAATAGTATAGATGTAGAATACACCAAATTAGTTTGGCAGGACGAGTTTGATACCCCTGGAGCGGTGAACACTGCGAATTGGCACCATCAAACAGAAGTAATTGTTCCTGGTGTAGGATGGGCAAATAACGAAGCCCAGCATTACACCAATCGCCTAGATAATTCGTTCGTTGATTCTGATGGCTTTCTAAACATTGTAGCAAAAAAGGAAACATTCTCAGACCAGAATCTGGTAAAACAGTACACTTCAGCGCGTTTAAATTCAAAATTTGCCTTCACCTATGGCAGAGTAGATGTTAGGGCAAAAATGCCCATAGAACAAGGCACTTGGCCAGCAATTTGGATGCTTGGCAAAAATATTCGAGAAAACGGCACGTTTTGGGACCCTAGTTTTGGAACTACCAGTTGGCCGGCATGTGGCGAAATCGATATCATGGAACATGGGATATTCCCGGGTGAAGATATCAATTACATCAGTAGTGCACTGCACACTCCTTGCTGCTATGGAGGGAACCCCAATAAGGGAGGAACCATTGCCAAGAATTTAGGTTCTGATTTCCATGTTTACTCTGTAAACTGGTCGCCAGACCAAATTACATTTCTATTGGATGGCGTAGGATTTTACACCTATAACCCCGCGGTTAAAGACGCGAGTACATGGCCATTTTTTGAAGATCAATTTCTATTGCTCAATGTTGCTATGGGTGGTATAGCTGGAAACATAACATCAGGGTTCACGCAAAGTGCTATGGTCGTAGATTACGTGCGAGTGTACCAAGAAGATGTAGCGAGTGCTAACACCCGTATACACAACACGCTGCGCGTTTATCCCAACCCTGCAAAGGATAGGATTAATATCTCTGCAAGTACAGCTGCAAGTACTATATCCCTTTATGATGTATTTGGCAAACGAGTGCTTCGCAAAGTAGAAGAAACTAGCACGCTAGATGTGAATGGTCTCACCCCGGGCATTTATTACCTAGAGGTCTATTTTGATGACGAGCGACTAGTTAAGAAAGTTATTATTAACTAACCTCTTTAGCTCATTAAGCTTGAAGACGGTTAGTAGAAACATCTAGTCCAAAACTCTAAACTACAGATTAAAAAAGCGACCAATACAGGGAGACCTATGCCACATTTGATTTCAATAAGACTATCTAAAATCTCCAATCCACCAGTTTCAGGTTTTGAAAAGCACCAACTATTAAAATAATCCGTAGCGAAAATAAGGATTTCCATTCCGAGCTTAAATCTTAATCCAGAAACTAGGCTATAAAGATTCATCCCTCTACTTTTTACGATTAGGAACAAACAAACTACACTTGAAAAGTATTGGTTTTAATCGGAAACTATCACTAGTCAATCGGAGCAGTTTTAGACTGATTTAAATCTCCTTCACCACTGCAGGTCTTTGACTCAGCTCATGATAACAGATTCTATCTTTCACGAAATAATGAACCACCATACTTCTGCGTGTTTTATCTTTATTCAGATGCGGCATACCTCCGTGCAGTAAGTTTGCGTGCCACACAAATACGTCTCCCTTTTTTGCTGAGAGTACTTCTGCTTTTAATCCCTTTTCTTCAATAATCCGCTGCTGATACTCTTCGTAATTTTTATTCGGATTGGCAGACAACACAGCTCCAGTTGCATTTCCCATATCTAAATTACTAGCGTAGGGTAACTTATGGCTGCCTGGATAATAAAATAGTGGGCCATTATCTTCTTCAATATCATCCAGTGCCACCCAAATAGCTATAAGGCCTCCCTGTGGGTAAGTAGCCATATGAACACTATCACTATGAGCCGCTTGTTCGCTGCCATATTGGAAATTGATACTTTGAAAAGGTACTATCTTCTCGTTCGTCAAACGCTCAAGGAGTTCCCGTAATGACGGATCATTTATAATTTCTCCAAGTAAGGCTACTTTTTCATACGCAAAGAGCACCTTCTTTCCCGTATAATTAAAGGATACTGTTCCATTGTCCAAGGCTCTTGCCATGGCCTGATTTATCTCCTCTACAAAATCACTTGAAAAATGCTGTTTTAAATGAAGATAACCGTCCTTCTCCCATTGCTCATTTGAAGAAACTACGTCCGCTACTTGAGGTAGCTTATCAAAATGCTTTGAACTAATACTCTGCCAAACTGGTCTCTTGATTTGATACTTATCATAGATGGGCTTATTTCTCCTTAAATACTTATAATTCAATAAATTATTGACGACATATACTACCTTTAATCTGCGCAGTATCCCGGTATATTTGTCATAAAAGGCCACTTATACCAACTCTATAATCTCTAATTCTTTGTTTTCTGCTACGTAGTTTGGCAGACTACTTTTAATCATTTCTTCCAGTTTACTAATGACACTTTCCTTCGCATAAAACTTAGTATATATCAATCCTACTGCTCTACCTGCGTTATCCGCTCTAAAAGCGCGCAGATTATCTATGGAAGTATCATCCAATTCTCCTGCTTCCCACTCTGGCATTATGGTAGCTCCACCTTCTAAATCCACTACTTTCTTAAGCGTTTGTAGGCTTCCACTCTCATAGTTCAGCGCCAGATGATTCAGCTTATCATCTGGAAGTGAACATAAATTTATCGTCTGTGTACGAAAACAGTTCCCTTCGCTAAGTAGCCATAATTTATCTGCCAGTAAATCATCTGCGTCCCATGATTTTTTGCCATAAGCAGGATGATTAGGATGCGCATATATTCTAAACTTTTCTACATACAACTGCTTTTCTATCAATCCATTATTGTGCAACGGTGTACTCACTATACCTACGTCCAGCCTATTGTGCTCTAACTCTTCTACTATCTCGTGAGTTAAGGCTTCTTTTATGCTCAGTTTCAGGTCTGGATACTTTTGAGCCACCTGACTTATCAACCTAGGCACTAGCGAATTAGCTATCGTAGGCAGCACTCCTATCTTGAGCGAACCACTTACATCACCCGTATGATCTTTGAGTATTGTCTCTATCTGCGCAGTCTCATTATAGATTACGCGAGCTTGTTCTATTATTTTCTCTCCAATAGCGGTAGGCGCTATGGGCTGCTTGCTCCTATCGAAAATGATAACTCCCAATTCCTCCTCCAGCTTTTTCATCTGCATACTGAGTGTAGGCTGAGTTACAAAACTAGCTTCTGCTGCTTTTATAAAATTGCGATGCTCATCTAGAGCAATAAGATAATGTACTTGTATCAAAGAGATATTTAGCATAAAACAAAGGTAGTTTTTTTTACCCTGCAGTACAGAATTAACCTGGGACTTTCAACTAAAATAGTCGTAGGCTATATCTGTTCTCTCAGCTCAGACACCTTCTCCCTCAAAACCTTAAAAAACTGATAGCGAAGCTTCTCTGAAACCTCACTCAATAAAATTGACTTTAAGCGGATCTGCTCTATCCAACGATTACATTCGTCAGAGAAATGTGGGCTGAAGGACATCAATGAATTGAACGAATTGAAACTGACGTACGTATACGTCTTTCCATCTTTGAACGCCTGAATGCAATTATTACTTAAGAAGATATCGCTTTGATACATCTCAAATGGGCTAGAGATAGTCCCTTCTTTAGTCTGTATCAACTTACGACCAAGTTGAGCTTCCTGCTCCAACTTATTGAGCAAAGCTTCAATGTCATCACATATTTGAAGGGCACTTTTCTTGTCTACAAACAAACCAGACTCTAAATAATACTGGACCTGCTTTATTGTACTATCCAGGGTCTCAGGGGCCCAAATCTCGGTACTAGCAACACCATGATAATTCTTATAAATCCTATCTGTTATATCTTCGTATTCACCCAGACTTTCATTGGCATCGTACTTTTTCGTAGCAAAATCCGGAAGATTAAGTACACTGCGTTGCCAAAAAAACAGTTTAAATCTGCTGAGACTCTTAAACCCAAACTGCCTAAAATAAGGTAAATCCATAGCAGTCATAACAATACGAGCTTCACCTGCCCCTACCTTGCTCAGCATACCCATTTCTTGTTCTATCCCTGAAAGATAATTTATGATACTGAACTTATCCTTAAACATCCCATTGAACTGAAATGGTACTAAACGCCCTTCATAGTTAATAACTGAATCAAATGAGATATTGAATTTTAGACAAATTTTCTGAATCTCATCATAAGTAAGTGCAGTATCACCACGCATACGGCGGTAAGCAGCATCAACATTCACGCCCAATAGTTCGGATAATTCTACGGCTAAGTTTTTATTCCCAAGTCTTTCCTTGCATTGGGCTATCAGTCTAGATTGGCTCATTATTATTTATTTTCACAAATATATAACTCCTAAAACCTAAGTTTAATTATAAATTGATAATTAAATCAGCATCCTAACTTCCACTATATTAAATATCATTTAAAAAATATGTTTATCATTCAAATAAAAACTAATTTACTACCACTAGCATAGACTTAAACGCTCCATCTAAAAATCTAATAAGATACATTCCCGCATGAACATCAGAGACATCGAGATGCTGACCTCCACCCAACTCACCTATTGCGACAACTCTTCCGTCATAGCCTATAAGTTCTACTTGATATACACTAGCGGAACTAAGTGACACCTTATCTGACGTAGGATTGGGATATAGAACGACCTCTTTTGTCTCCAAGACTCTCACTCCAGCTAGCTTTTCCTCCGCTCGCTGCACTGCAGCATATGCATTCACCTTTCCCCATCCCCACTTCGTGCTTCCGGAAGAGGGAATCACGCCCGTCCTATTGTCTTCTCGTGCAGTAGTGATAAGTATCTCTTTCGCTTCATCGTACCAAAGGTTCGGATTAGCCGCTAACATCAATGCTACTACCCCTGCAGTAGCCGGACTGCTCATACTCGTTCCGCTTAACCGCGAAAAGGGATACGATTTCCCCTTGAAGATAATGGATTCATCTACAGTCACATTGGCGTCGGTAAATGAAGATATACTGCTCATAACACCTACTCCTGGAGCAGAAACATCTGGTTTTAATCGTTCATCTATGGTAGGACCGTAGCTGGAAAAATCTGCTATAAATCCACCGCCTATTACGACTCCATCCCTACGCACTTCACTTTGATGTGCCGCTACTGTTATCACAGAAGCAGTACTCGCTGGCTCACCAAGACTGTAGAAAGCGTCTCCTGCCTCCCAAGTAGGCAACCAAGCAGTGAAAGGCATTCCCCAGTTCCCTACATCAGTGGTAAGTTCCGTTACATTGTAGTAATGCACGGTGCCGCTTTCAGCGTAAGATTTCAGGCCAATGTTAAAGGCCGAATTCTCATTTCGCACTCTTAATCGTATGTGTGGTTTATTATTCAGTGGATGTGGAGCATCTATCGCTACGTTATAAAACACAGTATCACTGCCTGCAACCAGAAAACTGTCTAGATACCTGCTATCATCTGTAAAATACAATGGTGACCTTAGTACTAGATTCTTAGCGTTATCATACACCGTAATTCCTGCTCCAAAATTTTTATTTTGCTCTCCCCACATACTGATACTCTGACCCCAAAGATTAGGATTAGAACCTCTAAAAAAATCTATTTTACTTTGCAGTGTATCGTTGCTGAATGTTCGTTTTATATGAAAAGTTTCGTCCCCGTTATTCCCTCCAGAGGTTACAAAAATCACTCCCTCGCTTGACAATATATTGATTGCATCACTTACTAGCGATGTCCCATCCAAAGGCCCCAAGTTATAGAGCCCCCAGCTCATATTAATTACCAATCTTTTATTGCGTTTAGCAGCTTGCGATTGCATCCAATTAAAGGCATCTATGACTGCTGCTTCATCTACTAAAAAGGTCACAAAAAGAAACTCTGCTTCATAGGCAACCCCTCTATGCTGAGTACCGCCACCACTACCACCAGCAATACCTGCTACGTGACTCCCGTGATAGGCATTCCCGTAGATATTTGACGTATCACTTCCTGCAGCCAACAGCTCATCCTCTCCTTGATATACTGTGCCGTAGTCATAGCCGTCTGGAGCAGGACCACTTCGCTTAAACTGGTCCCAAGCAGCAACAATACGTGTGTGCTTTAGCGCAGTATCATAAAACATAGGATGCGTATAGTCAAAACCCCAATCCGTCACTCCAATAATTACATCCTTACCGGTATATGAGGCGTTTAGTCCAATTCCTGTAGTCACACTATCCGCTCGCAAATCTGGGATAGCACGTATGAGATTGGGGTGTACTTTATTCGCTTTTTGCAGATACAACACTCCCTTCATAGATACGAAAAGCTCAGCTTGTGATGCAGATAATCTTAGGGTTAGCACATCACCTGTGCGAGAACCAATTCGTCCTCCTAATTGAGCGACTGTAGCTTCATCAAAATCAGCGCTCACTTTAGCTAAAAACCGCTGAGCATTCGTTGATGATTCTTTTATACTTCGCAAAGTAGTAATAGGCATTTCTGCTTGACTAAAACCCAGAAGACTAACTAGAAGTACTGTTACTAAAGATACTATACCTTTCATGTCTTCGAAGATAAATAATTTGGACAACCTCATCCGATTAAAAAGCCATTCAACAAGTAATGGCTTTAAGCATAAATAAGATAGTTGTCTAACCCAAGTGCAAAGCTGCCATTACTCCACCAGAAAGGGCTAAAAAAGCGACTATGTAAGACGCGTCTATTAAAAATAGTTTCAAGGACTTTCGCTGATACAAGTAATGTATTCCTGTAGCTGTGGCACCGTAAAGTAATCCTGTCATCGCTCCATGAAATGCTCCATGTGCGAATGTCTGTTCTGCTACGGCGTGACTTTTAATAACAAATTCATTGAGAGGGAAAGACATAATAATCATACAGACTAGTGCCAGACCGTGAGTTAAGCCAATTCCTTTTTTTGCATCCTCCTCCGAAATACCAGTTTCGGCTTGCCACTGTTTTCCAAAAAGAACTGTGTACCATAAAGATCCTAACAAGAAAGCAGCAATGCCGCCAATTACGGGCTCTAAAAATTCCATGTTGTTTAATTTATTTTAGTTTGTTGGCGAAAAAATTAAACAAAATAAATTAATTTCTCACTTTGGAAACACAAGAGAGAGACTTTCTTCCTATCCAAAAAACGCTACTACCTTTTCCACTACACTAATATCTCTAAGCTTATGACCAAAGCCCGTGGTAGTGAAAAGTTCAGAATTTTCCCAATTTCGGTGTATGCTCTGAGCATGCTTATAAGGGGCATCTACATCTTCGGTATCGTGGATGAGCAGACCTTCTGCTGTTTGTTTCTTGGCAAACTTTTCTGCAGAATAGTAACTCGGCGGCTTACCAATCGTTTTTTCAATATACCTATGCATATTATCGTATACCCGCTGGTTTATTTTTAGCACCTTGCCATACGCCTCTAAAAACTCTGACACTTCTCCAGGTGTGCCGAGCAACGCCATTTTCTTAGGAGATAGTTCTGGCTTTTCATTGAATAAGTATAAGCTCCCAAAAGCTCCCAAGCTATGTGCTAAAATATACTCTACAGAATACATCTCTAGCAGCTTCTCTATCAATCGAGCATAAACAATAGCATTGAGAAATTTACCTTCTGATTTTCCGTGCCCTGGAGCATCAATGGCTACGACTCGGTACTTCTCAAAATCGAGCTCTTCTATAAACTTCTTCCATCTAAAAGTCTGGCTATGCAGTCCGTGTAGGCACAGTATCGTCTGAGGACCACTTCCCCATTCGTACACAGCAATTTTCTTTCCCTCAAAATCTAAAATAGATTGTCTACTCGTCTTTAGAAACGCAGCCTGAGCTGGCTTTAATTTTACTGAAAATGGATAACAAAACACCAGGAAGGCGTGCTTGCCTCCTATCTTCTTGGAAAGAAGATTGATGACATTGAGATACGCTCCGAGTGAGAAAATAATGAGTTTTTGCACCTTTTAATTAGTTGATAGTTTTTGAGTACTTATAAAGTGCAAAGTTAATGAGGAATTGGAGATTGGTCTTTTCTAAAAAGTTCTTAGCATAGGAAAATGTTATTTTAGAGACGGCAGTACAAAATCTCAGTACTCACTACTCCTAATTTCAACATCTCACATCTCCAGGTCTCAAAATCTCAATACTCAATACTCCAGGTCTCACTACTCACTACTCAAAATCTCAATACTCATAAAACATAATCCCCCAACACCAAAGCAGCAAGCGTCTCCACGATAGGTACTGCTCGAGGCACTACGCACGGATCGTGACGACCTGTAGCTTCAAGTTCTACTTCATCACCAGAAGTGTTTATAGTAGACTGCAGAGTCCCAATAGTAGCTGTAGGCTTGAATGCTACTCTGAATACGATATCCATCCCATTGGAGATACCACCCTGTATACCTCCAGAGTTATTCGTTTTCGTATAAGGCTTGCCATCCTTCATTTCGAAAGAGTCATTCACTTCTCTCCCTCGCTTACTGCTCATCTCAAATCCACCACCGAGCTCAAATCCTTTCACCGCATTTATACTTAACATAGCGTGGCCCAAGGCTGCATTTAATTTATCAAAGACTGGATTACCTAACCCTGCTGGCACACCGCTGACTACACACTCTATGATACCGCCTAGACTGTCTTTGTCCTTTTGAGCTTGCTCTATGGCAACTATCATATTAGCGGCTACTCCTTCATCTGGGCAACGAACAATGGTAGCGTCTACTTCTTCTATAGTATATAATATTGCCGGAGTTTCCAGCTTTACTCCCCCTATCTGCTTGACATAGGCTGAGATCTTTATCTGATTTTCTTTTGCTAAGTAGTCTTGAACAAGAGCTCCTCCTGCTACCCAGCCTGCAGTGACTCTGGCACTACTCCTGCCTCCCCCTCTGTAATCCCTATTGCCGGCACTATAACGAGCATCGTACGTATAATCAGCATGACTTGGGCGATACACTTCTTTTAAGTGAGCGTAGTCTTTGGGTTTGGCGTTATTATTTTTTAGCTGAAAATGAATAGGTGCGCCAGTCGTTTTACCATTAAACACACCACTATTAATGATTACCTTATCTGCTTCTTCACGAGGCGAAGACACCCGAGACTGACCGGGCTTACGCCTGTCTAATTGACCTTGTATGTAGTCTACATTTAAGCTAAAACCTGCTGGGAAGCCATCGAGGATAGCTCCCACCACTTCGCCGTGTGATTCGCCGTAACTGGTTAGTCGTATATTTTTCCCTAGTGTGTTCACTGATGTCAAAGATATTTAATTTCAAATCCTACTGATTTCATATCCTCCCAAAAGTGGGGATAGGATTTCTGTACTGCATTTTCATTCTCTATGCGAATAGACTCTTTAAGTGCCAATGGGGCTACGCACATAGCCATTCTATGGTCATCATATGTAGGGAATTCAGTATCTTTTATCAAGCGATACTCTTCAGCATTTAGCTCCCAGATATTCTCTTTTTTAACAATGCTCACTTGCACTTTGGCTAGATGTTCGGTTAGAGCCGATTCTCTATCACATTCCTTATACTTCAAGCTTTCCAAGCCTTTAAATTCGTGAAACTTACACCCTAGCGCAGGAAGTAACATCCCAAAAGTCATCGCACTATCGGGATACTGAGAAAACTGCATTACATCCGGACACTCTACCTTTCCTTGTCGCTCTTTGGATATCAGCATACCCCCCTCCTGTTCTTCGAAGACCATTCCTGTATTACCTACTTCGAATAGATGTTTTCGCTCCTTCTGCATATTATCTAATCGTAGTCCAGGAAAAAACAACCTACACTCTTTAGATAAATGTGCCATACTAAACCAGTAATAAAACGAGCTCCAATCCGGCTCCACTAAGAAATATTCTCCATCAAATTTTTGTTGCTTACTTACTGAAATGTACATCCCCTTCACAAAAACAGAAAAACCCATTCTACGTAAACACGATACCGTAAGTAAAACATAGGAGTACGATGACATTTTGGTATTTACCTTAAGGTTAAAGTCACCTTCTATCTTCGGAGCTATGAGTAACAGGGCTGAAATAAACTGACTGCTCTTCACTTTCGTTAGGTCTATAAGACTCGTATTTGCTTTTAATGACTTTCCAACTATGCGCAGAGGCGCTTGACCTTCCTTTTCTAAATACGTGATATCTGCACCAAACATACGAAGTGCATCTACAAGTTCTTTAATAGGGCGCTCCATAAGTCTCCCTGTGCCCCTTAGTGTATATTCTCCTTCACCAGTTGCAGCATACGCCACCATAAAACGAAAGACCGTGCCAGCATCTTGTACATCTATATCACGAACGTCACGATCCAGTATATCTTTCAGCAATACGGAATCATTTGCATTGCTCAGATTATCAAGTTTCAAATCTGGCTCATAGAGCTTTTTTAGAATGAGCATCCTATTGCATATACTCTTAGAGCTAGGAAGCGCTATGGTTCCTTTGAGTATTCCTGTAGGATGAGATATGCGTATCATTGCAGTTTACGAACGTAGTTCAGTGATTCTTCTATTAGTTCAACAGATACAGTATAATCTTGTTTACAATCACCTATAGACTGAAGAAGAGAAAAATTAATTCCATCTCCATCATTCTTCTTATCTTTTTGTAGATAAGGAAGCAACTCTTTTATACTCGGGATAGGCTCATCTACTTTTGATAGTAATCGCAGTATGACTGTACTAATTTTGTGGTTTTCATCTACGGACAGTCCTGATAACTTCGTACTTATGTAAGACTCTGCTAGCATGCCTATAGCTACAGATAACCCATGACTTAATGCCTCGTTTTCATCATTGTTATGAAGACTATGCGATTCTATAGCATGGCCTATGGTGTGTCCGAAGTTCAGTCGTTTACGAATGCCTTCATCTCTAAAATCTTGTTCTACATGTCGTTGTTTGATCGCAATAGAGTCAAGAATAAGCGCATTATCCAATTTACTGTTTTCTTTTAGAAAAAGCATCTTCACTTTGTTATAGTGGTTACGGTCCGCAATGAGTCCGTGCTTCAGCATTTCGACATATCCATTTACCCGTTCTGAGTAAGGCAGTGTCTCTAAAAACGTTGGACAGATAAACGTTTCTTCAGCTTGAGCGAATAGGCCTATATAATTTTTAAAACCAAGAAAATTAACTCCCGTTTTACCTCCCGTACTCGCATCTACCATAGCCAATAGACTAGTTGGCACTAACACTACACGCATACCTCGCTGATAGCAAGCCCCAGCAAAGGCTCCCATATCACAAAGCACACCTCCGCCTAGACACAGTAAAATAGTTTGACGACTAGCATTCAACTCCGTTAATTTTTTCCAGATATATTCACAGCTATTTAGGTTTTTATACCCTTCACCGTAAGGAACTGTGACGTAAGGCAAATCTGCACCGAGTAGTGGATAGCAGTCATCCAATGTATGCTTATCCGCAAGTACTACTATACTGTCAGCATGTGCTGCTATGAAGTCTCTAAGCTGAATTAAACCTTGTTTCAATGTAGTGCGAAGGTAATACTACGCAGCCATTTACACCGAATAGTTAGTCATACCTATGAATCACTACATCTACATCCCATACTCCCCTACGCGGCAGATCTACAAAGAAGCCTACACTTTGCCCGGGATTAAAGTACGTTTCTACCCATACATACTCATAATCTATGACAAAGCCACGCCTATCGTATAAGCGAATCTCCAACTGTATAGCATCTATGTAGGTCTCTCCATCATTAAATAGTTCCCCTTGTACAACGGTACCCCAAGCATATGCCTGATATTCGTAGTAAACATCTGCATCGGTTACCGGAGGTACATTGACCACAACAGTCTCTCTTACACACCCGCTAAAAAGTAATAAAATCGTTCCAAGTGTCAGTACCCATTTTTGCTTCATCATTGTTTATTTTTTTATACAGTTAAATCCCGCAACACCTCTTCGCTGCTTCCATTTTATTAGGATATAGATAAATAGAAGTATCACTCATTATGTATAATCCAAAGTATGTACCAAAATGGTAAAGTGAATGCAGCTCTTCATAAAATTGGTTTGTTAAAATCAATGAAAGGGTTGTTACTTTGAAGTCTTTATGAAGAAACAACTCATCTGGATAATTCTACTGTTAGCAGCAGGCTTAAGTGCTTATTTTGTATTCATTTCATCCAATGGAGAATCTGGTCTAAGAGACGAAACCAATTTCGCCTACGAAGACATAGGTGACATCAGTAAAATACGAATAAAGGACCGAGAAGGAAGTGTAGTGGTAATGACTAGACAAGGTGATCACTGGATGATAAACGACAGTTTCAGAGCGTTTCCTGCATTCATGGACCAGATCTTAAATAAGACCATAGCTAAGATTCGCATCTTGGGCCCTGTACCTAAAACTGCACAAGAAAATGTTATCCGACAGATGGCAGGTAGGTCCATCCACGTTCAAATATATGATAGCGAAGGAGACTTGGCTCGGGACTATTACGTGGGAGGAGGAAACCCAGACATGTCGGCAACATACTTGCACATTAATGGATCAAAAACACCTTATCTAGCCAACATACTAGGGTCTCCTAGCTTACTCGAAGCTCGATTTAGTGCTAACCCTAATGACTGGATCGATAGGGAAGTATTCGACTACGAAGCAGAAGAACTAGCAAGTATTACCGTAACCCATGCACAAGAGCCTGAGGAATCATTTACGCTAACTAGAGTAGATAGCACGTATACTATATCCCCTGCCATATCAAACTTATCACAATCTGCTGCTAGGAGCTACTTCGCTCTGTTTTCTTTTAAAAACTACGAAGGTTTTGCAGAGTACCTTACTGAATCAACAAAGGACTCTATAATGCAGTCTGCACCTTTTCTTACGATTACCACCCGCACCAATTCAGGAGAAGAAAGATCTATGCATCTTTTTGAGAAAAAGAGCACGACCAATAACTCACTTTATGACCGCAATGGGAATATGATAGTGGAAGATACCGAAAGGTATTTTGCTAAAATATCATCGTATCCGTTTTTAGTTACAGTACAGCACTATGTGATGGGAAAGCTAATAGCTAAACGAAGTTACTTTTTAGAGGAGTAACTCTCTAAAACCCATAGGTATTAGCGGCATTTCTCCATTTTTCTACGACCGTATGCATATCGTGAGGTAGCTCTGAGTCAAACTGCATCCACTCCTTAGTGGTAGGATGCTCAAAACCTAGTGACTTAGCGTGCAATCCTTGTCTAGGCATTATACTGAAGCAATTATCTACAAACTGCTTGTATTTACTAAACACCACTCCTTTTAAGATGCGATTACCCCCATAGAAATCATCACTAAATAGCGGATGACCAAGATGCTTGAGGTGCACGCGTATCTGGTGCGTACGCCCCGTCTCTAGTTTACACTCCACTAAACTCGTATATAGAAAATCTTCCAACACCTTGTAGTGAGTAACGGCGTGTTTTCCTCTATTTTCATCCTCACTTAACACTACAAAACGTTTTCTATCGTACTGGTCTCTTCCTATTATAGAACTGATGGTACCCTCTTTTTCTTCCATACTCCCCCATACCAGTGCTTGATAGGTGCGTTCTATGGTGTGATCTTTAAACTGCTTGCTTAAATGAGCCATAGCAGCATCTGTCTTAGCGATCACCAGGAGTCCACTTGTATTTTTATCTATCCGATGCACTAGCCAAGGACGTTTACCCTTATGCAGTGCCTTTTTATTATCCAGTAAAAATGCAAGAGCGTTGAGCAGTGTACCTCTGTGGTTCCCAAATCCTGGGTGCACCACCATACCTGCTTCCTTATTGACTATCATCAGTGCATCATCCTCATACACTATGTTTAGCGGTATATCTTCAGGTATTACTTCGAGCTCACTTGGCTCTTTATCTACCAAGACCTCTATATGATCTTTTGGTTTAGCCTTGTAATTAGACTTAACTGCCTTACCATTAACCACCACCTGTTTACGCTCTATAGCTTCTTGCAGTTTATTTCTACTAGCACCTTCTATTTTATTGACCAAGTACTTATCTACCCGCTCAGGCTCTTGACCTGCATCTACCGTGAATACGTACATTAAAAAAAGTGCATCTTCGGTTACTTGTATTTCGTTATCAGCAGTATTGGACATTTATTGTATATTATTTGGTTTTTGGGCAAGAACTAATCCGAATGAGATTATCTTTGTTTAGTACAAAGGTATTACGAATAACATATGATAACACACGAATCATCCTTAGAAAACTTCACAGAGCAATTTGAGTACGTTTTAGATAACTACACCTCTCATGGCCTCGGGGTTGACGATTTTGATAATATAGTATTAGGTGGACTAGGCGGTAGCGGTATAGGTGCGGTTCTAGCTAAAAACTGGTTTTTTGACAAATGTCCTATTCCGATAGAGTCTGTAGCAGATTACCACTTGCCAAAGTACATCAATAGAAAGACACTAGTGGTGCTTAACTCTTACTCTGGGAATACAGAAGAGACGCTACAGATGTTTGAGGAAGCAAAAGCAGAAGGCTGCCACATCATTATACTTACAGGTGGAGGAAAGCTAAAAGAGCTAGCTACTGCAAACAATCTAAAGACCTATGACCTTGCAGGTGGATACCAACCACGTATGACTGTAGGCTTTGGGCTTAGTATCATCTGTATGATACTGGGAGAACTGCTAGGCACAGACTACACACCAGTAATCGAAGGCGTTAAAGAACACTTCGAGAAAAACCTAAGCAGACAAAAAGAAAGTGGTACGCGTATTTTTGACTTCTTCAAGAATACTCCCCGTAAAAAATTCGTCATCGTATGCGATAGAGAGTTTGCTCCAGTAGCAGTGCGTTTCACTCAGCAGCTCAATGAAAACAGCAAGCTAGAAGGTTTTGTGAATGTGCTACCAGAAGCCAATCACAATGTCATTGAAAGCTACATAGATAGGCTTGATACTAACTTTATCATGCTTTACTCTACGAATAATGAAAGAGTAACTGCTCGTTTTGATTTCTTAATCTCTCACTTAGAGCTTTCTAACAATAAAGTACTTCCACTTCAGATTCCAGAATATACGCTTGCATCTATTTTCGATGTAATCTACAGACTGGACTGGGTGAGTGTACACTTTGCTAATGAGCTGGGTTCTGACATGATGAATGTTCCTATTATTATGAATTTAAAAGGATTCTTATCTGATTTAGAGATAGTAGAAGAGGATTAATAATTCACAATAGCAGAAAACTAAAAAGCCCTAAGAATCGAATCTTTAGGGCTTTTTAGTTCACATTGAAAGCATTTATCTACCCTAACCCTCTTAATGAATTAATCTAACCCTAATTCATAAGCTGAATCTCTCCTAAAGTTTGTAAACAGCTCTTGGTGTGAGATCTCCTGGCAGACTTCAAGAGTAAGTAGTTCATAATGCAAAACACCTCTAGAGTAATGTAATCTTTTCACAACCGACCCTAAGGACAATCCAATGCTTATTTTTTATCCGAAAGAATAGTGCAAGGGGTCCATAAAAAAAAAGGCCTCAAGTGAAAATCACTTGAGGCCTTAACTATTATTTATCCGTACGTATTACTTACCGAACTTCTTCATATAGTCTACTACTATCGGAGTAGCTATACAGATAGAAGAATAGGTACCTACTGCCACACCTACTAGTAAGGCGAAGGTGAATCCTTTTAGTCCCTCTCCACCGAATATAAATAGGATTAGGATAACGAGTAATGTAGTCAACGAAGTAATTAATGTTCTACTTAGCGTAGTATTGATTGCTTTGTTAATTACCGGGCTTATATCCTTCTCGTGCTTGTTTAAGCCTAAGAACTCTCTCACACGGTCAAACACTACCACTGTATCATTTATAGAGTAACCTACTACTGTAAGTATAGCTGCTATAAATGCTTGATCTATACTTAACTCAAATGGCACTATACCCCAAAGGATAGAGTATAACGAGAAGACTATCAATACATCGTGGAAGATAGCTGCTGTAGCTCCTAAACTGAAACCTACATTCCTAAACCTAACCAAAATATACAAGAACATCCCGATGATCGCTAAAGCAATTGCCCAGCTAGATCTCACTTTGATATCCTTTGCTATAGTCGGCCCTACTTTACTATTCGATAGGATATTATCTCCAGTTACATTGTATTTCTTAAGTGCAGAAAGGATAGCTGCTTCTACTGTTTTACCCGCATCAGCTTCTTGACTATCGATTTCATATGAAGTTGTAATCTTGTATTGGTTAGCTTCACCATAGGTCTTCACTTCAGTATTCGCATCTGTAAGTGTAGTACTTAGTGCATCTTTAATCGCTCCAGAGCTTGCGCCTTCTAAATTCATCACATAACTCCATCCTCCTTTGAAGTCTACACCTGTAGATACTCCCTTGGTAGCTAAAGATATAACACCTAGTACAATAATAACTCCTGAAATCATGTAGAATAACTTACGCTTTCCGATAAGGTCCCAATCAAGTAGATTTAATTTCTTACCAATCTTCTCAGAGATACTCGTGTAGAATGAAGTTTCTTTTCCTTTTTTGATATCATTATCAATGAACAGTCTAGTTAAGAATATAGACGTAAATAATGAAGAAAGGATACCGATAACAAGTATTACTGCAAAACCCATAACTGGTCCTTTACCAAGAACCCAAAGGATAACACCTGCAATAATTGTTGTGATATTGGCATCTATAATAGAAGAATATGCACCAGAGTAACCATCTTTAATAGCAGACTTGAATGATTTACCTGCTGTTAGCTCCTCACGCACTCTCTCAAAGATAAGTACGTTCGCATCCACTGCCATACCAATGGTAAGTACTAGACCTGCCATACCTGGAAGCGTAAGTGCCGCGTGCAAACCTGCAAGTACCCCTATTATAAAAATAAGATTAACTAATAGTGCTATGTCAGCGTACAATCCTGCTTTACCATAGTACACTACCATAAATACGATTACTAACAAGAAACCTACTACTAAAGAGATCAGTCCTGCAGAGATAGCTTTAGCACCTAGCGTAGGTCCTACTGTAGTTTCCCCTGTGATTTTCACTGGAGCAGGAAGCTTACCTGCTTTTAATATATTAGCTAAATCTGTAGCTTCTTCTATTTCATAGTTTCCTGTGATTACTGAGCTACCGTTAGGTATCTCGCCATTCACTGTAGGTGCACTATACACTTGATTATCCAGTACTACTGCGATACATTCTTTAGGACTTGCTGAAGATGCTTCTTTGGTTATTCTTCTCCATACAGAGGTACCTTCTTGGTTCATCTGCATACTTACAGCTATACTAAGATCGCTTTCACGTGTAGGTCTAGCGTCTGTAATCACGTCACCGGCAAGTGCAGGATCGCCACCTCTACCACTTTTTAGTGCGTAAATAGCTACAAAATCTCTACCGTCAATCTGAAATGGTTTAAATCCAAACTTAAAGTGCAAATTAGAAGGAAGTACAGCTTGCACATCTTTGCGCTTAAAGTAACCTTCAAAGAGTTTAACATCATTTGCATCTATATACCCTATCTCAGCACTCTGTGCCCAATTTTTACCCTCGTTGGCAACGTTTGGCACTATTTTGCTTAGTACAGGATTTTCTTTTTGTATTTCTTCTTTAGACTTTTCTACGCTGTCTCCACCTAAGCTATCCGTAGTACCTAGGTCTCCATCCAATAACGTACCGTCTTTACTCTCTGGCTCTGTAGTAGCTTCTGCAGCTGCAGAACTGGTTTCTTCAGTAGTATCGTTCAATAATTCTTCACCATAGACTACTTTATTTACCTGCTCTAAATATTCGAAACCTTTGTAATTAGGGAATACCTTCCAAAACTCAAGTTTTGCAGAACTGGTAATTAGGTCTCTCACACGCTGAGGATTATCTACCCCTGGAAGTTCTACTAAAATTCTACCATTATCTAGGCGCTGCACATTAGGCTGTGCTACCCCAAATTTATCAATACGAGTATTTACGATTTCGAATGCTCTACCAATAGCACTTTCACTCTCTCTTTTCAAGTAGTCAAAAACTTCTTGGTTCGTAGAGTTGTACTCGTTTGGCAATTCTGCTTTAAGACCCTTACCGTAAAATATACCTGCTATTTTACCCTCTGGATTAGCAGCATTATAATTCTTAGCGAGTAAGTCTACAAAGTTTTGCTGACCTAAAAACTCACTCTTAGACTTATTAAATGCATCTAAGAACGCTTTGTCATCTGTCTTGCCGGCCATTGCTTCTATCACAGCTGGAGTCTCAACTTCTAGGGTTACGTTCATACCACCTTGAAGGTCAAGACCTAGGTTAAGCTCATTCTCTTTACATTCTTGGTAAGTGAATCCTATACCTGGATACACCTCTTGCTGAGCCATAGAATCTAAGTAACTACGTTCGAAAGAATCTCTTTCAGTTCCTGGAGCGTACATGCTCTCTGCAGAAGCTTGCGCATTGTTTTCTACGTTATTCGTCACTAAAGTGAACGAAAGCTGGTAAGCACTGGCCAATATGAGCAGTACAGTAATAAATTGGATAAATCCTTTATTGTTCATTATATCTATATTCTGGTTAGATGTTTTGCGAAAATTTCAAAGGCTGCAAAAATATATTTATATGCCAAACTTAGCAATTAAAGTTTAAAGGGAACACAACTATATTTAAACACCCTATTTTTTTATGCTAGACTGAGCTATTACCTCATTAAACTTAGCGATTACATTGGCTAGGCATTTATCAAAATTGGTGGTGTTTCTAATGACATAATCGGCATCTGGTTTATGTGGCTTCAAAAACTCTTGATATGCTGGAAGCACGTGATTTTTCCACTGATACATCACCTCATCATGCGTCATACCTCGCTCCGAAGTATCTCGAGCGATCCTCCGCTGAAGCGTAACATCGTCATCTGCATCAATATACAGTCTGTAATCGTACATTTTATTCAATCCCTTATCCGCAAACACAAATAAACCCTCTACCAAAACAATGGGCGCAGGCCGATAAACAATCTCCTTCGGAAAAATATCTGGATTATTAAAGGTATACTCTACAAGCTTGACAGAGTCCCCTTTTCGCAGTCTTCTTATATCCTTTTTTATGCGATTGAAGTCTATACCAGTCGGATGATCAAAATTTACCATCCCATTTTCATCTCTCAGCTGCTCAGAAAGACCTTTATAGTAGTTGTCTTGTGTGATGACGCATACCTTATCCTCCCCAAATTCTTCACTGAGTCTGCGAATGAATGTAGTCTTGCCTGAAGCACTTCCTCCTGCTAATCCTACTAAAAATGTATCTGTACCTGCCACGGTGCGAATGTAAATATAGTCACTAAAAATTGAGTGATTTCTATGGATTAAACTGATTGATTCATTTGAGACTGATAAACCGACACAAAGTTTCGACAAAACTTTGGAAACTATTTGCCTGTTAAAAGTTTCCTGCGTGTATTTGCAGTAACATTTGGAAGAATCACAAAAAATATTGACCGGAGCAGCAGAACTTTTTATGCGAATAGGTATAAAAAGTGTTTCGATGGATGACATCGCTCGCGAAATTGGGGTAAGTAAAAAGACCATTTACAAGCATTTTAAAGACAAAAAACAGCTAATATTTAATGTCTTAGAAGCACGCATTCTTCAAGAAAAAGCTGCTTGCAATGAGTGTTACAGTAAAGATGGCAATGCTGTGCAAAAAATGATAGATATCAGCCGTCACATCAGTCACCAACACAGAGATATTAATCCAACTCTAATTTTTGATTTGCAGAAATATTATCCATCTGCATGGGCGAAAATGGAAACATTTCAGAAGGATTTCATTTCTGGAGTAATCATTCAAAACATCGAAGAAGGACAAACAGAAGGCCTCTACAGAAAAGAAATAGAGCCAAAAATAGCTGCGACCATGTACGGTGCTCTAATTCAGGGCATGATGCAACAACTAACCCATAGAGAAAACAACTATAATTTTAAAACACTTCACCTTCAAATGGTGAGTTATCACTTGCACGGCATTTGTACCATACCCGGAAGAGAATTCTTAAACAATCACGTAAACGAAATAACAAACGAATAATGAAATACGTTTTTACCCTTCTTACCTTTTTAGGCGTCCAGTTGGCTTCTGCCCAAACTGAGCTTACGTTAAGCCTAGACCAAGCGTTAGACATGGCCACTCAAAAAAACGTCACCATGCTCAATGCTTCGCTAGACATAGCCTACGCCGAAACACAAGTCAATGAAATCAAAGCGCAAGGACTTCCTCAAATCAGCGGTAGCACAGACTTCAGTCATACCTTCAAGATACCAACACAGATTATTCCAGGTGACTTTGTAGGTCAGCCAGGCACTACCATTGCCACTCAATTTGGTGTCCCATTTAATATTAATGCAGGTATTGGGGCTAGCCAACTACTCTTCGACGGCTCATTTTTTCTAGGACTCAAGGCAGCGTCTGAGTTTGTAAACATAAGCAAGCTAAGTGCATCAGCATCCGAGATAGATATCAAGGAAGGGGTAACCAAGGCGTACTATATGGCACTCATCTCAGAGCAGAATCTGAGTCAACTCAACACGAGTTTAGAAAGTATTAAAAAGCTACAATCTGAAACAGAACAGCTCTACAATGCAGGTTTTGCTGAGAAGCTAGATGTAGACCGACTTACCTTATCTGTAGCTAATTTGGAAATCAATATAAATAAACTTCAAAATCAAGCCAAGCTAGCTAAGCAACTGCTGCTAAACAGTATAGGTGTAGATGTAAACCAAGAAATTACACTCACAAGTGAGTTGCCAGATGAGCCTGTTTCAGATTCCAATGTTTCAGACTTCAACCCTGAAAATAGAATAGAGATCAAACTCTTAGATCAACAACAAGAGCTCAATCAGCTTAGCTTAAAAAGATACAAGATGGGTTATGTGCCAAGTTTATATGGAAACTTCTCCTACGGGTCTAGCACGTTTGCCAGTGATGGAGATTTCGATAAACTAGGTGATGACTGGTATGGCAATGGGCGATACGCAGTAAGTCTTAGTGTACCCATTTTTGATGGTTTCTATAAAAAAGCAAAAATGGATCAGGTTAAGATAGACATTGAAAAAACCGAAAACACCAAGAGACAAGCAATATTAGGTATGAATCTTCAAGTAGCTCAAGCGAAAACGAACTATGTAAACGCTCTAAAAACCATTGAGCTCCAGAAGAAAAGTCAAGATTTAGCAGAACGCATATACAACACTACAAGCATCAAATTCAAAGAAGGAATCGGCAGTAGTTTTGAGATGATAAATGCTGAAAGTGAACTGACTCAAGCAAAAACCAACTACTTGAATGCGCTGTATGAACTCAACGTAGCTAAAATCGATTTAAATAAAGCACTAGGCCTATTATAATTCTCATACCTAGTTATTCTATCCATCAACTAAAATCCAAATCACAATAATGAAAAACATAATAATATCGCTTACCATCATCGCACTATTTGCAGCTTGTGGAGGCAAGAACGACGGAGCCCTAGAAGTTAAAAGAGCGAAGCTAGATTCTCTACAAACAGAAATGACCGCTCTCAAAGCAGCTATAGCCAAAGTACAAGAGGAAATAACTAAACTAGACACTAATTCTAGTCCGAATGCAATAGCGGTAATGACCCAAATAGTATCCAAAGGGCAATTTAAAAACCCGTTTGAAGTGCAAGCCTTGGTAGAATCAGATAACAACGTGATGGTAGCTCCAGAAGTTCCAGGCCGACTAGTAAAACTGTATGTAAATGAAGGTCAACGTGTAACTAAAGGCCAAGTGGTAGCTAGCTTAGATGCCAGCACTGCTAATTCCCAAATAGCAGAATTAGAAGGTGCACTGAGCTTAGCGAAAACGAACTACGAGAAACTTAAAAACTTGTGGGAGCAAAACATAGGCAGCGAAATGCAATACTTGCAAGCCAAAAATCAGTATGAAAACCTACAGAACAGCATTAAGACTGCAAAATCACAAGCCGGCAAATACACCTTACGAGCTCCTATCACAGGTACAGTAGATGCTATTATGACCAATGAAGGCGAGCTCGTAGGAAGCATGACGGGTGGACCAGTGATGCGAATCGTAAATATGGGAGACATTAAGCTTAAGGCAAACGTATCTGAAGCTTATGTAGGTAAAATTAAGACGGGGCAGATGGTCAAAGTGTACTACCCTAGCTTAAAGCTAACTACAGAAGAAAAAGTAAGTGCCGTAGGCAACGTGATAGACGTAAACAATAGAACATTCAGTGTATATGTAACTCCGAGTAACAACACTAAGAATCTCAAACCGAATATGCTAGCAATGATTACTGCATATGATTTTGAAGACAATGACGCTATGAGCGTCCCTACCAAGCTAGTTAGAAATGATGGAACTAAAGACTACATCCTAACTGTAAAAACAAATGGAGATAAGAAAACAGTGGAGAAAACAGAAGTGGTAATAGAGCAAGAATTTGCTTCCGAAACAATACTGAAATCTGGACTAGAACCTGGTTCAGAAATCATCATTGAAGGATACAATAGTGTGATAGCAGGGGATGAAGTTAAGGTGGTAACCAAGTAATTAAAGGACTAAAAAGCGAATTAATCACTAGAATCAAATGATTGCTGGTCAATGAAGGCAAAAAATAGCAGGTTGATATATTCCAATGACCAATCAAAAACACCAGTTATTGACTGCTGTTTGAAGAACTTACGACCAATACTAAAAGTAAAAACAAGAATAAGATGATCTCAAAGCATTCTGTTATCCAATTATTCATTAATTCATTCATATGTTAGAAAAGAAAAAAGAAATAATAAAGCATTTCGGTGTCTCAGCTTGGGCTGTAAATAACCGCACGAGTGTATACGTAATGATGGTCATTATCGTCATAATCGGGCTTATCAGCTACACGAGTATGCCAAAGGAAAGTTTTCCGGAGATCAAACAACCGACCATATTTATCAATACCCCTTATCCTGGGAATTCGCCTATCGATATTGAAAATCTAGTTTCTAGGCCGATAGAAAAAGAGATCAATACCATCGATGGACTTAAGAAGCTAACTTCTACAAGCATTCAAGACTTCTCCATTATCGTCGCTGAGTTTGAGCTAGATAACCCAACGGCAGAGGTATTACAAGAAGTGAAAGACGCTGTAGATAGAGCAAAAGCAGATCTTCCAAATGACCTGCCTGTAGATCCTAGTGTATCTGAACTGAATTTCAGTGATATGCCTGTAATGAACGTAAACTTATCAGGAGACTACAGTCAAAATAAACTAAAAGAGTTTGCAGAATTACTGCAAGATAAGTTTGAATCCCTTCCTGAAGTAAGTGCAGCAGACATCTCAGGACTTACCGAGGAAGAAGTCGAAATCTCCATTAACCGAGTAAAGATGGAATCGCTTGAGATTTCACTAAACGATGTAGAAAACGCCATCCGCGGCGAAAACATTACCATGTCTGGTGGAGACATTAAAAGTATAGAAGGGTCTGATATTACCAGAAGAAACGTCCGTATAGATGGCGAGTTTGATGATTACCGAGATCTTCTTAATGTTATTGTCAAAAATGAGTTTCAAAACATCGTATACCTGCGTGATATAGGCACCGTAAAGTTTGGTCAAAAAGAGCCCACTTCTTTTGCTAGGCTAAATCAGAATCCAGTAATAGCTCTGGACATTAAGAAAAAAAGTGGCGCAAATCTTATAAACGCGGCGGAAGGTATCCAAAACATAGTAGCTGAAGCACAGAAGAACACACTTCCCAAAGACCTAGAAATAACAATAACGAATGACCAGAGTAAGGATACCAAAAACATGGTGAGCAACCTGGAAAATAGCATCATCATGGGTGTTATTCTTGTGGTGATTGTTCTTGTTTTCTTCTTAGGATTACGAAACTCCCTCTTTGTAGGAATAGCTATTCCTTTATCAATGCTTATGGGTATCGCCATTCTAAACTTTGGAGGGAACACCCTAAATATGATGGTACTCTTCTCGCTTATACTCGCACTGGGTATGCTGGTGGATAACGGTATCGTTGTCGTCGAAAATATCTATAGACTTCGAGGTGAGGGCAAGAGCCCCGCAGACGCTTCGAATGAGGGTGTAGGTGAGGTAGCTACAGCTATTATCGCTTCTACCGCTACTACCGTGGCAGCATTTGTTCCGCTTTTATTCTGGGAAGATCTCATTGGGGAATTTATGAAATTTCTTCCGATTACACTTATTATCGTACTATCCTCCTCCCTATTTGTGGCGCTAGTGGTAAACCCTGTTCTTGCTGCAGATTGGATGAAGATTGGCAAAACAGAGAAGACCAAAGCAAAAGGATTTTGGACACGAATGGCCATCGCCACTGTGATCGGCATTTTACTTCTAATAAGCGGCGCAGCCGCTTTACTGGGAGGCCTATTTATCACGGGGGTTATTTTTTCTATTTTAAATAGATACGTATTTACTCCTGGAGGCAACTATTTCATGGAAAATGTAATGCCAAAAATGGAAAGTGGGTATGCTCGAATAGCAACCTATGCTCTAAAAGGATGGAGACCACTATGGTTCTTCATTGTGACGGCATTCTTGATGGTTAGTTCTATCGTATTCTTCTTTAATTTTAGTGGAGCTCCTATTGTTTTCTTCCCAGATGGTGAACCAAAGTATGTCAATGTATACATAGAAGCCCCACTTGGCACAGACATCCTCAAGACCAATGCAATTACCAAGAAACTAGAGAAAAGAATCATAGCAGCGGTAGAGCCTAATAAGGTAATTGTGGAAGCCGTTTTAGCTCAGGTAGGTGAGAAAACTGCAGACCCTAATGCGGGTGTGCAAGTAGGATCATCGCCAAACAAAGGGCGTATTACGGTTTCATTCTTAGAATATCAAAAACGTGTATTCCTTACTGATGTCAGCACATTTGACATCATGTCAGACATCAAAGAAGCGTGTAGAGATTTTCCAGAAGCAGAAGTTACTTTTTCTAAAGATGCAGTAGGACCTCCAGTAGGGAAACCTATCAACGTGGAAGTAAAAGGAGAGGATTACCTTACCCTAATAAAAGAGGTAGAGAAGATCAAGAAAAAGATGGAAGATGCCAATATTCCCAAAGTTGATCAACTTAAAACAGACCTAGAATTGGGCAAGCCTATGCTAGAGATTACGATTAACAGAGAGGCTGCTCGTAGATTTGGTCTGAGCACTATGCAGATCGCTAGCACCCTTCGTACCGCACTGCTTGGTAAAGAAATAACAAAGTATAAGGATGGTGAAGATGACTATGAAGTCCAACTTCGTTTCCAAGAAGATTATAGGTATAATCTGGAGAACCTACTAAATACCGTTATCACCTTCCGTAATATGGCCACCGGTCAAATCTCACAAGTGCCTATTTCAGCGGTGACAAGTATTGATTATAACTCAACTTACGGTACCGTAAAGCGTAGAGATATGGATAGAGTCATCACCATATTCTCAGAAGTAGAAGTGGGTGGTAATGCAAATGAGATTGTAGCTAAATTTAAAAATCTTCTTGCCGACCACGAAATGAAAGAAGGGTATTCTTTTAAATTTACAGGAGAACAAGAAGAACAGTCTTCTTCTACTGACTTTTTAGTAGGAGCCATGATATTAGCCGTATTTATCATCTTTTTGATTATCGTAACACAGTTTAACTCTATCGTAGGTCCTGTCATTATTATGTTTTCTGTACTCTTTAGTACCATTGGAGTATTCTTAGGATTTGGTCTATTTAAAATGCCATTCTCTATCATGATGAGTGGTATCGGCATCATATCTCTAGCGGGTGTAGTAGTGAATAATGCCATCGTACTTATAGACTATACCAATCTATTGCGTAAACGAAAAAGAGCTGAGCTAGGATTATCAGAAGAGGAAAGACTACCTGAGTCTGAAATCCTAAGTTCTATCGTAGATGGAGGGCGTACAAGGCTCCGTCCAGTGTTGCTTACTGCCATCACTACTGTACTCGGTCTTATTCCACTAGCGATAGGACTAAATATCAATTTCTATACACTGCTTACAAAGTTCGATGCGGAGTTCTATATGGGAGGAGATAATGCAAGTTTCTGGGGACCTATGGCATGGACCGTAATCTTCGGGTTAATATTTGCTACCTTCTTAACATTGATAATCGTTCCAGTAATGTACTGGTTAAGCGATAAAGCAACTTTAAAATTATCAAGGTTGGTTAAAAAATCCTAAATCTACTATAGATTTAGTTTTTGGTTAGACTAAAGCCCTTTCAGAGATGTGAGGGCTTTTTTATGCACGTGCTATTCGTACTTTTGAAACTTCCTCCATGACGCACAAAATAGACTGGACCATAAAACACTTTGATAAGCTTACTGCCTTAGAATATCATCATATTCTAGCACTACGCATATCGATATTTGTGGTAGAGCAAGACTGCCCGTACCAAGAAGTAGATCACAAAGACCTCCACTCCTACCACGTGTACGGTACAATCGAAAATAATATCGTAGCTGTAGTACGAATTGTAGCCCCAGGTATTTCATATTCCGAAATCTCCATAGGCAGAGTAGCCGTAGCTGAAGCGTATCGAGGTACCAATATAGGCAATGACCTCATGAAGACTAGCATAGATTTCATTGCACAAACTTTAGGGAAACAAGACATCCGGATTTCTGCTCAAGAGCACCTGAAGTCATTCTACACACGCTTTGACTTTAAACAAGTAAGCGAGATGTACCTGGAAGACGATATCCCGCATATAGAAATGTTAAGGATAGCTTCTAATTAAGACGATTTTATCTTCTTTCAAACCTTTCTATCGTTCCTAGTCTCTTTCTATCCTATATTCAACCATTAAATTTTATCTTCGCGTCCAATGAGAAAAGAAAGTAAAAAATTCCTAAAAGACTATTTAAACGCTAATGCTCCTACAGGTTTCGAATCTACTGGACAGAAGGTTTGGTTGGATTACCTAAAGCCCTATATCGATGAGTACGAAGTAGATACTTATGGCAGTGTGGTAGGAGTAATCAATCCTGGTCATGAGTATAAAGTAGTGATTGAAGCTCACGCAGATGAGATTGCCTGGTTTGTAAATTACATAGATGATAACGGTTATATATACGTAATACGCAATGGAGGTAGCGACCATCAGATTGCTCCTAGTATGCGGGTACACCTGCACACCGAAAAAGGAAAAATAGACGGCGTATTTGGATGGCCAGCTATTCACGTGCGCAATAAAGACAGTGAACCTAAGCCATCACTGTCTAACCTAACCATAGATGTAGGAGCTGCCAATAAGAAAGAAGTTTTAGCCATGGGCATAGACGTAGGAACGGTCGTAACCTTTGATGCTGAGATGATGGAGCTGAATAAAAAATATGTAGTAGCACGTGCTATAGACAATCGCGGCGGTGGCTTTATGATAGCAGAGGTGGCTCGTCTTCTAAAAGAAAACAAGAAACAACTACCATTTACACTGTACGTAGTAAACTCAGTGCAAGAGGAGATAGGTCTTCGCGGAGCGGAAATGATGAGTCGAAGACTAAAGCCTAATGTAGCGATAATAACGGACGTCACTCACGACACCCAAAGCCCTATGTACGACAAGAAGCTTCAAGGCGATACCAAATGTGGTGGAGGTCCAGCGGTAACTACAGGACCTGCCGTACAAAACAACCTATTAAAACTTATTATAGACACCGCTAAAACAAATAAGATAGCTATCCAACGTCAAGCAGCAAGTAGAAGCACTGGTACAGACACAGACGCCTTTGCTTACAGTGATGTCGGTTTAGCCAGTGCACTTATTTCTTTACCTCTTAAATACATGCACACTACTGTGGAAACGGTAGCATACTCTGATATAGAGGATTGTATTCAACTGATGTATCAATCCCTACTGACTATTAAAGCTGGTCAAGATTTTAGATACTTTACTTAATAAAATAATGCTATTCATCTATAGCTAAAACTTAAGTAAAAGAAAGGTCCATCAAATGATGGACCTTTCTTTTTTAGCGATAATCTAGAGGCCCACAGCGCGATATCACCCACTCTATAAGAACTCAAGAAACGAATTTCACGAAGACAAAAAAGAAGACAATTGATACTTTACGTATATTGTAAGTACCATAGGGCTAAATTTATGCATAAAATAACATCAACTGAACAGGAGATTCAACTTTACATTAAGTTAGATTGCTCCAAATCCAAGAAAGCTATTGCTTACGCAAAAATTCATTCGAACAACGTAAATACCATAGATATGGCAAGGACAAAAGGGACAGGAACTATCTGGGAAAACATATTGACCAAGCTAGAAATGTCACCGAAAGAGTTACTGGATAAGTCACAACCCTATTATCAAGAGAACATAAAAGGAAGAGACTTTGAAAAAAGAGATTGGGTCAATTTACTAATAAATAATCCAGGTCTGGTAAGAAGCCCTATAGCAGTGCGTGGCAACAAAGCAATACTATTAGATAATCCTACCGATATTTATAGAATTTAGACATAAAAAAAGTCCCTCACCGAAGCGAGAGACTTATATTTCATTCAGGTGATAGAAGATCTATTTTTCTTCGTTCAACTTATCAGTATCAGTAGGAGCATCAGATGCTTCCGCTTCCTTTTCCGCTTTCGCTTCTTTTTTAGCTGGTGCGTCTGCAGCA
>ENA-OUOG01000861-OUOG01000861.1-marine-metagenome-genome-assembly--contig:-NODE-861-length-37908-cov-4.231794_pt1 | contig 37908 bp, 29 predicted proteins | sample MGYA00248635_ERZ508505 | MGnify/ENA primary metagenome ERZ508505 (study PRJEB26176, sample SAMN06267871) | marine metagenome | isolation source: Saanich Inlet, British Columbia, Canada | place: Pacific... | reverse complement strand
TAAGGCAAGCATTGTTTCATTTGGGAGAAATCACAGGTGAAGTAACCAATGATGAATTATTAGGAAATATTTTTGCTAATTTCTGTATTGGAAAGTAAAAATAGAACATAAACTGCATCTTATGATGTAAATAAGAGGGAAGACATGGGTTGACATCAAACGATTTAGTGATAATCATCCACCTTATTATTTTTAATGGATTAAGAGAATACCTCAATTACCTATCAATCTAGTCACTTATGCAAACATAAAAAATCATGGTGACTAAAATAAATACCACAAAAAAACGTTGTATTTATAATGCTGAATTCTTTTTTTAATATTTGAATAAAATATTACTTATTATATTTATCATTTTATGATCAATTCATTCTTAATTATAGTTATTGTCTTTACGCTATTGGTGCTTATCTTCTTTTGGTATGCTAGGTACGCCTCTAAATCTGGTTTTGCTTTGGATGAAAATAAAAATGACATACCCGATTCGTGGGAAGGAAAATTTAATTTCCTTTTCAAATTTAAAAACATCATTATCCTATTGCTTGGTGTTTTAATTGGATACTTGCTGAGTCTCTCCAGCTTATTATAACTTTCAACAACTCTAAATTACAAAATCATCTTGCATGAACTCAAATGCCTTTCTATCTGTATTTAATTATAGACTATTATTTATTCTAGTCGAAACAGTTATTGTTTTTTTTCTGTACAGAGAATATCAAATTACTATTGACTTCGATATATCTATTGTTAGTATAGCCATTGTATTTCCTTTGGTGTTTTCGATAACAAGTGCATATCAAAGACGGCAGGAGGCTATCGGGTTATTTTTAGATTTTAGAAATAAAATTATTGATCTCACCAATATTTTCTTTGCTGTAGACAAGATCGAAAAAAAGGACTATGACCTTCTTTTCAACAAACTATTTGGCATCCAAACTTCTCTAATCAATTACCTCACAAAAGAAGACGCTAATGACATATTCGAACAAATTAGACAAGAAAGAAAAGATGTATTACGCATCATTGATGATCGAAAAAAATTGTTTAATGAACGTGAGAAAGACAGCCTAATTCGTGTAAAAAACGAACTCTTCCTTTCAGCCGAAAAAATCAGAGGAATTAAATTACATGGCACCCCTATTTCACTAAAAAAATACTGTTTGATTTTTATCTACTTCTCCCCTTTGTTATTCAATACTCAGTCAATAATAAACAAAACTCCCTTCGATTTAAACATTGAAAGTAGTCTCACGCTACTGTTCACCCTAGTCATGAGTTTTGTCCTCATGGCACTATACAATGTGCAGGATTATATCGAGAATCCATTCGATCAAAAAGGATTGGATGATTTAAAAATTGAGGCAATTATGGTCAATGAAGATGAATCTTTATTTGATGCCTAAAGGCTTGTTAAATTTTACTTTACTGATTGAATCAAATATAATAAATAGTTTTACATAAGAATTCTTTATTTATCTTTATTATGAATTACTACTTATAAAAAAAATAAGCCCCAGCTTTGAGTATAAAGAACAAATGATGAGAGGGTTTTTTAGTATTGCATTTATTTTCATAATGAATGTACCTGTTTTTGCTCAACTGAGTAAAGTGCATTATCTACCTCCGGTTGCTTATTCAAGTGAAACAGGATCCAATGCTATTCCAACAAATGGTCAATATTTTTATATCTCAACGCCCAGCACAACTTCAGTCACCGTCAATATCTACGCCATTGGTGGTGCAACTACTACCATGGAAGTTTCAAATGCATTTCCATCAATCTTTACGATTGACGAGCCAGGTGGTTTTTATGAATCACAGATAGCTATTGGGGCAAGTAGTTCAGACGCAGCCACTACTACAAGTATCATTTTAATCTCGCCTATCATTCAGGAAAGTTAGCTGAACCTGCAGTTGGCAATTTCATCATCTACAATAACTCCTACTCTTTCCCACATTCATTTCTTTTTGGAACAGAAGGCTATGCTTATATGAAACTTAGGGACTTTAATAAAATACTAGAAGTAAAAAAATCGAATGGAGAAATTGTAGCAATAGACAATTGCCTTTGAGATATATAGAAAGTAAAAATCAATGTGGCTGTCGAAAGAAACTGAAATTTTACAAGCACCATCTAAAAATGATACAGAAATAGATATCTTTTATTATCTTTAAAAAAATAAAAAAAGAATATGGGCGTTGGCGGACTGGTTATTGCAACTTTATTTTTATGCATAGCAATCTTACTAATTATTGAATTCAAAGAACGATATCTCTAAAACATACTACAATGGCAACATACGAATGTGAAAAATGCGGGATGGCTGTAAATGCAAGCTGCGCAAAATGCAATCAACCACTGGTAAATGATCACTTGGACGTGAATGGGCAACAAATTCAAATTTCTAAATGTCCAAGCTGTGAAGGGAAAATTAAATCTCCTCAATGCTGTGGCCAAGATATGCAGTGCGAAGTTTAATCCCTTGCAAAACCCTCTCACCCGCTCCTTTTAGCAATGTTTTTTAATCAAATGCTTGCTAAATGAGTGATCTTATCCCCCTTGATCCAGACACAATTCATGCTAGGGTAAATTTACTTGTCCCTGAATGGAGCTATGCAAACAATTGCCTGGAAAAAACACACCTATGCAGTTCATTTCTCGAAGCAATTAAAATGGTTAAAACTATTGCAGATATCGCAGAGAAACAAAAACACCATCCAAAGATAACCATCGACTACACAACAATTCATTTGGCGCTGATCACCCACGATGCGCAAGGTATCACCCAAAAAGATTTTGTACTCGCCCAAGAAATCGATAACTTAGTGAAAAAATAAATTATGGAATGGTATTTAAAAAATCGTTGGTGGATATGGACAATAACAGGTGTGTATCTAGCCTATAGAATTTATCTTTCTGTTGTTTATTAATATCAATTCACTTTTATGAAGAATAGCTTAACGAGTCTTGTATTATCCTCAATGCTTTCCCTATCCGCTCAAATAAATCCTACTGATGTTGAAATTGTACGTGATGCCTATGGTGTTCCGCATATCTTCGGAAAAACGGATGCAGATGTTGCCTATGGACTTGCTTGGGCACATGCAGAAGATGATTTTAAAACAATACAAGAAGCTTATCTAGCCGGTAATGCGCTTCTCAGTGAACATCTTGGAAAAAGAGGTGCCGGACCAGATTTTGTCAGCCAATTTATCGGGTCTAAAGAATTTATTGAGGCAAACTATGACGAAAAAATAAGCCCCGAATACAAGAAAGTTGTTGAAGGTTATGCGCAAGGATTCAATCGCTTCGCCGAAACACATCCCGAGGAGGTATTACATGCTGCACTATTCCCCATTACACCCAAAATGATGTTGCGCTATGCACAATTACAGCTATTTGTTTCTTCTCGTGGTGACTATTGGATTTCACGTATTCTTGAAAATTCCGTCAAACTAGAAGCGCCAAAAGAAGAAATCACAGGATCCAACACCTTTGCTTTCAACAGTGCTAAAACCACCGACGGAAACATCTATTTAGCAATCAATACTCACCAACCACTCGATGGACCTGTTTCGTGGTACGAAGCACATTTGTGCAGTGAAGAGGGAACAAATATCATTGGTGCCTTGTTTGCAGGAACACCCAATATTCTCATTGGTGCAAATCAGTATTTGGGTTGGGCACATACAGTAAATTATCCCGACAAGACAGATGTCTTCAAATTGGAAATGCATCCAAAAGATAAACTTCAGTACAAGGTTGATGACAACTACCTGACCTTAGAAGAACACAAAGCAAAAATAACCATCAAGGTATTTGGAATTCCTATTAGGGTTTCAAGAAAATACTACACTAGTATCTTTGGACCAACCCTAAAAAATAAGTCTGGCTATTATGCCGTTCGGACTCCTGCGTTATACGAAATTAGAGGCCTAGAACAATGGTGGCGCATGAACAAAGCCACTTCCTTTAGCGAGTTTTACGATATTCTAAAAATGAAAGCCTTGCCAGGATACAACATTGGCTATGCCGACAAGAACGACACCATTTTTTACATTTCAAACGGATTGATTCCCAAGCGTGCAGAAGGCTATAACTGGAAAGAGGTTGTCCCTGGAAACACGACAAAGACATTATGGTCATCCACCTACGATATTGAGGATTTACCCCAAGTCATTCAACCTTCTTCTGGCTATTTTTACAATGCCAACCACAGTCCATTTTTCTCTTCTGATGAAGAAAATAACCCAAAGAGGGCTGATTTTTCTAAAGACATGAGTTTTGAAACCTACCACAACAACCGTTCTACACGCTTAAAGAACTTAATTGAAGACAAAGAAAAGGTTTCCTATGCAGATTTTAAAAGCATTAAATACGACAATCAACTGCCAAAACCCTATACTTATTCTTGGATGGACATCAATTACCTCGATTTGTTGAATGCTGAGAAATACCCTGAGATAAGTGAATTGATTGAACGTGTGCAGCAATGGGATCGCAAGACTGATGCATCTTCCTTAGGTGCAGGAACTTATTTAATCCTCTACCATCAATTATATCCTTTTTATGATGCATTGCCTGCACCAAAGATAATTCCACCTGCTATATTGGTTAAAGCTTTTAAAAACGCCAAGGCCCATATGTTAAAGCATTTTGGAACAACTGAGGTTAGCTTAGGTGATTATCAAAAGTTGGTGAGAGGAAATAAAGAATTACCGGTGTTTGGTATCAACGATGTTGTTACTGCCATGTCTTCTATTCCCTACAAAGACGGAAAAGTGAAAGTAACCGCTGGAGAGTCTTATATAGAATTGGTGAAATTTACTCCCAATGGTCCCGAAATTGAATCGGTTATTTCCTATGGTTCGTCCGATCATCCAGACTCCCCACACTATAACGATCAAATGGAGTTATACACTTCATACAAAACCAAGAAGATGACCTTTGACAAAGCGGAGATATACGCAAATGCAAAGCGTATTTATCACCCAAAATAAGGTTTAAGCCAAAGCTTTTTGATAAATGTCGATGTATTGAGCAACCACTGCATCGATATCATAGCGTTTTGCCAAATGATAAGCTTGCTCCTTAAACTGTTTTAAGCGCTTTTCATTCGACAGCAATTCAATCGATTTATCGGCCATTCCAGAAACATCACCAATATCAAATAAATAGCCCGATTCCCCATCAATATTCACTTCGGGTAAGCCACCCACATTGGTAGAAATAACAGCGACTCGCATCATCATTGCCTCTAAAGCAGCTAAACCAAAACTTTCTGATTCTGAGGGCAATATAAACAAATCAGAATAGCAGAGAATTTCATAGACTTGATTACTTTTCCCAACAAAAGTTACTTTATCAATAATTCCAAGTTCTTTGCATTTTTGCATTGCCTTAACGCGTTCTGGTCCTTCACCAACCATAATTAGTTTGGCCGCAACTTTTTGCTGAATGCGGTAAAACACCTCAATCACGTCGCCGATGCGTTTCACTTTTCTAAAATTACTAATATGGGTAATTATTTTTTCATCTCCAGTGGTTATCATATCCCGATGACAGTTTTCACTGTGATGTTGATGCTTGGAGAAATCAACAAAGTTAGGAATGACATGCACCTCTTTTTTAACATCAAAAAGGGCAAGGGTATCTTCCCTTAAACTTTCTGAAACGGACGTGACCCAATCGGAATGATTGATACTAAAGGTTACTGCGGGTTTGTAAAAAGGATGTTTACCTACCAGGGTTACGTCGGTTCCGTGTAGGGTTGTGACCATAGGGATCTCTATTCCCTGATCTTTTAATATTTGTTTGGCCATATAGCCAGCATAAGCATGTGGAATGGCATAGTGAACATGCAAAAGTTCAATTCCATAGGTCTTAACGGTGTCGACTAGTTTACTCGACAAAGCTAGCTCATAGGGCTGATAATGGAACAAGGGATAATCTGGGACATTGACCTCATGAAAGTGGAGACTACTATTCAGAAACTCCAGGCGAACTGGTTGCCTATAGGTAATAAAATGGACTTCGTGCCCTCGATCAACCAAGGCTAATCCTAATTCTGTGGCAACGACTCCACTCCCCCCAAAGGTTGGGTAACAAACAATAGCTATTTTCATTTAATATATAATTGCATCATAGACCAATTTAAGCATTCGCGGACGAATACTATGGTCAATTAGTTTTCGGTTTTCCATCGTGGGAAAAGTTCGATTGGATAAAAAGACAAATACAATGCCTGTGGCTGGATCTGCCCATGCATAAGTTCCAGTAAAACCAGAATGACCAAAACTTGAAAAAGAAATGCCTTGAAAGGTCATTCCTCCACCCCCCGCTTGTGGTTTGTCAAGGCCAACTCCTCTCCTATTTTCTTCGGTACAGTAATAGCATTGATTGAATTGATCAAAAGTAGAAGAACTGAAAAATTGTTTACCGTTATAGCGGCCTTTTTGAAGGTATAACTGCATAATGGTAGCAACTTCTTTGGTGTTTGAAAAAAGACCAGCATGACCACTTACACCGCCTTGTATAGCAGCTGCCATATCGTGGACATGACCTTGCAAGGTTTGCTGTCTAAAATAAGTGTCTTTTTCTGAGGGAATGATCCGCTCTTTATCAATGCTTTTTAAAGGTTTAAAAAGGGTAGAAACTAAACCCAATGGAGTAGCTATTCGCTCCATAAACAATTGATCGAGTGGGGTTGCATATTTCTCCTCTAAAATATGTTGCATAAAAATAAATGGAAGGTCAGAATAATGATATCCCTTATCCCATAGTGCACTGTTAATTAATGTGGTATACTGCTCCTCTGGAAGAGATGTACGCCCATAGATATTGGCTGCCACTTCAATTCTATTTTTTTTGGTGGCATGGTCACGGTAATACTTTCGCAATAATCTATCGTTTTTTTGGTGTAGCGTTTCTTTATAAAATGGTATCCATGGGACTATACCCGATTGATGCGACATCACCTCTTTAAAGGTCAAATTGGCCTTGTTGGTGCCTTTAAATCGAGAGGAAAGTGTTTCTAGCGTAGAATCAAAATCTATTTTATTTTGATCTACCTCCTGCATCAACAGAGGAAGTGTTGCGAGAATTTTAGTCAAGGAAGCAACATCATAGATATCGTTTTTTGTTACGGCTTTATTCTTATCATAGGTGTGGTAACCAAAAGCTTTATGGTAAAAAATCTTTCCGTGCCGGGCAGCAAGAATTTGGAAACCGGGAGCCATTAAAGAATCTAAGGCAACCTGAGCTAAACCATCTAGAGCAGCTAGTTTCTCTTCATCCATTCCTGCTGAAAAAGGTGTGGCTTCCTTGAGGGGGGTATCGTCAAAAATGATCATCTCCCCATGTCCCACTGGGAAAGATGCATTAACAGAGACAGGCAGTTTTCCCTTGATTTCTAGTTTACCTAATAGCATTTGAGCGGCCAATTGTTGCGCCTCTGATGTATTTTGGTATCCCATCAAAACAACTGAAAAATCTGAAAGATTTGAAAGTTTAGACAAGGCATAGGGTTTGACAAAGGTGGCTAATATTACCTTATGCTTTTTGGCTAATTCATTCAACAAGCGAAGTTCACTATTTGAAAAATCGCTTGCCTTCCATGGCGAGGCATTTGATCGATGAAAACCAACTACTATCGTCGATAGTCCTTCAGCTTTGGCTAGGGTTTCAATCTGATTCCCTGAAAATTGTAGGGGGATAAGGTTCAATTCTTTCGCCAATTCTGAATAAAAGATTGTCCCGTCGGCCTCACCTAAGGAAATAAAGCCAATGGCTTCATCAGCAGTTAATGGAAGTGATTGATTCCCCTTTAGCAAAGTAATTGCTTCGGCCATTGAGCGCTCAATCAAATATTCGTCTTTGGATGTATTCAAATCAGCAATAAGCTTATCTGTCTCTACTGGCTTGAATGCGTTTAAACCGACCTTATACTTTGCTTTTAGTATCTTCTTCACTGAATGGGCCAATCGGGCTTCGGTAAACCTACCTTGGTTATAAGCCCGCTTCATCTTCTTAACAGCCTTTTTTACGTCATTGGGAATCAATAAAATATCATTTCCCGCCATGAAAGCAGCTAGGTCAATGCTATTGATTTTTGAAACTTCTGCTGCTCCACCCATATTCAATGCATCGGTAATGATCAGTCCTTTGTATTGCATCCGATTAATTAGCAGATCTTGCACTATTATTTTTGACAAGGAAGAAGGAATGCCTTCATCAAAGGCAGGAACATTTAAATGAGCCACCATGATGGAGGAAACCCCGGCCTTCGACAGACGTTCAAAAGGATAAATCTCGGTGGAGAATAGACGGTTTTTATCAAAATTAATTAAGGGTAAATCCAAATGGGAATCTTTGGACGTATCACCATGACCGGGGAAATGCTTGGCAGAAGAAAGTACGCCAGCACGGTGCATTCCGTTCATGTAAGCAATTCCTTTTTCAGCAACATTTTCTTTATCTTCTCCAAAGGATCGATTGCCTATGATAGGATTTTTTGGATTGGTATTGATGTCTACATCTGGTGCAAAATTGATGTGTACTCCAAGGCGTTTTGCCTGTTCGCCAATACGAAAGCCAACCTCTTCGACCAAACGATTGTCTTGTATTGCACCTAGGGTCATGTTCCATGGAAAAGGCCGAACAGAATCCAAACGCATGGCAACCCCCCATTCTGCATCCATTCCAATGAGTAAAGGAGTTTTGGCTTTAGCTTGAAGTTTATTGAGCCATTGGGTTTGTCCCAAAGGATCTCCCAATGAAAAAACAATTCCTCCTATTTGATTTTCTACAACTTCATTTTCGATCTCCTGAAAATGAACCTCTCCTTGTTCACTAAAAGCCATAACCATGAAGAGTTGACCAATTTTTTGATCAACTGACAACTGACTATAAACACTATCAACCCATTGTTCCTGTGCCTCCCAATCAGACGTTAACAAGGGGTCTATCGAAGTTTGAGCATAGGTGAAAGAGACACACAAAAGTGCAAGAAAGAATTGACGCATAGCAGTAATTATTTAATAAAACGCGAATGCCAACTATCATAGGCTGGGACTTCCCAATGACTTTGATACTCAGCTTTATCTACAACCAAATTATTAAAAACAATGGTGTCTGGAGTAATCTTTGGTGTTTTGGCTAACTTTCTAAATTCTTTTAGAGGCACATAAGAAATCTGATTATCCTCACGATAACAGACATTCATTTTGTCCAATAATTCAAGATTATACTTTTTCTCAAGTGCCTGGATTAAATGTACAGAGGCATCGATAGAACATCCAGAGGCTCCCTTTACTTCTTCATCCAAACCAATAACAATGAATTGATTGTAGCGCAACTCAAAAGCAGTTTGCAAGGGAGTACCATGGGTCGCCCAATTGCATAAAAAAGTATGCAGGCTTGTGCTAATTTCTTCACTTTCTGAAGCAGAAAACATACGCGAAGATTGGTAAACCCAAACCCGAGCATGCAACGGTAAAGAAGAAAATGAAACAAGCATTTTTTTAAAGGTCTTTAGCGGTGGCAATCATTTCTGCAAGATCTAACACAGGAAGACTATCCTCCTTTTCTTTATTTTTCACTCCATCAGATAGCATTGTATTGCAGAAAGGACAAGCAGCAGCGATGATATCTGGCTTTGTTTCGATTGCCTGTTCTGTGCGCTCAATGTTAATGTCTTTGTTTCCCTGTTCAGGCTCTTTAAACATTTGTGCACCTCCTGCACCACAACACAGACCACGTGATTTGCAGCTTTTCATTTCTACCAGTTCAGCATCTAATTTTTGAATAAGCTCACGAGGTGCTTCATAAATATTATTAGCTCTTCCCAAATAACAAGGATCGTGGTAGGTAATGCGCTTGCCTTTAAAAGTACCTTCTTCTATGGTCATCTTACCTTCGTCCAATAGATCGCGAAGTAGTTGGGTGTGATGGATTACCTCATACTTACCGCCCAATTCAGGGTATTCATTTTTTAAGGTGTTGAAGCAATGCGGACAGGTTGTGACAATTTTCTTCACTTCATATGCATTCATAACCTCAATATTTGTCATGGCCTGCATTTGAAAAAGAAACTCATTTCCTGCACGCTTGGCAGGGTCACCACTACAACTTTCCTCTGCTCCCAGAACGGCAAAGTCAACCTTTGCATTGTCTAGCAGTTTTACAAAAGCTTTGGTGATTTTTTTAGCACGCTCATCAAAACTACCGGCACAGCCAACCCAAAATAAAATTTCGGGGGTTCTACCTTCAGCCATACATTCGGCAAGTGTTGGTACTTTAATCATAGACTTAGGTATTAATCATGTTGTCCATCATCGAATACTTCAATGGTAACGTCTTTTTCAACCAAATTGGTGAATTTTCCTTTGTAACGCGTTGCTTTCACCAAGTGATTATCGATCCAGTGGTAGTTTCCTCCTCTAGGTTTACCCATCAATAAACTATGGTATTTGAATCCTTTCTCTTTTAACCACGTTTCGGTTACATTGCGATGACTTTCCACACGAGAGGTGAAGAAACAGATCAGATGTCCTTCATCATACCAACCATTTAGCGTAACCAACGCATCAGGGTAATGTTTTGCAGTTGCCATACGCTCTGGTTCTTCGTTGGGGATGTCGTCACAAATGGTTCCATCGATGTCAATCAAATAATTTTTAATCCCTTCGGGCAAGACAGGACTGATTACCTCTCCGTCTTCTACTTTCTTGTGTAAATAACTTTCTGCTTCTTCTTTGTGCATGATTTTGCTCTTATAGTTTATAATTCCTTTGCCCAATTGGCTCGGTCTTGTTGATTGAAGGGCCAAGGTGCCCCATTATTTTCGATATTACTCATCATATTGTTCAAATCAGTTGGCGCAGCCGATTCTTCCATGACAAGGTATTGGCGCATGTTCATGATGATCGATAACGGATCAATGTCAACAGGGCAAGCTTCCACACAAGCGTTACAGGAGGTACAAGCCCATAATTCTTGATGGGAAATATAATCGCCCAATAATTGTTTACCATCATCTACAAAGGTGCCCTTATTCTTTCTGATGTTCTCGCCCACCTCGGTCAAACGATCGCGAGTATCCATCATTATCTTTCTTGGAGATAATTTCTTTCCTGTTTGATTGGCTGGACATTCATTTGTACAACGACCACATTCTGTGCAGGTATAGGCATTCAGAAGTTGTACCTTATTTAAGTCCAAAACGTCAGAAGCACCAAATTTATCCACCTCTACCGAAGTATCTGTTGATGCGTAGGGGTCTGCATCTGGGTCTAACATCAATTGAACTTCAGCAGTTACATTGGCATTGTTGGCAAAATATCCTTTGGGATTGAGATTGGCAAAAAAAGTGTTGGGAAAAGCCAAAAGAATATGCAAATGCTTGGAGTAATAGAGGTAATTCAAAAAGCATAAAATACCAAAAATATGCATCCACCATGCGGTGCGTTCAATCAAAATCAGCTGATCTAAATTTATATCCTGTAAGAGAGGTAACAAATATTGACTTACGGGAAAGGATCCTGCTTGAGCATAATGTGGATCTGTTGGGAAATTAGTTTGAATTGCAAGGTCTGCTCCGTTCATCAGAAGGAACAACCCCATTAAAACTACTTCAAAGTAAAGGATAATGTCGGCATCTAACTTGGGCCAGCCTTTCATTTCATCTTTCCAAAAACGTTGGATTCTAATGACATTTCTGCGGGACCAAAATATAATTACTGCGACCAAAACAAGTGCAGCCAAAACCTCAAAGCTTGCAATCAGCACATTATAAAATCTGCCTAAAAATGGTGCAAAAATGCGATGAGTACCCAAGATTCCATCTACAATGATCTCTAATAATTCTATATTGATCAAAATGAAACCAATATATACGATAAGATGCAAAATTCCAGCAATAGGCCGTTTCACCATCTTAGACTGTCCCAAAGCAATTCGGGCCATATTGCTCCATCGAGCTTTTGGATTGTCTGTACGATCGATCTCTTTTCCAAGATTAATATTCGATTTAATCTTTTTAACATTTCGCGCAAAGAAGCCTAAAGCAAGAATAAGTAAAAGGGTGAAAAGAATATTTGGTAAAAGTTCTATCAACATTTATTCGTTCTTTATTTCTTCGTATGGAGTTTCTTTTTTTCCAAAGAGGGAAAAATGTACATAACGTTTTGGGTGCTCTTTGAGATCCTTGATTAACAACTCGATTTCTTTGGTAGTGGCCTGTATGTTCTCGTAAACGCTTTCGTCTTTGATGAGTTTACCCATACTCCCCTTTCCTTGTTCAATATCCAATAAAATTCCATTCAGGCGATTAACCGTTTTTTCAAAAGCAACTAGGGTATGTTTGATGTTCGATTGCGCTAAAGAATCTGTCAAATCATTTACATTGGAACTTATCTTGGCAAAATTATCCAAGGTAGTCGTTAAATTCTCCTCTTGGCTATCGAGCAATTGATCAAGTGAGGTAGCAACTCCATTGATACGTTTAATTGTTCTTGAAAGATCGGCGAGAGTGGTAGATAAATTGTCTTTTCCTTCTTGATTTAATACTGTGTTGATTCCTGTAAAAAGAGAATCTGCATTGACTAAAACACGTTCTAATTTTTGTTGTAATGGTGCTATTTGCTGATTCACAACATCGGTTAAACCTGGCTTGACAGCAGTTTTAAGTGTGTCACCATCTTGCAACATTATTGCTGAGCTATAGTCTGGTATAATAGCGATTGATTTTCCGCCTATAAGACTGGCTTCATATAATTCTGCGACACTGTTTGAAGAAAACTGAACATCGTTACGCAGGGTAAAAGAAACTAAAATTTTTGCTGAGTTTGGCAAAAAATCGATGGTCGCTACTTTCCCAACAATTAATCCGTTGACTGTAACTTTAGTGCCTATTTGAAGTCCCTCAACGTTGTCATATACAGCATACTGAATGTTTTCACGCTTCAACAAAGATGTGCCATTCAAAAAGTTAAACCCTAGGAGAAAGAGAAAAATCCCGCCAATGATTATAAGCGCTGCTTTAATTTCGTTTGTTAACTTCAATTATGCGTTTTTTAGTTATCTCAAAACTAAGCATAATTTCTCTTTTATTGTCATTTATTTAGTGGATATTGCCTCTGAAATTTTGATTTTAACGCCATCCTTGTATGCAACTAAGAATGCATGCTCATAGCCTTTTTTAATTGCTTTCTTTTTTAGCTTTTCTGCTTCATCATAGGAATCCGTTTCGCCGTAAAAATAACGAAATAAATTTCCGGATTTTTCTTTACTCAAATTGGTGAGACCCTTAAAGTTTTTCCTAGATAAATCGATGGACTTTGAAATTGCGGCAATTTGAACTTTAAAGACAATTCCATTAGTATCAATTGTTTTAGCGGGGTTCTCTTTCACAGCAGGCGTTTCCTTTTCAGCAACTATTACTGCTTGATCTTCTTTCACGACGGAAGCTTCCAATTGCTTCTTATAGTTAATTATTGCTTTGGAAATTGTGGTAGCCATTTCACGTTGACCAGAAGTTGAATTCAAATAGGCACCTTCATTTTTATTGGTTAAAAAACCTACTTCCACCAAAACACTTGGCATATAGGTTTCACGCAAGACTAAAAATCCAGCTTGTTTTACGGTTCTATCCTTGCGTTTTAAATTAGTGACAAAACTTCTTTGAATGGTGTTGGCAGCCTCTATGCTTTGACTATTATACGTTTCCTGCATCAGCACTAGACTAATTACAGATTCTGGGTTATTGGGGTCAAAGCCTTCGTAGGTGGTTTCGTGGTCTTCTTCTAAAAAAATCACCGAGTTCTCATTTTGCGCAATCCGAAAATTATCTTTATTGCGATGAAGACCCAACACAAAGGTTCCTGCACCATAGGCTTGTGGTGAGGTAAAGGCATCACAGTGAATGGAAATGAATAGATCAGCATCGGCTTGGTTCGCAATTTTAGCACGGTTCTTTAACTCAACAAAACGATCATCTTTTCGGGTGTAGATTACCTTAATCCCTTTCTGAGAGGAAAGTTGTTTGCCAATCTCTAAGGCTATTGTCAAGGCAATTTTCTTTTCCAGATAACCATTCCCCCTATTGCCCGTATCTTTACCACCATGGCCCGCATCTAACACCACCACAAAATCTTTGGTTGACATTTGACCAAAACAGGATAAACTCATGAAACAAAGTAGCAAACAATGGCAAAGTGTATACTTAAAAAAGGTGTTTTTGTTCATTGCTAATAAATACTTAAAACCGCTTTAGTCTTTAAAAATATATGTAATTTTGAAGCTAGGTCGATTCTTACAAATTTAGCCTTTATCACCTTGCGAACAAAGTCTTTTCTTTTTTATAACATTTTCCTGTTTTGCTGCGGCATTCATTTTGTGCACGCTCAGAACTCAAAAGAGACGGATAGTTTACCAATTCTTGAATTAATCGAAGAAATTAAACTGGATAGCATCTCTGTGGTAGCCAATGATAGTATTCCATCAAAAAAGCCATTATTGCTTGACTTGATAAAATACACAGCGCAAGATTCAGTCACAATTAATCAAAAAACAAACAAAATAAGACTTTACAATAAGGCTGTTCTCACCTATCAAGACATGGAACTTCGGGCGGGTATTATTGTGATGGATTATACCAAGAATGAGGTATATGCAGGGCGAATTAAAGACTCCATAGGAACTTTAGTACAAAAACCTGAATTTACCCAAGGGAGGGATCAAATTAACCCCGATTCGATCCGTTTTAATTTTGATACCAAGAAAGCCCTCATATGGAATTCTAAGACTGCCCAAAGCGGTATGAATGTTTTTTCGAGTTACACCAAAAAAGAAAACGATTCGCTTTATTACATTCAAAATGCAAAAATAACAACCTCAGCAGATGCAGAAAACCCCGATTATTACATTCGTGTTCGCAAAGGAAAATTAATCCCAGGAGGTAAAATTATAGCCAGTTTTAGTAACCTTTATATTGCCAATGTCCCCACACCTGTTTTTGTGCCTTTTGCATATTTTCCTGCAGGAGATAAAAAAGAGTCTGGATTTATTTTTCCCACCTTTGGGGAAAGTAATCAGCGAGGATACTACCTTCAAAATATGGGGTATTATGTCCCCGTTTCAGATAATCTTGACATTGATTTAACGGGAGATTATTATACCAATGGAAGTTATGGTTTTAGATGGAACTCAAAGTACAAGGTCAATTATAAATACAGTGGTAATTTTAGCTTTCGCTATGAAAAACTCGTCAATGGAGAACGTGGTTTTAACGATTATTCAAAGTCAACGGTATACAACATTCGTTGGTCCCACCGACAAGATGCAAAGGCTAATCCAACCTCCAATTTTTCTGCCTCTGTAAATCTGGGAAGTAGTGAGTATTTTCAACAATCCATCAACCAATTGAATACAGCAAATTTTCTCAATAACAATTTGAGCTCTTCCGTTTCGTATTCAAAGACATTTCCAAAGTACCCACGTGTCAACATATCGCTTACAACTAGTTTATCTCAAAACAAGAATACCCAGACAGCCAACCTGACCCTACCCACCTTTCAAGGAAACATGGAGCGGATATATCCCTTTGCTAAACGAGGAGGATCTAAGAAAGGTATACTTCAAAATATTAACTTTCAGCTTACCACCTTGGGGGAAAGTCGCATACAAACAACCGAGGAAAAACTATTTACCAAAGCAATGTATGAGGATTCGCGTTCTGGGGTTACCCATACTGTTCCCATTAATACCAATTTTAAATTGGCCAAACATTTTAGCATTAGTTTAGGAGGTACGCTAAAAGAAGTCTGGACACCAAACACAATTCGGTACAATGACTACACAGAAGAAAAGGGTGTTGTAAAGGATACTTTGAGTGGCTTTGCAGCCTATAGAACCTACAACTATAGCCTTAGCATGGGAACAACCATATATGGTGTTTTTAACTTTAAAGAAGGGAAGAGACTTCAATCCATTCGTCATACAGTTCGCCCATCGATCAGCTACAGTACACAGCCAAGTTTCGATCAATACTACGATACTTATATTATTGATGCAGAAGGAAATACAGCTGAATATACACGCTTTGAAAACGCCTTATTTGGAAGACCCACCAGAGGATATTCTAATTCAGTAGGGATTTCCATAAACAATTCTCTCGAAGCTAAAGTAAGATCGAAAGATAGTTTAGATCCTGAACCAAAAAAAATCAAACTACTGAATAACTTAAACATCAGCACAAGTTATAATATAGCTGCGACTCAATTTCATTTGGCACCCATACGAATGTCAACGGGATTAAACTTTTTTAAAGACAAGTTAACGACCAATATCGGTGCCACCTTTGATCCCTATGGACTAGATGATGAATTAAGACGCATTAACACATTTCATTTGAAAAACGGAGGGGGTTTATTGCGTTTAACGAGTGCAAATATAAATATGGGATACAGTTTAGATAACAAAACATTCAAACGCAAAGCAGGAGATGATGACGGAGAAGATCAAGAAGATGAAGAAGATGAACTTAATGAATTAGAGCGCTTATCTGGTGGAGGGCGAGACGATGATCTTTTTGGCACGTCAAATGATTTTTCAAATGGTTTATCTCGAACTTCAAAGAAAAATAAAAGTGTTACATCTGGACTCTTTAGTACAGAGATAAATTGGGATTTAAGATTAGCCTATACACTGACATACAATAACTCGCGAGGGCAGAATGATTTTTCAAACAATTCACTCATGGTCTCAGGGAACATTGACATTACGCCAAAATGGAAGGTGGGTGCTTCATCTGGATATGATTTTAAAGGCAAAGGAATTACCTATACTCAATTTCGATTTGATCGAGATTTAGACAGTTGGAATCTCAACTTTAGTTGGGTTCCACTTGGTCCAAGAACATCCTGGTATTTCTTTATTGGTATAAAATCAGGACTTTTAAGTGATTTAAAATATGAAAAACGTCGGGAGCCCGACAGAAATTTCTAAACTATGACAAAAAAAATTATTACAACGGAAAATGCCCCAGCTCCTCTTGGGCCCTATAATCAGGCAGTCTTAGTAAATGACACCCTTTATTTATCGGGTCAAATCCCTTTAATTGCCAATACTATGGAACTGGTAGAAGGAGATTTGGAACAAGAGACTATTCAGGTAATGGAAAACCTTAAAGCAGTTCTAAAAGCCGCAGACATGACTTTTGATCAGGTAGTTAAAACTTCTATATTTTTAAGTGACATGAATAACTTCAATGAAGTTAACAAGGTTTACGGTAGGTATTTTGATGAAGCTACTGCACCAGCTAGAGAAACTGTTGAAGTGGCTAATTTACCCAAATTTGTTCGTATTGAGATATCGATGATTGCCGTGCGCTAGAGACATCTACTTCTTTAGGTCTAACATTGAGATATGGTATTCGACCAAAGCATCAATGGGACGTTTGACCACACGTCCAAGTGTTAAATCATAGCTCTTAAGGCATTCTTTTATTTCATCTTGAAGCAAATATGCGATGGATCCTACAAAGTGGATAGGAACTTCGGTTGCATTTTTAAACTGCAAGATTTGATGCTTTACAAAACGATCCAAACCGTTTCGTATAATGTCCTGCATATAGGCTTCACTTTTGTGTTCAATCAAAAACTTGGCAAATTTGGCCAAATAAGTATTTGGATTTTCTCTGCGGTATAGATTCTCTTTCAAAGTATCTGCATCGAGTTTGTACTCTTTTTCAAATTGCTGTGCGAGATGTGTCGGCATTAGATTGAAATAATAGCCGCGTACCAATTGTTTTCCAAAGAAATTACCACTGGCTTCATCCATCAAAATATAGCCTAAGGAAATAACAGGCTGATCAATGTTTTTACCATCGAAATAAGAACAGTTAGATCCTGTTCCTAAAATACATACAATGGAATGTTTATTTGGTTCTGCCGTAGAATAAACCGCAGCATAGGTATCTTCTTTGATGATAAATTCACAGTTTGTGAAAATATCTTTAAATACTTTATGTATTCGATCAACAGTGGTTTGAATACCACAGCCAGCACCATAAAAATAGAGATGAGTTACCTCATCTCTATTTTGGTAAATTTCATAGTTGTTAATGATTCGTTCATTCAAAATTGCAGACGATAATACCTGAGGGTTTAATCCCAATGTTTGGGTAGAAAACAGAATATTACCTGTATTATCAACAGCAAACCAATCGGTCTTTGTAGAACCACTATCAACAATTAAATACATACTATAGAGCGTTAATGTGCTTGGCTAAATCAATCAATTTGTTTGAATAGCCACATTCATTATCATACCATGAAATGATTTTAAAGAAATTAGCATTCAATTCCATTCCAGCTCCTGCGTCAAAAATAGAAGTTCTAGGATCTCCAATAAAGTCTTGAGAAACAACTGGCTCCTCTGTATATCCAAGAACACCTGCCATATCTCCATTTGCATGGGCTTGCATTACCTTTTTTATTTCATCGTAGCTAGTCGACTTGTTTAATCGTACCGTTAAATCAACAACTGATACGTTTGCAGTTGGGACACGGAATGCCATCCCTGTTAATTTTCCAACCAAGGAAGGAATTACTTTTGTTACCGCTTTTGCTGCACCAGTTGATGCAGGCATAATATTGATCAACGAGCTTCTTCCGCCTCTGAAATCCTTTCGAGAGGGTCCATCAACAGTGAATTGAGTCGCTGTAGTCGCGTGTACAGTTGTCATTAAGCCTTCTTCTATACCAAAATTATCATCCAACACTTTGGCAACTGGGGCTAGACAGTTGGTCGTACAAGAAGCATTAGAAACGATGGTTTGATCTGCTGTAGCTTCGTTGTGATTTACTCCCATTACAAACATGGGGGCATCTGCAGAAGGTGCAGAAATAACAACCTTCTTAGCACCACCATCAATGTGCGCTTGCGCTGTTTCTAAAGTGGTGAAAATACCCGTACATTCAGCAACAACTTCAGCCCCTAGCGTACCCCATCCAATATCTGCTGGATTTCGTTCTGCTGTAATTTTGACTCTACTCCCATCGACGATTAAGTCATTCCCCTCTACCTCAACCGTACCGTCATATTTCCCATGAACTGAGTCATACTTAAGTAAATAGGCGAGATGGTTAACCTCTAACAAATCGTTAATCGCAACAATCGTTACATCTTCTTGTTTCATAGCAGAGCGAAAAACCATTCGTCCAATTCTTCCAAAGCCGTTAATTCCAATTTTAATTGACATGTGTATTTAGTTTAATTTAATTTTAAATGGACAGGATGTCCGTAACTCTTAAAAGATCTTTATTTATTTCTGATTTCCCTTTGATTGCTTCTTCCAAAGGAGTGAGTTCCATTTTGTCGTTCATGACTCCCACCATTACTTTTGACTTTCCTTCGCGCAATGACTCAATTGCGTGAACTCCCATTCTGGAAGCGAGAACACGATCAAAGCAACTGGGTGAACCTCCTCTTTGCATATGTCCTAAGACAGATACACGCACCTCATAATAGGGAAGATTTTGTTCTACATAGGTTGCAAGTTCAAATACATTTTTTCCGGTTTTGTCGCCTTCGGCAACAACGACTATACTCGAGGACTTTCCTGACTTCTCACTGTGTTTTAAGGATTCTAAAAGCTGGTCTAATCCTCGATTTTCTTCTGGTATAAGAATTTCTTCCGCTCCAGCCCCTATTCCAGTATTTAAGGCAATATGACCTGCATCTCTACCCATCACCTCCACAAAGAATAAACGATTGTGTGAACTGGCTGTGTCACGAATCTTATCAATTACTTCAACAACTGTATTCAAGGCTGTATCGTAGCCCAAGGTGTGCTGTGTGCCATAAATATCATTGTCAATCGTTCCCGGAATACCGATAACAGGAATATTAAATTCGTTTTGGAAAATCAGTGCACCGGTAAAGGAGCCGTCACCACCAATTACTACCAAGGCATCAATCTCAAATTTCTTTATATTGTCAAATGCTTTTTGACGACCCTCTGGGGTTCTAAACTCTAATGAGCGAGCAGATTTTAAAATTGTTCCCCCTTTGTTTATAATATTATTTACACTTCGTGCGTTGGCTTGTTTTATTTTTCCATCAATGAGCCCTTGGTATCCCTGGTACACAACATAACACTGCAATCCATAAAAAACACTTGTCCGAACAACTGCACGAACAGCTGCATTCATCCCTGGAGCATCTCCTCCTGAGGTTAAAACGGCAATTCTCTTTATCTCTATATTCATATTGCGCGTCTAAATTAATGAATAAATTTTTTGAACAATATAGATTCCGACAAAATAAATGAAAAACAAAAGCTACAACGTTTTTATTCAATTTTGTTAAGAAAATCAATTCCGCTACTATTGATCTGATTGTTAACTACATCTCCTTGTTTTAGGCCTTTATTCTTAAGCTTTTGGATCAATTCTTTGAAGGTGTTAAAATCCACCTGATAGGACATCCCCATTCCTTGGGTGTAGCCAAATTCATCTCCTAAATAGCGGAACTCATTTTCACGATTAAATACTTTTGCTTTTAGGGTGCCACTTTCGTTAAGTATAAAATCAATCTGTACATCTCCTACAATAACAGTTTCTTGCAAGCCATCAATTGGAACACCAATCTTCCCATTGATTAAAATCTTATCACTTATTTGTGTTGTGAGGGTTAGTCCAATACGGTCCTCAGTTCTTAAATCAAATGTAGGGGTGTCTTCCCCTTGAAGATAATTCAATCCTATATTAAGCTTTCCTTCATTAGAACCCAATAAAGTACTAAAAACATCAGAGGCCTTCTCATATAAATTATTGGTAATTCCTTGTAAAGAGACCGAAACATCGCTAATAAAGATTCCCTGTGACAACAGGGAAATTGCCTGCAGCTGACGTCTTTGTTGATCTGCTAATCGATAATTGATCTCTGAAACTACTATTCCTGTAGCATTGGGAAAGGAGATGTCAAAAACCGGATCATCGGGTTTAATAAGATTACCTGCAAGTTGAATGGATACCTCGGTAGGGATCTTACGATTGAAGTTAGGGTTGTCTAACAACAATGCAGGATTTGCCCCTCCGGGCACTTCATAAACAGCCTCAATATTCAATTGGGCTTCCAAGGGATCTCCCTCCCAGACAATGGTTCCACCCTGTTTTACAGAAAACTTTTTATCAATTAAACCGAGGTTTTTAAAATTATACACTCCATCATAGGCAATAAAATCTCCCCAAATATTAAACTTACCGTCAATATTCGTTTCAATTAATATATTTCCAGAACCCCGCCCAGAGAGTGTGCTCCCTGAAGACTGATCAACAACAATTTCTACTTCAGCATTCCTGTTAATGTCTAATTCAAAGATCATTTCAAAACCTCTAAATGCCTCATCGAAGGAAGTAATATCAGTAGTAACCAACTCGTTTTCTTTTTCCCCTTTGTATAAAAAATCAATGAAAGAGGTGTCAGTTAAACCTTTGTTCTCTTTCCAAGGAATAACCAAGGTCGTACCTTCAGACGAACTTCCAATGACTTCTAATGTCAATGATTTTGTTGGGCCAGTAAAATTTGCTTGTCCTGCCAGGTAGCCCTGACCGTAAAATAAGGCGTTTGGATCTTCAGGCCGGTTATAAACCAACAATCGATCTGTAAGAATATTTATATCCATTTCCCACGCATTAAAATTGAAATGACCCAATTCACCATTGAGTTGTGCAGTGGTTTGGCTCGATGTTTCTTTCAAAAGCGCATTGTTGAATTGAATTCTTCTGTCCTTAAAGATGAGCTTAGTTCCTTGCTCAAAAGCATATCGGGTATTGATGCTCGGTATGGTCATACCACTATTATCCAATAGGGCTTCACCCGCCAGTTTTAAATCGGTCGTCAGTCCCCATAAATTCAATTCACCAGTCAGTAAACCACTAGAGTTTGTGATTTTATCTTTACCTAATGAAGAAAGGAAAGAGACATCAAATTCATTCAATGAAAGGTCTAAATTGAGGTTTGGCTTATTGTTGGGGATAAAAATTGTTCCCTTACCAAGCAAGATAGACATCTCGTCTCTAATCAATGAAGTAGTCAATTGATAGGAATTAAATTGGAGATTACCACTAACCCCCAATGCAAGGTCTCCCATTGGCGTAGCATTAATGGATAAATTTTTAACTTTTAGATCAATACTTGCCTTTTTTAATTCAGGAGATTGAATAATATTCAGGTTTGTGGTGAGTTTCCCGTCAAAACTAAACTTTTCCCCAACGGGCAAAGCTTTACCCAAATCTAGGTTTGAGGTGAGCACTTCAAGGGAATACTTGTCTTTTGAAACATAATTTAGTGCAGCCTCAAACCTCTGGCTTTTTGACTGAAGACCAAGCTTAGACAAGGAAATTTCATTGGTTACAGAATCAAATGTCAGAGTTGATTTATATTGACGGTTGAGTTCCCATTGCTCTCCTCCCAGTTGTAAATCTCCTTTAAGAATAGTAAACAATGACTTGTCTAAGCGTTGGGTGTAGGTAAAATCAAACGCTAAAGAATCTTTTGTGCTAATACCAAACTGAGCGTCAAGCTCCCCTGATAGAACTCCATCATTATTCTTTGTGTTCAAATTGATTTCGGAGATATGTAGGTTGTTTCCATAGATTTTTCCTGCAGAAAATTGTGTGAGAAAAACGGAATCATCTCCCAAGGAATTCAAATATATTGACTCAAAATTATATCCTTTATACTGGATAAAAGGGAGATCAAATTGAAAAAACGATTGACCTACCATAGAATTAATGGTCCCATTTAAACGGATATCCTCAGGTGTAAGCACATCTGGATACAAAGCTTTGAGTAATTTATCTCTTATGACCAAGTCAAAAACAAAGAACTCCTTTTTACTTACTTTTCGCTTATTCGGGATTAGTAAAGCTTCCTGAACAGCCGAGCGTAAGAGAAAAGGGATATTTGCATAGGAAAATTCTCCTTTTAAACTAAAATCCATTACATCAGAGCCATTCAGTTCAATTTGATTAACCGTTTTGTTGTTTTTAAGATCAAAAGTGAAATCGTCAAACGACTGTTTGGCTTGACTATTTGTGATGACTAAGTCAGAAACACTTAGTTTGTCTAAACGCTCTCCTTCTCCTTCAATAAATAAATTACTTGCTAAGCGAACATCCGATTGGAGGCTTGTCATGCCAAGAGCAGACAAGTTGAGCTCCTCAATCTGCGTTGAAATTGTAAATTTCTTAGGAAGCTCCCCCCCCTGAGCTAAGGAAAACTTTAACTTTGCTTTTTCATCATTCAATTCACCAGCTAAAAGAAAAGCTTGCGAATTTTTACGCCCAGAAAGAAATGCATTTTTAAAATTAACTTTGTTCCTTTCTAGCGAGGAAAGGTTCACCATAAAGCTCAATTCATTTAGGGATTTATTGACCAGCTTACCTTCAGCACTTCCGTTTCCACTCAATCGCATCAAAACATCCTTTTGAGTAAAATCAGTGGTCCGAAGGGATGAAAAATCAAACAACTGTTTAAACATCCAAGCTTCTTCATTTTTTTCTAAGGTAAAATTAGAACGAAGCATTCCTTTGTTTATCGCTAGTTCTATATCTGCTTGCAATTCTTTTCCTTGTGTATAGTCCAGAGTGCTTTTGATGTTAATTTTCTTCCAAGGCATCTGTAGGAGATCATGTTCTGAATCAAGGGAAGTAGACAGTAGATACCTAAAATCATTCTGTGTGACAGAAGAAACGATGTCTTCAGATTGCAGACGAAAAACGCCATCGCTGTTTCTACTTAGACGTAGATTCGCTTTTAGATGACTATTTCCTGTAAGATTCAATTGTAGATTGGATCTTAAATCATTTATCCCACCCTGGGCATTTCCTTTAAAGGAGATTTGGGTCTTTGGTAGCTTTATCGTTTTTGGAAGTGGTAGCAAGGTTGTGGCCATTTTTCCTGAATCAAGCTTTAGGTCTATGGTGGCGTCATTGCGTAAAGCATCAGCTGTAAGGTCGGTATAGTTTAATGTCATTGCTCCCTTTAATTGAGCCTGGGCAGAATTTATGCTAAGTTTTGATATATCAATTTTTGAGGGTGTGAAAGTAATTTCACCTGATAAATTCTCTAGATCATCGTGTTTACTGGACTGGAAAGACATGGACTCTATAGAAGTGGTAAACTGTTTCTCAAAAAGTATAAAATCCTTAAGTTCGAGTTCAATGGAGGAAAAGTAATCTGAATCAACATTCGCTTGGTTTGTAAATACTAATTCACCCTTGTGAATGCTAAGTGCCTTAACACTGGCTTCAGCTTGTTTTTGGTTCTTTTCTCCAATAGCTAGTTTGTCAATAAACTGTTTAAGGTTTGAATACTCTTCACCTTCATAGGTAGTAATATAGACCTTTGGTGCTATTATTTGAAGTGAACTAAATTGATATGCTCCCACGAGAACATTCTCTAATTCGGTTAGGTTTAATCTAATCTCAGCTATATGAGTAAGTGTGTCCTTCTTGTGATCGCGAATAAGCACATTGCTGAATTGAATTTTTCCTTGCAAATTAATTTTTGCTTTCCCAATTTGAATGGCCGTGTCAAAGCTATTGTTAAGGCTTTGTGTAAACGAGTTGGCCAATCGAGTCTGTACTTCCTCAGATGAAAAAAAGACCGTAAAGGCAAGCACAGCTAGCAATAAAAATGCGAGTAGGAAGGCGATTATTTTACGGAGATTTTTGATAAGAAAAGTGTAATTTTACATTTCGATAAAGTTACTAAATGATTGAACAAAAACCATGCTATATTTTAGCCATTGAATCTTCTTGCGATGACACTGCTGCTGCTGTCTTAAAAAATGATTTGGTTTTGTCCAATAGTATAGCGAATCAATCTATTCATGAGGCCTACGGCGGGGTTGTACCCGAACTAGCTTCTCGTGCACATCAACAAAATATCGTTCCCGTTGTGGATCAAGCCATAAAAAAGGCAGGTATTACTAAACATCAATTAGATGCTATTGCCTTCACAAGAGGTCCAGGTCTGCTCGGTTCTCTACTTGTGGGAACTTCTTTTGCCAAATCCTTGAGCATGGGATTATCCATTCCTTTAATTGAAGTAAATCATTTGCAAGGGCATTTATTGAGTCATTTTATTGCAGATGGAAATCCAAATCCTACATTTCCTTTTCTTGGAATTACGGTATCTGGAGGGCATACGCAAATTGTAAAGGTTACCAACTACTTTACAATGGAAGAAATAGGAAGAACACAAGACGATGCTATTGGGGAAGCTTTTGACAAATGTGGAAAAGTGTTAGGCTTAGGCTACCCCGCTGGTCCGCATATTGATCGATTAGCCAAAGAGGGAGATCCCGCTGCCTTCACTTTTCCAATTCCTAAGGCAGAAGGACTCAATGTGAGCTACAGTGGGTTTAAAACAGCGGTAATCAATTTTTTACATAAGAATACTCAAAACAATGCAGCTTTCATTAAAGAAAATTTAGCCGATTTGTGTGCCTCGATTCAATACACTTTAATTGAAATTATTTTTACAAAAATTTTTAAAGCAGTAGAACAAACCGGAATTAAAGAGCTTGCGATTGGTGGTGGGGTTGCAGCAAACTCAGGCTTACGTGAAAAGCTACAAACTACTGCTAAAGAAAAAGAGTGGACAGTCCACATTCCCCCCTTTGCGTATACTACCGATAATGCCGCAATGATTGGCATTGTTGGGTACCTAAAATACCGTCAGGAATCATTTGCAGGTCTTGACCAGGCAGCAACGGCTCGTTTACCAATTTAACATGGATTTATTTTATTTAGCGGAACTTAGTCAAACAACAGGTGATCTTCTTTTTTCAAAAGAGGAAAGCAAGCACATCAATAAAGTCCTCCGCAAAAAGCAAGGAGAAAGGGTTTGGGCAACAAATGGAAAGGGTCTTGAAACTACCATAGAATTAACTGTTGTTGGGACAAATCGAGTAAATGGAAAAATTGTAGGCCATAAAGAACATTCCCCCCTTCCCTATCAGTTACATATTGCCATTGCACCAACAAAAAACAATAGTCGTTTGGAATGGTTTTTGGAAAAAGCAACTGAAATTGGAATTCATCAAATTACCCCATTATTGTGTAAACATTCTGAACGAAAAACAATTAAGCATGAACGCCTAGAAAAAATCATTTTAGCAGCGCTTAAACAGTCACAACAGTTTTATCTACCCAAACTAAATCCATTAACTACTTTCGATTCTTTTGTGCAAGAAAACTCCAATGGAATGATTGCGCATTGCAGAGAAGGAAATAAAGCTTCTTTGTTTTCTCAGATTACTAGAAATGGTAATCACACCATTTTAATTGGTCCTGAAGGAGATTTTAGTGAAGAAGAAATTTCCCTAGCCCTATCCAATAATTATCAAGAAATTGGTCTTGGCAAGCAACGGCTAAGAACAGAAACAGCAGCCATTGTCGCTTGTCATACCGTTGCACTAAAAGCAGAGTAATTTTTTCCTATCTTTAATTCATGAATGAAAACCAAATAGCAAAAGGAATTGTACGCGCGATTCTCTACTTGACTTTAATCGGATTAGGTCTATACGCGATTCATCTATTGAGTTCATTGATTGTATTTATAGCAGTTGCTGCCATCACCTCTTTAATTGGTCGACCCATAACGGTTTTCTTGAAACAGAAACTTAAGTTTGGAAATACAATTGCAGTAGTGAGTACAATGAGTATTCTTGTCATTCTTCTTTTTGGGGTCATTTCTTTGTTTGTCCCACTCATCATTCAGCAAGGAGAAAATTTATCCTTGTTAGACGTCAATGCTTTAGAAATGAAAATCAATAAACTTTTTGAAGAAATTGCCATTTACTTTAATTGGCAAGAAACCAATTGGAAAAATTGGTTGTTGGAAAAAGATTGGATGAACACCCTAAACCTTGAAGTCCTCCCTGAATTCTTAAACTCCCTTTTGGGCTGGGTCTCTGGTTTTACCATCGCTTTATTTTCTATTCTCTTCATCAGCTTTTTTTTATTAAAAGATGCCCAATTGATGGAACGTACAGTCTTGCTGTTGTTCGACACTAAAAACCACAAAAGACTTCAAGATTCGTTTGAAAAGATAAAAAATTTATTATCGCGATATTTTATTGGCCTGCTACTTCAAATAAGTATTCTCTTCATCATTTACAGTATTGTACTCGTTGTCTTTGGCGTAAAAAATGCTTTAATCATTGCTTTCCTTTGCGCCTTACTCAATCTAATTCCTTATGTTGGTCCTCTCATTGGTGGTGTTTTAATGTTACTGCTCACCATGACGGCTAATCTCGAAGCTGATTTCAGTTCAGTTACGTTGCCCAAAAGCATCTATGTGATGATTGGTTTTGTCCTTGGACAGTTGGTCGATAACTTCTTTAGCCAACCCTATATTTTTTCTACTTCTGTAAAGTCGCATCCTCTTGAAATATTCATTGTAATTCTTATAGCTGGGATTCTTTTTGGAACCATAGGCTTAATTGTTGCCATTCCTTGTTATACGGCATTAAAAGTGATTTTTAAAGAGTTCTATGCTGACAACAAAATTGTTCAATCGCTAACCAAAGATTTATGAAAACATTTTCTGCCCTGATTTTATCTTTATTTTTATTTTTTTTTCAATCTAGCCTACATGCACAAAAATTATCTGGTGTAGAAAAAAAAATTGTTAAGAAGGCAAAAACCTATAACGATGAATCAATTTCTTTTTTGGAAAAAGTAGTCAATATCAATAGTGGCACTATGCACCTAGAAGGTGTGAGAGCCGTAGGAAAAGAATTCGATGCAGCATTTAGTGCCATTGGTTTTGCTACACAGTGGATTGAAATGCCTACGGACATGAATCGTGCTGGACATTTGTTTGCATCAATAAAAGGCAAGAAAGGAAAAAAATTACTACTCATCGGTCATCTGGATACAGTCTTTGAAGCCAATAGCCCTTTTCAGACTTTTGAACGTAAAGATAGCATTGCTTATGCTCCTGGAGGAAATGACATGAAAGGTGGAGATGTTATTGTCTTGTATGCTTTAAAAGTACTTCAAGAATTAAACCTATTGAATGATCGCACTATTACAGTTGCTTTTACAGGAGATGAGGAAAGCACAGGAAAGCCACTTTCCATTTCAAGAAAAGATCTTATCAATGCAGCCAAAGAAAGTGATATTGCCTTAGGTTTTGAGACAGCAACTGGCTTTAACAATGCCACCATTGCCCGAAGAGGTTCCTCTGGATGGAAGCTTGAAACAGCTGGAAAACGAGCCCATTCATCGGGTGTGTTTAGTGAACGTACCGGAGCCGGTGCCATTTTTGAAATGAGTCGCATCTTACATCAATTTTATGAAGAAGTTCGCGGAGAACAATACCTTAGCTTTAATCCCGGAAACTTGCTTGGTGGAACCTTTGTGGACTATGATAAAATGAAGAGCAGCGGTACAGCCTTTGGAAAATCAAATGTAGTTGCTCAAACTGCTGTAGTTCATGGAGGACTTCGCTTTATCTCTGAAGAGCAAAAAGAAAATGCACGGGCAAAAATGAGAACAATTGTTGCAAACAATCTTCCCAGCACCAATGCTACCATTACCTTTACCGATAGTTATCCTGCCATGGGGCCTACAGAGGCCAATGGGGAATTATTGAATAAATTAAGTGATGTAAGCGAAGCTTTGGGTTTTGGGAAAGTAGCTGCCTATGATCCGGGAAGACGCGGTGCTGCTGACATCTCCTTTGTTGCAGATTATGTCGATGGCTTAGATGGTCTTGGAAGCATGGGAACGGGAGCACACACACCACAAGAAACCATTAATTTGAACACCTTCAATGCATTAATTCAACGAACCGCAGTATTTATCTATCGCTTAACAAGGGACTAGCTGAATCTGTGCAACAATTCTTGCTGCTCCTTGATTGCTGATAAAAATTCTTCTTTTAAACGCGAGACCAATTGATTTGTGGAAACAACATCATGGATGGTGGTTACCCCCTGCCCTGCGGACCAAATTGTTTTCCAAGCTTTTGCTTCGGCTTTAGCCGCATCTAATTCACTCCCAAAATCAATTTTCTTACTATTACCCCATTGTTCTTGTGTAATGCCCATGGCTTCAAGACTTGGACGCAAAAAATTAGCACTAACGCCAGAAACAGCAGCAGTATAGACGATATCACTTGCAGAACTATCAATAATCATTTGACGGTAGGCAGTATCCGCATTAGATTCGTGTACATTGATGAATCGAGTTCCCATATAGGCCAAATCGGCGCCCATTTGCATTGCACTGGCGATATCGCGACCATTGGAGAGGCAACCCGACAGTAAAATTGTTTTGTCAAAAAATTGTCGCACTTCTGCCACTAATGAAATTGGATTGGTCACCCCTGCGTGCCCTCCTGCTCCAGCAGAAACAAGAATTAGACCATCTACCCCGGCTTCAGCAGCTTTCTCTGCATGTCGTTTCTTGATGATATCATGAAAAACCAATCCACCATAGCCATGAACAGTATTGACCAACTCGGCAACTGCTCCCAAAGAAGTTATTATAAGAGGAACTTCATGCTTTACACAAACGGCCAAATCTGCCTGTAAACGCGGATTTGTTTGGTGAACAATAAGATTAACCCCAAAGGGTGCAGCTTTTTTACCGGTAGAAGACTCAAAATCTGCCAAGGCCGTTTTAATTTCAATCACCCATGATTCAAAACCATCGGTAGAGCGTTGATTCAAAGCAGGAAATGTCCCGACGATACCATTCTTACAACATTCAATAACAAGTTGAGGACCAGAAATTAAAAACATAGGTGCGGCTACTACAGGAATATTTAATTCATCAATAAATTTTGCCTTCATTCTAATTTTTTAATAATAGTGTCCACTCAAAAGAAAAACTAGATACCTGCTGTCCACTTTCGTTTATCCCAACCGAATCCAACCAAACCGTTTGTGGCTCACCGGTAGCAATTAATTTTTCAATGGTTTTTCGTGCTTCTTCTCCTTGATTACAGGTGAAATTAATACGCCCAGTTGCTTTCTTAGTAAAACTTGCTTTGTTGTTTAAGACTAGCATAGAAATATTTTGTTTGGTTCGTTCAATTTCTTGGGTCAATAAAATCCCCGTTGGGAACTCTGCAGCCATTCCTTGAACAGCCCAAAACATTGATTTATAGGGATTTTGGTTGATCCAGCGGTGTTTAATACTTGCCGTGGAACTGTGGTCATCCAAATGTGTTAATCGCACGCCAGTGATCCAGGCAGCTGGTAATTTAAAAAGAGTAAATAGTGTGTATTTAAAATAGCTCATTTTTCGTTTGATAATGGAATCCCAATTTAAGTTTAATTCGTGAGATGAAACCAAATGACTAAAAAAACTTCCTCAAAAGTTAACCCTATTTATTTGATAGAATTATGATATATTTAAATGAATCTTTAAAAATGTCATCTTGAAAATCACTTTTCATTTTCTCCATAGAAAAACATCGCTTCTCTTTATTCTCTGCCTGTTGACAGCTTGCCAGTCCTCAAAAGATAACGAAACAAAGGACAACACTTCATCCATAACTCGCTCATTGGAACCCGAATATAGAATAGAACCGCCAAATTGGTGGATTGGATTTAAAAATACGCAGCTACAGTTAATGGTGCATAAAAAAGACATTGGCAACACTCAACCCCAAATCAACTATCCAGGCGTAAGTATTTTAAAAACAACAAAAGGAAAAAGCAATAATTATCTTTTTATTGATCTAATCATTGCTGCATCGACCCCTAGTGGCCAAATGAAAATTAATTTTACAGATGGAAACACTACCGTTTTGAGCCATGCTTACCAACTCAATAAAAGGAATGGAAATACTTCATATACAAAAGGGTTTGATCGTTCTGATGCCATCTATTTGATTACCCCCGATCGATTTGCCAATGGAGATAAAACAAATGACATCAATCCAATGTTGATAGAAAAAAGAATTGATCGTTCTGACAACTATGCACGACACGGCGGAGATATTCAAGGAATCATCAATCACCTAGACTATATAAGCGAATTGGGGTTTACGGCACTTTGGTCTACCCCCCTCCTTTTAAATGACATGCCATCTCAATCCTATCATGGCTATGCGATAACAGATTTATATTCGGTTGATCCACGCTTTGGAACATTAAATGAATACATCGATTTAGCCAAAAAAACTCGTCAAAAAGGAATGAAGTTGATCATGGATCAGGTAGCAAATCATTGTGGACTAAATCACTGGTGGATGCAAGATCTTCCATTTTCTGATTGGATCAATCATCAACAAGCTTTTGAAAATAGAAAGCCCATCGTCCAATCAAATCATAGAAGAACAACCAATCAAGATCGTTATGCCGCCGAGTTTGACAAAAAAGGCTTGTCTGAAGGTTGGTTTGTAGAGCAAATGCCCGACTTAAATCAACGCAATCCCTTTCTTGCTACATATCTTATTCAAAATTCAATATGGTGGATAGAAACCCTTCAATTGGGGGGAATTCGACAAGACACCTATCCCTACTCCAATAAGGAATTCATGTCTACTTGGGCTGGAGCAATCATGCGAGAATATCCTCGTTTTTCAATAGTGGGCGAAGAATGGAGTTACAATCCACTTTTGATAGGCTACTGGCAAGATGGAAAAGCAAACAAAGACGGCTATGTTTCCAACCTTAGTCATAGTATGGATTTTGCACTTCAAAATGCAATACAAAAAGGCTTAACAAAGCCTGAAAGTTGGGAAAGTGGCTTGATAGAAATCTATGAAGCCTTGGCCAATGATTTTGCCTATGCAGATCCGTCACGCCTTCTACTTTTTCTTGACAACCACGATATGGATAGAGCCTTTACACAGTATAAGAAAGACCCTGTTTTACTCAAAATGGCCTTGGCAACATTGCTTTCGCTTGCGCGTGTACCACAGCTGTATTACGGCACTGAAGTATTGGCTGAAAATTCAGCAAAACCTAATGATCACGGCCTTATTCGTAGTGATTTTCCAGGTGGTTGGGAAGGAGATATTGTCAATGGATTCACAGCTAACGGATTGAATAAAGAACAAAAAGACATGCAAGTCTTTCTGAAAATCCTACTGAATTTCCGAAAAACAAGTAAGGCAATTAAAGAAGGGCAAACACTTCATTTTGTCCCATTTAATGGTGTCTATGTTTTATTTCGAATACACCCTGAAGAAATTGTTATGCTGGTACTGAATAAAAACGAAGCAGCAATGAACATTCAACTTAACAGGTTTGATGAACTTAATCTGAATGGAATGCAATTGGAAAATGTATTGACCAAAGAAATTAGCCCATGGAAAGATAGCCTACATTTATCCAAAAAAGGTCCTTATCTATTTCAGCTAAGCAGGAACTAGCCTAATTGATTTCTAGTATTAAAGCTGATTTTGCCGGTATTCGCAAAGTGGATTCTAAGGAAAATCTTTTGTCATTGATGACATCAAACACGGCTTTTTTGTCTCCAATAATTTCGATGTACTTGCTTGTTGATAGCTTTACTTCTTTATCATTCTTATTAAAAATCACCATGACTGTGTCTTCATCATCATAACGGAAAAAACTATACACCCCATCTTCTGGCGCAAACTGCATTAATTTCCCGCTGTGGATTACAGATTTCTCTTTACGCCAATTCAATAGTTTTGTAGTAAGCGCTTTAGCTTCTTGCTCTTGGGGTGTTAGTCCTTTTCCCGTAAACCCATTTATGGCATCACCTTTCCAACCCCCAGGAAAATCGCTTCTAATTTGACCATGTCCTTCCTTTTCATTCTTCATTAAGATTTCGGTTCCATAGTAAAATTGAGGAATACCTCTTAGTGTTGAAAAATAGACCATTCCCATTTTAAACAAATCAAAGTCATAATTTATTTGTGTAAAAAAACGATCCATATCGTGGTTGTCTGGGAAAATAACGAGATTGAAAGGATCGGGATACAAATGATCATTACCCAACATTTCATAGACATTAATCCAACCACTATTCCAATTCTCAGGAGCCAGCAAAGAACGATTAAATGTATCTTGAATAGGAAAATCCATTAGGCTCGGTAAAGACGAAACATATCCGTTACTATTTACTTTTCCTCTTTGCCAAAAGGAGACAACCGCAGGATTTAAGGACCATTCTTCTCCGACAATATTAAAATTTGGGTACTGATCCATTACGGCAGCTGTCCAGTCTGACATAAAGTTCTTGTCAGGATATGGATAAGTATCCATCCGAATCCCATTAATTCCTGCATATTCAATCCACCAAAGCGTATTTTGAATGAGATAAGTAGCCATCAATTCTTCTCGCTGATTTAGGTCAGGCATAGTCTTAACAAACCATCCATCCACAAATGCTTTTTTGTCATATTCGGAAGCATAGGGGTCTTGATGTGTGGTTCGCTTATGGGAGGTTGGCTTAAAGGTATTGTTGTTGTTTATCCATTTGGCGGTTGGGGGATCCTTGACAAACCAGTGCTCTGATCCGGAATGATTTAAAATCATGTCCATGATTATTTTCACCCCCTTAGATTGAGCAACTTGACATAGCTGCTTATACTCTTCATTAGTCCCATAGCGGGCATCTACTTTATAGAAATCGGTCGCTGCATAGCCATGATAGGAATAGGTGTGCATGTCATTCTCCAAGATGGGATTTAACCATATTGCGGTAAACCCAAGTTCTTTTATGTAATCGATGTTATCTAAAATACCTTTGATGTCACCACCATGCCTTCCACCGTCAAATGAACGATTAAGACCTTCCTTCATTCCAGCGATTTCATCGTTGGATGGATCTCCGTTGGCAAATCGATCGGGTGTGATCAAATACATCACATCTGAGCTGTCAAATCCATTGGCTTTTAGCCCAGCATCCCGGTTCAAAAAGGCATAATCAACACTTTTGACAGACTTTTTGTCTTTCAATAGATCTATTGTAATGCTTGTAGCTGTCATATCTTCTGCTAGGAGTATGTCCAAAAACAGATAGTTGGGGTTCTCCACCCTATTTACTTTTTTAAGTTGAACTTTGGGATGGTTAATTACGGGCGTCAATACACCAATATCTTTTCCATAAAGCATTAACTGAAGTGTTGGATTATTCAAGCCAACCCACCAATTTGGCGGTTCGATTCGCTCAATCTCTTGTGCAAAAAGGGTAGTACAAAAAGATAATCCAAATATAAGGATTGCCGCTAATTGTTTGAATCTGTTCATTTATTTCTTGTTTAATTTGGTTTATTCCTTTTCAAATATCTGTTGATACATTGCACCGCGAATAAGATTGTCACGGTTCATGCCTTGTGGAGGAATATCAAACATTTGAGTCATTATTACTCCCACAAATTTACGCTTAGGATCAACCCAAAAATGGGTTTGTTCATAGCCTCCACCTGTCCATAAACCGGCATCGCCATAGCCCAACGTTAACTGTTTATTACTAGTAATCCACAAATTATAGCCATTGTATCCCCAATCATTATCCAGCTGTGTGTGCGGAGCATACATGTCTCTCACGCTTGCCTCATCTAAAAAGCGATGTCCATTTAGCTCACCGTGGTTCATTAACATCCGAAGGAAAGCAGCATAGCCTTTGGCTGTACCAATCATTCCTTCGCCACCTAAAAACACCTGATTATCCTCTTCGTAATTAGGGATATTTGCACCTAAAATATCCAACTCGCCTTTGGTTGCTTTTCGCAAAAGGGAATCTTTTCCTGAAAATGTAGGCAATAAATTAATGTCGGCGGTTTTCTTATATCTTAACCCCTTAATGCCTAGGGGAATCTTTATTCGCTCATTGAGCAGTTCTTCCAATGTTTTTCCGCTTGCTCGTTCAGCAACAAAACCAAGAACAGTTGTATTGGTGCCATAAAAATCTTCTGTCCCAGCATGCATTACCAAAGGCATTTTTGCCATGGAATTAATGATCTCTTGATTGGTTGTCATCGCGTTAAAATCTTCCTCAGCAAGCATTTCGTTTAAACACCTAAAAGGAGTCGTTGCATAATAAAAACCTGCCTGATGATTAATCAAATCGAGCACTGTAATGGTGTTTTTGTTGTTGACCAAGCGAATAGGACATGTGGCGTTAGAAATTTCACTATTGTTTAAATATTCGCCCGAAAAACCTGAAGAATTCTTGAAATATTCACGTGCATAGGTCGCCAGTGACTCATCATTTTCGGCTACAGCAACCTTAAGGTCCTTGAACTCAGGAATAAATTTTTCAATGGGATCATTCAATTGCACAAGACCATCTTCGACCAAGTCCAAAAGTAGGGAAATCGTAATTATTTTACTCATTGACCATATACGAAACCACGAGTCTCCATTGATCTCTTCCTCTGGCAGATGGGTGCGATTCACCGCATCGTGTTCGTAGAGAACAGTACCTTCTTCATTCTCAAGTCGGACATAAAGCAAGGGAAATCCCTCGTTTTCTACAAATTGATCAACGATGGTATTGATTTTTTCTGGAGAAGAAAAAAAAGTAGGCTTTGGCACTGACTGACCACAAGAAAATATAATTAAAAAGGCTGTAAGAAAAAGGGGTTTATAGAAATTCATAATTATTGGCTTTTACGTGTTGAACCGCTATACTTTACCCAATCAAAATCAGCAAAGTCGCTAGTGGCATCAGTTGCACTGGTTGCATAGACACCTAGATTGGTACCAATATAGCCTTTACAAAGAACGAGCGAAGCATCGGAGGTATAAAACTTTTGGTAGTTTTGTCCATTATCTAAAGAATAGGCATAATCGTATCGATCGTTTTTAGATATGACTTGAAAAATAATCTCACCCGAGTAATTCTTTAATTCTTGCTCGATTAAAACACTTACTTCCTTTCCACTTTCTCGATAATTAAGTGCAATTATGGGTCGATCCTCTTCAAGTATTAGGGTGAAATTAAGGTAATTATCGTCTTGTTGAAAAATACTTATGCCCGCTTCAGAAAGGTTGGCGATAGGATTGAAGATCATTTTAGCTTCATAAATGAAATCACTTTCTTTTTGGCGGAAACCCATCAAATTATAGCTTTCTCTCATGGCGAATTTTGCGGAATTCAAATACAATCTTAACTTACTTTTGGAAGGGAGTAATTTAAAAAATGTGGTGGTAGGAAAGCGTCTAAAGTTCCACTCCAGATCTAATGTTTCGCTTTCAAAATCATCATGAAAGATATCCGTATAAATTTGCTTACTATTTACAAAAGGAAGAGGGGTACTTCGCTCCACCTTCCCTGTTTCTGGAGCGCATATTGGCCAATAATACTCAATGGGTTGCCATTTACCATCCTCAACTTCCTCCCAGCCAGAAACAGCTGTTTCCCAATTTACAGGAATCAAATGTGTCTCTCGTCCCATATTAGTGGTTCCTTTCAAGTCATTTCGAATACCAAGAGCGACCATATACCAACGCCCATCTTGGAGTTCAACCAAGTCGGCATGGCCAGTACTGTGCACCCAATTGTTGTTGGACAAATGTCTTGACGTCAAAATAGGGTTTTTTGGGTTGGATTGGTAAGGACCTCGAATATCATCGCTAATGGCCATCATGACCGCATGGTTTCGTGAAGTTCCCCCTTCTGCTACCATCAGGTAATACATTCCATCTCTTTTATAGAGGTGTGGACCTTCTACACAACAACCACCGCAGGCACCTGCCCATACTGAAAATCGATCCCCTTTAAGTTCCCAACGATCAAGATCCAATTCTTGAACCCAAATTTCGCCAATACCATTTTTGTTAGGATCACCAACATCATGTGTGCCCACAAACCATACTGATCCATCATCATCAAAAAAGAGATCTGGATCAATACCTGGAGCATTCTCAATGACATGCGGATCTGACCAATGTCCCGAAGCATCTTCAGCAGTGATGATAAAATTCACCATTTCTGCATCCTTATTGGGGTCTTTAGGACTGTATACATTGGTTACCACAATATAAAAAAGACCGTTGTGATAACGAATCGAAGGCGCATGGATCCCTCCTTGCTGCTGAACATCAACTAAATTAACCGGGGAAACTACCTGACTTTTTCGGTCAAGTCCGTAGCCGATGAGTTCCCAGTTCACCAAATCTTTGCTGTGATGTATGGGCAGAGCAGGAAAATACTCAAAAGAAGAATTAACAATATAAAAGTCGTCTCCTACCCGACAAATGGATGGATCTGGATGACCACCCCTTAAAATTGGGTTGGTGAAGCTTTCTTGTGCAATTAATGCGAATTGAAGAAATGCAAAAAACAATAATGATACAATTCCTTTCTTCATTTGAATAAAAATTAATTTTAAAAAAAATGAGCTATCCTGGGATAGCTCATTTTATGAAAATGTTTCTATACAATTACTGAGCTACAATAGAATAGGTGTTGTTTACGGTATCTAAGGTAATGTTATAGGTACCAGCGGTGACAGCTATATTGTCTCCACCTAGTTCTATGCTACCATCTGCACCAGTATCACCATAGTTTACTCCCCAATCATCGTCTGCTCTAAACTTCATCTCTCCATCGGTTAAAACAACATTGTATACAAGGTATACTCCGTCATTACATGGGTCTGGAATCATTTTTACATCTGGAGCATCACCCCATCCATTGAGCGTAGCACTACCAACAATACCCCAAATTGAATCTGCAGGAGTAATGGTAATGGTTAAATCAGTTGCGTTAAAGTCTATAAAATAATTTCCTGCAGTAATAGCAATATTATCTCCACCTAATTCTAGGCTACCATCAGCACCAGTATCACCGTAGTTTACACCCCAATCGTTGTCTTGACGAATTTTAAATTCACCGTCAGCAAGATGTAAGGCTGCTTTAAAGCTACCCTCTGTTCCATTGGAA
>ENA-OUOG01000860-OUOG01000860.1-marine-metagenome-genome-assembly--contig:-NODE-860-length-37952-cov-4.516224_pt1 | contig 37952 bp, 34 predicted proteins | sample MGYA00248635_ERZ508505 | MGnify/ENA primary metagenome ERZ508505 (study PRJEB26176, sample SAMN06267871) | marine metagenome | isolation source: Saanich Inlet, British Columbia, Canada | place: Pacific... | reverse complement strand
GCATCGATTTCGGCTAGCCAATCACCAACCGCATGCATTGCACTATGTGTAATATGGCAAATCATAACGGGCGCGCCCGTCCTCTCGGCAAGGGCAATCACTTCCCGAAGCCCCAAAGGGTCACCTGGCATGCCACGTCGGACATGGATTGCAATCGGCGCCTTGTGAGCGCCCGCCACTTCGAAAATCATCTCGAGTTCTCTATCACTGACGGCGAGTGTCATATAATCGAGCAAAACACCAATCCCAATACCTCCAGACGCAAGGCCAAGTTCTAACATTTCGCGCATTCGCTCTATTTGTGCGGGTGTCGCGCGCTCGCTAAAAGCGGCGCCGGGAACAATGCCCCCCTCTGGAGAGAATAAATAAGGCGCGTCTTGGCCTTGCATGACTTTAACCCGTATGGCCATATGGCTTACTGAGTTTCCAAAATTAATGGGCGATTTTCCTTCGAGTAAATATCCATATGCGGAAACTGGATAGGCTCCAGCCTCCAAATCTAATTGGGTTGTCACACCATCGAGGAGCGCAAATTTCACACCAATAGGGGTCGGAGAATGAGTGTGAATATCTATAAACCCCGGGGCTACCACAAGTCTTGAGGCGTCAACAGTTTTATCACCGTTAAGAGGGCCGCGTGAAATCTCTGCAATCACGCCATCGCGGATACCAATACTGCGTATGGCGTCGAGCTTTGTTTCGGGGTCAATGACCCGCCCATTACTAATGACGAGGTCGTATGTCTCGGGCTGCTGACACGCGGTTATGGTAAAGACCAGGAAAAGAGCAAAGAACCTCAAAATCTGCATATTGTACTCCCGAGTAGGGTTGGGTAAATGTCTCCTATTTTGACGCAGGATCAATCTATTTTAAAGGGTTTCTGCTTAATTCATAATGATGATAAATGGCATTTTGTTAAATATAAAAGCTCTTTCTATTTAGAGACTTGCCCTAATACACGAAGTAAATTACCGCTCCATATTTTAGCAATGTCCTCTTCGCTAATACCTTCTCGGCGCAGGGCAACCGTAATTTCGTCAATTTTTGAAACGTCCATCATGCCTGCTACACCGCCGCCACCATCCCAGTCGGCACCGATACCGACATGGTCTGCGCCGACAATTTTAAGCGCGTGAAATAAGTGCGCGAGAAAGTCAGACAGTGTAGCTTCGAGCGGAGGGTATTTTTGATCAATCGTTCGGCGCAGCTCGAGAGCTGCCTCTTGTTGCGCTACATCGATGGGTGGGTTTTCTCGCTGAGATTGATAGAACTTTCTTAGCTCTTTATATCGTTGAGGGTTTTGTTCGGGGAAAGCTTTAAGGTAAAGCGCAAGCGAGTTGATCTGGATAACACCACCATTTTTTGCAAGTGCGCGCATGCTATCGTCCGAGATGTTACGTGGGTGTGGGTGTATGGAAGCTGCGCCCGAGTGAGATAATATGATGGGGTCAGACGAAAGCGTTAATATTTGCTTTAATGTTTCATCACTGGCATGAGAGGCATCAATAATCATTCCCAGTTTATTGGCACGCTGAACGAGCTCGCGCCCTAATGGCGACAGGCCGTTCCATTTTGGCCCTGCTGGATCGGTCGAACTGTCTGCAAATTGATTATGGCTGCTATGGACAATGCCGACCATCCGCACGCCAAGATCGTAAAAATAGTCGAGTAATCCTATTGTTTCCCCGAGCGGATAGGCGTTCTCTAGGCTCTTGAGAACAACAATTTTTCGTTGGCGATGGCGCATCTCAACGTCTGGTGCGTTTAGGGCACTTGCGAAAATGTCACTGTGTTGGGCAACCATGGCATCAATTAGTGCATTTCTGTGTCGCGCATTGGCAAAGGCAATGGCATAAGCGTTGCGCGTGAGTGCCGATTGAGGGGTGTAAATAACCCAGAAGCCACCATCCATGCCACCTTGTCGCATTCTGGGAACATCCACTTGCGAGAAGTCTCGTGTGGTTGTGTGCCGCTTGGTTATGTCAAAGCCAGGACGCTCGAGTAGCATGGGCGTGTCTAAGTGGCTGTCGAGCACGAGAAGTTGCTGATGAAACACGCGGCTATGGTCGTCGAACCAGCGATTATACGTATAGCCCAGAAAGGCAACCGTCACAGCGATGAGCGCTGCGATCCCGTACCATTTTTTCATTTAAGTTTTCCTTCGCTTGTCGATGGCCTCTGACAGGCGATCACGTTACGCAATAGATATCGTAGTAAATATGCCCAGGTTTACCCGGTTGAGCGAATGAGAGCTCTTGCATGACACCAATAAAGACATGGTTATTAACCCAAGCGTACTCTGTGGATGCGGTCTTCATGAGTGGGTTTGTGATAAAGCTAATGTCATCGCGTGTTATTGTTTCGCCCGCTTGCATTCTTTCTGCGACTTCGGGGCTTGGGGTGGCGCGCCCAAAATACGTCATCAAAATAACATCATCATTAATGCGCACGGATGCACGTACATCTAATTGTGACGTACCAGTCTCAGATACGGAGAGCCAGTCTCCTGACGGCGCAATAATATCGCCCTTCACGCCTTGAAAGCGACCACACCCTAAAACATAACCACCAGTAACGTCGACGACTTGGCTTGCTGTGCCGACAGCATAGCCGGATGCTAATTGCGCTTCTATTCTAAATACTTTTTCTAATTTCGGTTCTGATACAGACATACGGTGTTCCTCTCAACGATATAAAACTATATCGTATTGTGTCTGCTAAAAGCTCTCGATGCTATAACAAAATTATGACCTTATCGATATAACCTATCCATAAGCGTTAAATTGATGCGAGAGACCTTGGCTTGCAAGCTGAGAGAGGTTTTGGCACTTTCTCAATGTGCTTACGGTTTTGATACTGATACGGTTTGTATCTTCATGGGGCGTCCCGCTTTCAGTTAGAGCCGATGCCCACGTGCGATCGATTTTACTCGGCGGGTATGCTCCTTCAAGGGTGGTAATGACACTCGCGATATCAAAGCTGCAAATTTTTTCCATAATTTCTGCTCTGGTCGCGCCAGGTGGCGCATTAACTGGAAGCTCAGCGGCACTAATCTGTGCTTGCATGACGACACTCAAGCGTAAGGCTTGCAACAGCGCCTGTTCGATTTCCGTTTCACCAGCATTGGTAGACAGACCTAGTGAAATATTACGGTCGATTCGGCCGAGAATTGTACGTTGTAATTGGCCATCTTCGCGTAAACGGTAACACAGCTGGCGTGTTCGGGCATAGGCATTGCGCTGGTAAAGTGTGTGTGCAACCACGCGAAAACGCCAGTCGAGGCTGTCGTTTTCATTACTTATGGCGCGCGCAATCCAGAAATTAGGATCTTGAAGGTCGCCATAAGCGGTTAAAATCTGAAGGTTTGTTTTCTGCCAAGCTGCCTGTATTGCTGATAGCAACGTATCTGCTCGTGGAGACTCTGCGCTGATACGCGTAAAGCGGTCCGGGTCAATACGCATCGCGCGCCCCAAGCCAAAGAGCACATTTGTTGGCACAGCGAGCTGCTGTAGCAAGGCATTATGGGGAATGGCTCTTATTCGGCGAGGGGTAAAGCTTGTTTGTGCGATGGGACCACTGGCTTGGCGTATTTCAGGTCGAGAACCCGATGGTATAAGGAAATTTCGAGCAAACCCACTAAGGAGATAACGATAATCTGTATCTTTATATAGACTATCTTGTTGGGTGATTACCTCATTATAAAAATCCCATATAAAGTCTGTATCTTTATAAAATATATCATTATTGCTGTCCGACACAGATTGAAAACGCGCAGATATAAGTTGGCTTAAACTGGCATCGGCTAAATTGTCTTCCGCAAACCATAGGTACCCATCACCACCTTGAAAGCTAAATTCGTGGGTTAGAGCAATGTTTTTGCGTTGAAATTTCGCAATCACCCAAGGGCTTAGAATATAATTCATGCGGTCGGTCAAATTTCCTGGGTGGCCGCCGCGACCAATAGACTCTCCATGAGTGTTAAAGATCGTGACGCGACAATTTTTAAGCCCGCTCTCGGCCACGGCCTCAGCGAGATGCGATTGCAAGCGTTCAACGGCAAGTACGGCTGGTATTTGTCCCATAAACCGTCCTGCATCTGAAAAGCCAGTTTGAATTGAAATTTGTTTGCGATGTGAAACATATGCGCGATAGGGTTTCATTTCGAAAAGTTGCGCCATCACGCGCCCACCGTTTCGCAAGGCATTTGGTGTTTCAAAAAGCGGCGAAATATCGAGTAAATGCTCGGCGCCATAATAACGCGCGAGCCCCAAGGCACCGATCACAATGGCGGCCTGATCGCACTCTGCGATTAAAAACCGAATGGGTGTTTCTCGGTCAATATGATTTAGGACTTTGGTCGCCAAAATTAATTGTCGATTGACCGTGCTCGTCTCACTATCGAGGTCTGCGAAATTGGTTTTTATGGGCTTAATGTTCTCTGCAAAATCCTCGACGCGCGCGAGTAAGGTTCGCGCATCAAGTCTGTCTTCTGTTGATATTGAAATGTGACTGCCCAGAGCATAAAGAACTTGTTGAGCATTGACTCTTAAATGAAGTGCTGCCGTGCCCATGCCACAGCGAACTAGGCGGGCGCGTAAAATGAGAAGTTCCTTTTGCAGGGTCGTATTTTTTGTTTCTTTGATCGCCTTATCGATTAAAGAGCTTGCTGACTTTGTGTCGACCCACCTTTTTGGGTTAGACCCGCTTAGCAGGTTGGCAGCCAATATGAGCGCCGATTTATCGCCCAAATCTTGTTTGAAAGCATTATACTCTGCGCGTGCGACATCAATCGCATCGTCAATATTAGCGATTAATTGTGTGAGTGCTTTGGGTTGTTTATTAGCGGCGCGTGATTTGCAATCCATTGCCATAGATTGATATGTCTCAAGTTGGTTCAGTTTTTCGGCGAGTTTAAAACGAATTGTATCGATCCAGCTAATGTCATTTCTGCCATCGAGATCATAGCCTACCCAGCTTGCTACGGTGACAAGCTTTGGTGTGATTTTGTGCCACTCTTTGGGGAAGTGTTGTTGCGCAATTTCTAATAGTCGGCCGTTCACACGATCAATAGCTGCGTGCATATGATGAATACACTCCATGGCTTCATCATGCTCGTCATTAAGGGTCGGAGGGGAGTGACGGATTAAGTCTTTGATGTGGAGTTGTCGTCCTGCCGGTTTATTCAAGGCACTGTTTAAGAGTGTTTTACGAGCCTTGCTGGTTAGGGCAAATGTAGGGTGTGCTGTCGTTACAAGACCAATCGCCTCTGTTTCGATCCAGTGGCGAAAAGCTTTAAAACCGAGTTTCGCTTTTTCTGTTGCGATCAAGTCAATATTTTTCTGATTATCGACCAGTTGATCTAGTTGAGCGCGTTGACGCAGTCTTTGGCCTCGGCTACGCAAAGCCCCACGGTTTAGGCTGCACAAGGCCGTCTCGATATCATCTAGCGACAGCCTACCTTTCTCGAGATCGCGCGAAATACTGTAAGAAAGCAGCTTAACAGGATTTACATGCGGGTCATGCGTAGCCAATTTCAGATAATCAAGAAGTTGTTTTCTAAGGCTTTGTGTCAAAGTCATGGGGTGTTCCAAGGGTTAATAGACAGAACATATCATAAATTAAAATATCGTTTAAGAGGGGGGTTTAAATCACTACTGATTATAATGATATTGGATCTCCTGCTTATCATTAGCCCTTGGCTCTTGTATAACGCGACAGATGTTTACACGCAAATCAAACAAACGTGTTGCGTATCGGCAATTAGGCTTTCATCCAGTCGCTTATACGCTGGCTTGCTTCAAACATGTCGGTTTGTGAGCCGGCGAATGACAAGCGTACGGCGAGGTGCCCTTCATATGGATCAAAGTCTATGCCTGGTGTTGTTGCCACATTGGCTTCATGGAGTAATTTTTTGCATAAATCTACGCTGTTATCGCTGATCGCACGCGTGTCGGCATACAAGTAAAATGCGCCTTCAGGCCTTCTGAAATCACCTAAAAATGCTTCAGGCAGATTGGCCACCAAAACATCACGGTTGGCGCGGTAGCGTTCGACATGTGTATCGAGCTCGGAAAAGCTCTCATTTTCTGAAACGGCGGCAAGTGCTGCAATTTGAGATAAGGTTGGCACCGAGATGATAAGGTTTTGTGAAAGCCGCTCAAGAGGATCAACTAGATTGTCCGGCACAACCATCCAGCCGATACGGTAACCTGTCATTGAAAAATATTTAGAAAAAGAATTAACCACAATGGCGCTGGGGGATAGGTTTAAAACAGTCGGTGCCGGCCCTTCAAAAGTAATGCCATGATAAATTTCGTCTGAAATAAGGCGAATACCTGCTTCGTGGCAATAGATCGCAATTTCTTCTAATTCGGCGGCTGATAATGTGGCTCCCGTTGGGTTCATCGGACTTGCTAGAATTAGTCCGTCGGGTTTTTCTTTGAGCGCCCGCAAATGCATAACATTAAGGCGCCAATCTGTATCGGCCCGGGTTGGAATATCGAGGACACGTAGTCCCAATACACGTAATAAATTGCGATAAGCGGGATAACCGGGGCACGGCAGGGCAATTGTATCGCCTGGCTCAAAACATGCGAGAAGCGCCATCTCAAACCCGAGTGAAGAACCGACTGTTACCACTACGCGGCTGGGGTCTAGTTTTTGTTTGTACCAACGCATGTAGAGCGCAGCAATTGCCTCGCGCAGCGCACCCATGCCCAAAGATAGTGTGTAACCGTGGCTCGCTAAATCCGGGAGAGCGTCTTTGATGGCCTTTATAGCAGGTGCTGGCGGTGGCGTCCGCGGTTGGCCGACCTCTAAATGTTGAATATTAATGCCTTTAGCTTCGAGTTCACTGGCGTCGCGCATAACATCCATGACAATGAAAGAGGATAGATCCATATGAGATGCGATTTTCAATTTGGGCCTCTTAATGTGGTTCAATATCTTTTGTTTGCTTGCCATAATTTAGCTTTGTGTCAAACTATAAATACATAATGGGGAGATGTGGATATGGTTCAAGGGTCTTGTGTATGTGGTGCATTGCGCTATGAGGCTGACGAAACTCAAGTGATTGGTGCGATGCACTGTCATTGTTCCGATTGTCGCAAAGCGACAGGGTCTGGTAAAGCCAGCATTGTTAATTTTCCTAAAACAGCGATCAAACTCACTGGTGAGTACAAAGTCTACCAAACAGTAGGTAAGCAGGGTGCACATGTAAACCGCGGTTTCTGTCCTGAATGTGGTTCGCAAATGATCACTCTGATTGATGAAATGCCTGATATTATGTTTATTAAAGCCGGTACGATGGATGAGAGCGATTGGGTCAAGTTTGATGCTAATCTATGGGTAAGCACTGCGCCTAAATGGGACCCCGCCGACGAGAATTTGCCAAGCTTTAGTGAAAACCCAACATCCTAAAAATTTCATATAAACAATTTAATTTAAACGACGTGTCTTAACGAGCCTTAAAGGAAGCCTGTATGCCTTTTTTAAATGATATGAGCTGGGTATTAAGCCTTAGAACACCCTTGCTAACTCAGTTTCTTGAACTCGTAACCCTACTTGGTTATGGCGCGTTTCTAATTACTTTTATTGGTTTTGGTTATTTCTTTTTTTCAGGGCGTTTGTTTCACCGCATCGCCTTATTGCTTGTCGCCTCAGGTATGACCAATCTTTTATTAAAAGATATATTCCAAGATGCACGTCCAGACGCCATGTATCAAATTGACCCTCGTGTCGGCACGAGTTACGGGTTTCCAAGTGGGCATGCGCAAATCGCGGTTACATTGTGGGGATTAATTGCGTTGGAGACGCGCCACACGTTTTTGCGCGCTGTTTGCGTTCTCATCATTGCACTCATTATCTTTAGTCGTCCTTATTTAGGTGTGCATGATCTTGGAGATGTGCTTGGGGGCTCGCTTATAGGTGTCGCTTTGCTTGCCATTTGGGTGGCATCAGACCGTGGATATACACCTTTAGTGGCACTGAAAACCATTGGTTGGCCCATTGTGTTGATTGGTATTTTGGGGGTTCAGGCTTTTGTTGCCTATATCTGGCCTGTTCATGAGGGGCACCCCATTCCCTTATGGTTTATGGGTATGTTACCGGGGTGGTATCTTGGCGTGAGTTTGGTTGGTTATTGTGAGTTACGCCATGGGCTTTTAGTGCGCGCGATCGTCTCTTTATGTGCGGGTGCCGTGAGCTTCTTTGGTATGGTTATGAGCACCCGCTATGCCAGTGGTTTCGATAGTGGAACATTTCTAGATGGGTTTGCGGCCTATGCTATTGGCGCTTTCTTCGGCTTGATCATTACACTCGTATTGCCAGTTATTTTTAATAAACTTAAATTGGCAAATTTGTCTTGAGGTCTCGATATGGAAATTAAAGCAATTAGTATACGCGCATGCGGTGCTCCTAATGTCATGGAAATGGAAACGCGGCATTTACCGCCCCCAATGCCCAACGAGGTCCAGCTGAAAATCTCCGCAATTGGTCTTAACATGATTGATACATATCACCGAAGCGGCCTTTACCCTTTGTCATTACCCTCTGGTTTAGGGTGCGAGGCGGCAGGCGTTGTGATCGCGATCGGTGCGGATGTATCCCAATTTAAAATTGGTGACCGCGCGGCATTTTCTATGGGCATCGGCGCTTATGCTGAAGCAATGAACCTATTAGAGTCGCAATTGGTGCCGATCCCCGATGGCGTGAGTGACACCCAGGCGGCATGTGCGCTGCTTAAGGGCATGACAGTCGAGTTTTTGTTTCACCACACATTTCCGCTTCATGGCGGAGAAACAATTTTATTCCATGCAGCGGCAGGCGGTGTTGGATTGCTGGCTTGTCAATGGGCGCGCGATATTGGTGTGCGCCTGATCGGAACAGCAGGTACGGACGAGAAATGCGCTTTAGCAAAAGACAATGGTGCGGCCGAATGCTTTTTAAGCGATGATCCAAATTTACAGACGCTATTGCGGGAACTGTCTGGTGATAATGGTTTCCCCGTCGTTTTTGATAGTGTCGGGCGCGCGAGCTTTGAGACCAGTTTAAAGGCACTGGCGCCTTTTGGGATGTTTGTCAGTTTTGGCAATGCGTCGGGACCGGTTGATCCTATACCTCCGGGGCTCTTGGCAGCACATGGGTCCCTCTATTTCACGCGGCCGACACTTGCGACCTATGTTGCTGATGGCGCGCGCATGCAGGCATCGGCCAAAAAAGTCTTTGATAAAGTGATAAATGGCAAACTATCTGTTCAAATTAACCAAACTTATGCGCTGCAAGATATTCAGCAGGCGCACCGAGATTTAGAAGCCCGTAAAACAACTGGCTGCAGTGTGATCATACCTTAGGGAGTTTTATTGTGAGTGAGAAGATTTGTATTATAGGGGCAGGGTGCTCGGGTTTCACAATGGCTAAGCGCCTAAAAGATTTTGGGCTTGCCTATGACCAATTTGAAGCCTCCGATGATATTGGCGGTAATTGGTATCATAATAACCCCAATGGCATGTCCGCTTGTTATCAATCGTTGCATATTGATACATCTAAATATCGGTTGGCGTTTGAGGATTTTCCGGTGCCGGATAATTGGCCTGACTTTCCGCATCACAGTGAGCTTTTGCAATATTTTAAGGACTATGTGAGCCACTTTGATTTGCGGAAGAATATTACGTTTAACACGCGTGTGGTCGATGCGGCGCGTGACGCGAATGGACAATGGCGTGTGCGTTTGTCGACTGGTGAAACGCGCCATTACAGCGCACTCATTGTTGCCAATGGTCATCACTGGGATCCTAAGGTGCCGACCGAATATAAGGGGTCGTTTAAAGGTGTTCAGTTTCATAGCCATAGCTACGACTCGCCTTTTGAGCCCCATGACTTGCGCGGGAAACGCGTTCTTGTTGTCGGCGTTGGAAATTCGGCAATGGATATTGCTTCGGAAGTTTCTCAGCGCCCCATAGCAGATAAACTATTTATTTCAACGCGGCGCGGCGTCTGGATCATGCCGAAATATTTAAACGGCAAAGTAGCTGATAAGTCTGTTTTTCCGGCATGGATGCCGAGTAAGTTGGGGCTGAAGTTGGCTCAATATGGCATCAAAAAGAATGTCGGTAATATGGAAGACTATGGCCTCCCCAAGCCTGATCATGAGCCTTTGACGGCGCACCCATCTGTTTCTGGTGAGTTTTTAACGCGGCTCGGCTGTGGCGATATTCATGTGAAGCCGGGAATAGAGAAACTATTACCAACAGGCGTGGCATTCACCGATGGCACGAGAGAGAAGCTTGATGTGATCATTTGGGCAACGGGCTATGCGATTAGCTTTCCATTCTTAAAGCAGAATGAATTAGCGGTGGTTAACAATCAATTCCCGCTCTACCGTCGCATGATTAAACCAGGCTGGGATAATCTATTCTTTATGGGTTTGGCTCAGCCTTTGCCCACATTAGTTAATTTCGCTGAACAACAATCGAAATATGTTGCTTCTGTATTATCGGGGCAGATTAAGTTGCCAAGCGCTGAGGCAATGGCGTCGCGCATTGAGAGCGATGAAGAGCGTTATTTGGGTCATTACTACAAGAGTGAGCGTCATACCATTCAGGTTGATTTTAACAAATATGTTAAGGATCTTAAAAAGGATATGGGCCGAAAATGGATTTCGGCGCCTTAAATCCAGATTTCAAGCCGCAGTTTGATTATGTCACGATTCCATCGGGGCGCTTTAGGGTTGCGCGATTAGGCGACGGCCCAATGGTCATGTTGCTCCATGGCTTTCCAGAAAGTTGGTATAGCTGGCGGCATTTAATGCAGGCTCTAAGCGATGCCGGCTATTGTGCTCTCGCACCTGACATTCGCGGCTATGGTGAAAGTTATAACCCGGCCGCGGCCCAAGCCTATAGTATTGAAGAGCTCACGAATGATATTGCTGCACTCATCGATCATTATGGGTCACCTGTAACTGTTATTGGGCATGATCACGGCGCCCCAATTGCATGGGCTACTGCCCTACGTTTCCCTCAACGCCTGCGCGGGGTCGCGGGCTTATCCATACCTTATATGCCTCCTGGCGCGCGTCCTGCAATTGAAGATTTTAGAGCTTTCTTTACTGCCCGCGGGCGTTTTTTCTATCAAGTCTATTTTCAAGACGAAGGTGTTGCTGAGGCAGAATTCAACAACGATATTGAGGCGGGCTTAGTTAAGTTTTACTATGCTCTCTCGGGTGAGGCCCCTGATGGTACATGGCCAACGGATAAACAACACGGCGATACATTAGGGCATCGGTTGCCTCAAACACGGCCGAGTTGGCTGAGTGCGGGTGAGTTGGCATATTATGTCTCTCAATTTAAAATTTCAGGGTTTCATGGCCCGCTTAATCGTTATCGTAATCACGCGCGTGACTTTGCTTTTTTAACAGGGTTACCCGAGCGTATCATTCATATTCCCAGCCTTTTTATTGGTGGGAGTCGTGATCTGGCGCTCAAAATGTTTCAAGGGGACGCGGTCGAGGCCATGAAGCCGTATCTTACAGATTTACGGGGCGCATATCTGATAGAGGGTTGTGGGCATTGGACCCAGCAAGAAGAGCCCGAGCGTGTCGCCGAATATGTCTTAAATTGGTTGGCTAACCTTTAGCGTAATCGGCCATACTTAGATTATGTATCTAAGGGAACCACGCGCAATGTTCCTGCCACGGCACGTGCTGTTTCAACATCGGGGCCGAGGGCGACGGCAACGCGGCGATAGGGCTTTAGAAGAGGCTTTCCAAAAATTCGAATATCAGCCTTGGCAATCGCCAGAGCGTCTTCTGCACCATCAATGCGGTAGGCGCCTTTCGCATCTGCTTCAGCACAAATAACATAGCTTGCGCCCTCACGTAAGCAGTTGATAGAGGGGATCGGTAAGCCCAAAAAAGCACGCGCGTGGAGGTCAAACTCGGTCAGGTCTTGTGTATATAAAGTTACCATGCCCGTATCATGTGGGCGGGGGCTTAATTCGCTGAAAATGACATCACCGCGCTTCGTGACAAAGAATTCGACCCCAAACAATCCTGCGCCGCCGAGCTTTTGCGTAATGATATGTGCCATGTCTTGGGCTTTTATCAAAGGGTCGCCGGAGCAAGCGGCTGGTTGCCAGCTATATTGATAGTCGCCACGTGCTTGTACATGGCCAATAGGTGCGCAAAAAAGCGTATTGCCATTTCTTTGAGCGATCGTCAAAAGCGTAATTTCGTAATCGAAATCGATGAACTCTTCTATAATAACGCGTGCCCGTTTGCCTCGCATATTAGCAATGGCGAACGCCCAAGCGTCTTTTAATTCTTCGTCGGACTGCGCGACGCTTTGCCCTTTTCCAGACGAGCTCATCACAGGTTTTATGACATAGCGGCTGCTCGCGATATTTTTTGCAGCAGCTAAAAGTTCTGCCTCACTCTCGGCATAAGCATATTGCGCAGTTCGTAAACCGAGCTCATGTGCAAAGTCACGAATGCGATCGCGGTTCATTGTTAAGTCGACGGCCAAGGCTGATGGCACAACATGGTATCCCGCTTTCTCTTTGGCAACGAGTACCTCAGTAGCAATTGCCTCGACTTCGGGGACGATAAAATCAGGTTGATGCTTTTCTATGGCGTTACTTAGGGCAACTTTGTCTAACATATCAAATATGTCGCGTTCGTCAGCGACCTGCATTGCTGGAGCGTCATCGTAAGAGTCGCAGGCAATAATTTTATTTCCGAGGCGCTGTAGGCTAATGACCAGCTCTTTACCCAGCTCACCGCTTCCCAGTAGCATAATTTTCGCGCCCATGCATTTCTCCCATAGTGTTCGTAATATATGCAATCTTAGCAAATAAACCTAAATTTAGTAACTCGATTGCCAGAGCGAATATGATTAGTATGGTGATAGATTATGTAAGAGGATGATGTCGTGTCAGAATTTACCAATAGAGCTTTGCAAGTACAATCATTGGAAGATAATTACGCAGGTTGCCAATTGGTTGAGCTGCCTATGCCAGTCCCACAGGGTAATGAATTATGCGTCCGCATTAAGGCGGCGACACTGGGCTTCCCTGATTTATTGATGACCAAAGGCGCTTATCAGCATAAGCCGGATTTACCATTTGTATCGGGTACCGAGGTCGCGGGTGAGGTGGTTGCCATTGGTGAGACGGTGCAGGGGTTTCAAATAGGCGACCGTGTGGTGACAGGTAAAATGGGCGGAGGATTTGCCCAATATGGGTGTTATGATGCGGGGAGTGCCCGTCCGCTGCCCCAAAATATGACATATGCAACGGGCGCCGCACTTGGCTCGGCATATTTGACGGCTTATGTCTCTCTCGTAAGGCGCGCGCAGTTAGAGGCAGGCGAGTGGTTGTTGGTGCATGGCGCTGCAGGCGGGGTGGGTCTTGCCGCGATTGATCTTGCCAAACAATTAGGTGCGCGCGTGATTGCTGCATCTCCTTCACAAGAAAAATTAGATAAAATAGCCTCTCTTTATGATGTTGATGCTGTGGTGAATATGACCGGCGGTTTTCGCGAACAAGTTAAAGAGATTACACAAGGCAAAGGTGCAGATGTTATTTACGACCCTGTTGGGGGGGACGTGTTTGACGAAAGCACGCGTTGTATCGCTTTTGGCGGGCGGCTTCTCGTTGTTGGGTTTGCCTCGGGACGCATTCCTCAAATATCGGTCAATATGCCGCTTATTAAAGGCTATGGCGTAATAGGGGTGCGGGCTGGTGAATTTGGCCGGCGTTACCCTGAAAAGGGCCGTGAGAATTTACAGATGATTTGGGATATGGCCGAGAAGGGTTTGATTAACCCTCATGTTTGCGCAGAATTACCTCTCTCTGCATGGCGTGACGCCTTTGACATGATGAGCGATCGTGCCATTATTGGGCGTCTTATTATAAACCCACAGCTCAGTTAGATTGGTGTCCGCGCAATGACGTTTCCGCTCAATATAGAGGAGCCCCTTGATGGCTTGACCGATATGGGTTGGACGCCTTTTGGTCGTCATATTGGTTTACAGGTTTATGGGTTTTCGGGTGATGAAATTTATACAGGGCTTGCCTGGCGTGATGATCTTATTGGTAATCCTCAGAACATGAGTGTTCACGGCGGTGTTATTACGGCCCTCATCGACCAGTCATTCGGAGCTGCTGTGATCCGTAAGTTGCAAGAGCACCTTGCGATCGCAACGATTGAATTACGGCTTGATTACATGCGCCCGGCAAAGCCGCACCAAGATATTTTTTGTCGGGCGATCTGCTATCATACGACGCGCCAAATTGCTTTTTTGCGTGGAAGTGTTTTTCAAGACGATCCGAATAAGCCAATCGCAAGCGGTGTTGCGACCTTCATGATCAATGCTAACCGTGCAGTGCCACCTGCGGATGCGCATCGCCGAGCGTTGATGAAGCGCGAGGGTAATGGATGACCTTAGATGATATAAATGCGCTTTTACAAACCATGCCGTTTGTTCGCGACCTCAATGTTAAAGCTTTAGAAGTGAATGAGAGTGGGTTGACCTGCTACATGCCATTTTCGGAGAAGCTGATCGGTAACGTGATTTTACCTGCAATACATGGTGGTGCGATTTCCACTTTTTTAGAGTCGAGCTCTGTCGCAACTGCGAATTGGAGTGCGTCAGATTTTGGCCTCACGGATATTGCGTTACCCGTTAGCGTTTCGTTGGAATATTTGCGCTCAGCTAGAGCGCAAGACCTATATGCGCGAACTGAAATCGTTAAGCAGGGGCGACGACTCGTACAAGTGATCTGTCACTGCTACCAAGATGATCCAGACAAGCCCGTCACCATTATGCATGCGAGCTTTATCATGACAAAAAGTGCCGCCGCATAAATACTACGTTTGTTGGCAGGCTGGCCTTGGCTTAAGCGCCCTCAAGCTCGTGACGGTTCTTTTTACGCTCATGCGGGCATAGGTAACGCTTGCGCAAACGTAGACTTTGGGGTGTGACTTCAAGCAATTCATCCGGGTTAATATAAGCCATCATCTCTTCCATCGACATCTTACGCGGTGGCACAAGAATAACAGCCTCATCGGCACCTGTAGAACGCACATTGCTGAGCTTCTTGCCTTTTAAGACATTGATTTCAAGATCATTTTCACGATTATGTTCGCCAACAATCATGCCTTGGTAAACAGGTGTTTGGTGGCCAATAAACATGGAACCCCGATCTTGTAGGTTAAAGATTGCATAAGCAACAGCAGTTCCTTGCTCAGTCGCGATTAATGCCCCATTGCGGCGACCAGAAATAGGGCCGCGATGGGGGCCATAACTATGGAAGACCCGATTGAGAACCCCTGAGCCGCGTGTATCGGTCAAAAAGCGACTTTGGTAGCCAATAAGACCGCGCGACGGCGCCAAAAACACGAGGCGCGTTTTGCCTGCGCCGGTTGAACGCATATCTTGCATGTCGGCTTTACGCTTATTCATTGCGTCGACGACGGTACTTGAGAACTCATCATCAACGTCGATCGTTACCTCTTCTATCGGTTCGAGGCGATTACCACTTTCGTCTTTTTGGAACAGAACCTGAGGTCTCGAAACAGTCATCTCAAAACCTTCACGCCGCATTGTTTCAACCAATACGCCAAGTTGCAATTCGCCGCGCCCGCCAATTTCGAAAGCATCTTTATCCGCGCTCTCGCGAAAAGTGATGGCCACATTTGTTTCATCTTCGGCGAGCAAGCGCTCGCGTATCATTGTCGATGTTACTTTGCTACCTTCGCGTCCGGCATAAGGTGAATCGTTCACGGTAATAGTGATCGACATGGTCGGCGGATCGATCGGGGTTGAGGGAATAGGGTCGCTATTACTTGGTGCACAAATTGTGTCGGCAACCGAGGCGTTGGTTAGTCCGGCAATACATATAATATCGCCAGCCTGAACTTCATCTACAACGACCCTGTTTGGCCCTTCAAATTTTAGAAGCTTGGTGAGGCGTCCTGTCTCGAGCGTCTTACCATTAAGGTCAATAGCCTTAACCGCTTCATTAACTTTGGCCCGGCCCCTAACTACGCGTCCTGTAAGACAGCGTCCCATGTAAGGATCTTTGTCGAGTAGCGTTGCGAGCATCGCAAACGGTGCATCGATATCAACATCTGGTTGCGGAACAAGTTCAATAATAAGTTCCATTAAGGGCGCAAGTGACTCGCGGGGATCAGTTAGCGACTTCGCGCACCAACCATCGCGCCCCGACGCAAATAGGTAGCTAAAGTCGAGTTGTTGTTCGTTTGCATTCATGGCGACGAAAAGATCGAATACCTCGTCAACCACGTCTTCTGCACGTGAGTCTGGGCGATCAGCTTTATTAATAACTACGATTGGGCGCAGTCCTTGGGCTAAAGCCTTACCTAAAACGAACTTGGTTTGCGGCATTGGACCCTCGGCGGCATCAATGAGCAAGATAACACCATCGGCCATTCCGAGAACGCGCTCGACCTCGCCGCCAAAATCAGCGTGGCCAGGGGTGTCGATAATATTAATGACGGTTTCTTTCCAAACAACAGACGTTGGCTTGGCGAGAATAGTAATGCCGCGCTCTTTTTCCAGGTCACCGGAGTCCATCAAGCGTTCAGACACTTTTTGGTTATCACGGAACATACCGCTTTGTTTAAGAATGGAGTCGATCAATGTTGTTTTGCCATGATCGACGTGCGCAATGATTGCGATATTTCTAAGAGACATAAATGGGGGCTTTCTTGCTATACTCGTGCGAATATGTACTCCGTCTGGAAGTTTGAAGAAAGCCCCAATCTTAAATAATTGTCAGATCGCGAATTCGATGGCTTAGCGTGCGATCGCACGTCGCAGTGCAGATGCTCCTAGGTCGCGTGATTTGACGTCTGCATTGTATTGCGTTGGCCCGAATTCATTTTTGACATTATCCAAATTATAGCGGCCCGTAGTGAACTGATAAATAACGTCAAAATCTTGTCGGCAAGCCGGAACTTCGTAATAGTTCTTTATAAAACCTGTTTGACCCCCGACCAACGTGTCGTTTTCGTCATACAGGTCTGCTGCCACGGCGATCCAGCTATCCTCATCATAATAAAAAACACGACGATGATATGTATGCTTGAATTGGTCTGTTTTAAGAGTGGCTTCAACCACCCAGACGCGATGTAACTCGTAGCGCAGAAACTCTGGATTTAAATGGCCAGGGCGCACCAAGTCATCAATTTCCACACCATTTTCGGTTGCTTTGTAACTATTATAAGGAATGTATATCTCTTTTTTACCGATAAGTTTCCAATTATAGCGGTCGGGCGAGCCATTCCCAATAAACATATCATCGGAGTTACGCGCACCCAATCCCGTCATTAAGGGCGCATCATAGGTAACCGAGTTTGATGGCGCTTGCATGACTTTGCGGCGATCAGGGCTGAACATGACCCCGCTTCTGGGTGTTTCTAATTGGTCAATCGGGTTAATCATTGAAAAGCCGGTTCCGGCGGCGCGCGGTGGTGCGCTCCATACCGCGATCCATTCCATTTCAATACCGTTTAAGTCCTCGATGGATTTCAATTCGGGGTCATAATAACGGCTAAGCATGCGATCATCGCGTACCACACGGATAAGTTCACCTTCTGGTGTTACCGTCCCGCCTGTAACTTTTTGTTTAACGCGGAAGCCTTTGTAATGTAAATTATGGTTCCAATAGACCTCCACACCTGATTTGGGGATGGGAAAGGGGCTTGATATTGTCGCGCCGGCGATACCGTTACCATCATTAAGCAATGTTGCTGTCTGCGCATTTCGCGCTAAAGCGTCATAAACGAATTGAGGGAAGGCACATGAGCGGCGTGTTGGGTAGATATTGATCTTATAAGTGTCCGCATGACGGCCAAACATTGCTTTATCAAATTCCGTCAGTTTATCGGCATATTCGCCGACATTTTCTGCTGTAATAGTCGCAATAGACTTGTCTTTAGCAAATGGGTCGATATGCGCTTGGCCTTTTTCATACCCGTCGGGCGCTGAGGTTAAGCCGCCCGTCCATGCTGGAATTGTACCTGCGCTGTTTCCCTTTTGCTCAGCCCCGACTGGGGTTAAGCCAGGCGCTAAGCCGTCATTGGCTTGCGCGCGAAAACTCACACTGCTCATTGGCAGCAGGGCAATCGCAAGGCTTAAGAGGACAGAGTTTGAAATTTTACGTTTACAATTCATGACATTACACCCTTGTATGAGAGGTAAACATGACGCATGCGTCATGTTTTGTCCAGTGCTCACCGGCTTTCAAACCCAATTTATATGGTCATATCATGATGTCTGGTGTAGATAGAGAGAGATATTACGGAGGTAGATATGAGCGATAAACATCATATAGAAACACTTTTGCTCCATGCAGGCTGGCGTTCAGACGCTTCAACCGGTTCTGTGGCGGTGCCTATTCATCAAACAACGAGCTATCAATTCAACAGCACCGAGCATGCGGCAAACCTCTTTGCACTCTCTGAGCTTGGTAATATTTATACGCGATTGCAGAATCCGACGACTGATGTTCTTGAGCAACGTGTTGCGGCAATGGAGGGTGGCGCGGCAGCACTTGGTGTTGCGTCAGGTCAAACGGCTTCCGCGATGGCGATCCAAAATATTGCGCATGCCGGAGATAATATTGTGTCTTCTACAGATCTCTACGGGGGGACTTGGAACCTGTTTGCCAATACGTTCAAAGATATGGGTATAGAAGTAAGATTTGTTGATCCATCTGATCCTGATAACTTCGCGCGGGCAATTGATGATAAAACAAGGGGTTTTTATGCGGAAACTTTACCCAACCCCAAGCTCAATGTGTTTCCAATTGCGGAAGTAGCGGCTATCGGGCGTGCGCATAATATTCCATTGATTATGGATAATACGGCGGCACCTATTTTATGCCAGCCTTTAGCGCATGGTGCGGCAATCGTTGTTTACAGCACAACTAAATATATTGGCGGTCATGGCACATCGATTGGCGGCATGATTGTCGATGGCGGTAACTTCGATTGGGAAGCGGCAGGCGATCGACAGCCAGCCCTCAACAGAGCGGACCCCAGCTATCACGGCGCCGTATGGTCTCAAGCGGCCAAACCTCTTGGTCCGATCGCCTATATTTTAAAAGCACGGACGACTTTATTACGTGATCTGGGTGGTGCGATGAGCCCCTTTAATGCCTTTATGTTTTTGCAAGGCATGGAGACGCTTGCCCTGCGCATGAAAGCCCATTGTACCAACGCGCAAATCATCGCTGAGTGGCTTGAGAAGCATGATGCTGTAGAGCGGGTGATTTATCCTTCATTAACAGATGGTGAGATACGTCGCCGGGCTGATGCTGTTTTGAGTGGCGGTTATGGAGGCCTTATGGGGTTTGAGCTTAAAGGCGGCGCCGAGGCAGGTAAGAAATTTATCGATGCCCTACAGCTATTTTACCATGTTGCGAATATTGGTGATGCACGAAGCCTCGCGATCCATCCTGCAAGTACAACGCATAGCCAATTATCAGCAGATGACCAACTTGCCTCGGGCGTTACACCGGGTTACGTGCGTCTATCGATCGGTATCGAAAATAGCGAGGATCTCATCGCCGACTTAGCCTCAGCAATAGAAGCAAGTCAGGTCTAGAGCCTAGTGAGAATAGAGAGCTGTGCTTAAAACGGTAAATCACTTGTTGCAGGCTGGCGCCTACCTGATCTTATTGGGTATTGCGCGTCTATTGCCTATAGCGTGGTCTTCAGCCATCGGTGGAGCGCTTACCCGCAACTTGAGGTTTTTTCTTAAAGAACGCAAAGTGGGTCTCGAAAATCTAAACTTGGCGTTTCCAGACATGAGTGAAGAAATCAAGGTTCGGATTGCGACCGCAGTATGGGATAATTTGGGTCGTACAGGTTTAGAGTTTTTAGCGATCCATAAAATATCACAAAACTTTGATAAGCATGTCAGTATCGAGGGCGCCGCACACATTGAGACGTTAAAGCAATCGTCGCGTCCAGTTTTAATTGCATCGGGTCATTTCGCAAACTGGAATGTCATACTCATGACTGTTATGCGCGTTGTTGGCGACGCTGTTGCTATTTATCGCCCCGTTAACAATCCTTATCTCGATCGTATTATCAGAGAGCAATATCAGTATATCGCGCCGCGTAGCTTAGCAAAAGGCGAAACGCTTGCCAAAATGACGAACGCTTTGCGCCAAGGTGCCCCAATAGCAATGTTGGCCGATCAACACATGAGTGGTGGTCTCGAAGTTATGTTTTTTGGTCAAAAAGTATTAGCCCCAGCGGGCCCGGCAACGCTTGCTATACGTGCTGGCGCCGGCATTATTCCAATGCACTGTCGGCGCGACCCAAGTTCGGGCATCAAGCCGCATTTTACGGTTTCTTTTGGCGCACCTCTGGTTTCACATAAAGAAAGCCGGAAAGAACAAATTATTGATTTAACGCAGCAATATTATAGTTATCTCGAAGATGAAATCAGAAAATATCCCGAAAGTTGGCTTTGGTTACATGCGCGTTTCTCAAAGTATCAGCCCCCACAACCTGAGATAGGCTAATGTCCGAAGTAAGCTTTACGGGTCAATCGTCTTTAGCCGTATTTGCTGCTTTAAATGCGATTTCAGAAGATGGTATTTTGATCATTGATCGGAACTATAATGTCTTGCGGGCTAATGACGACGCGCTGCGTTTTCTAGGTCAGCGTATTTTGGCGCGTCCAATCACAAATTATATTCGTCATCCCGACTTGCTTCTTTGTATTGATGCGACCTTAGCTTCGGGCGAGATGCGGGCGTTTACATTCCAACGGAACGAGCCGGCTCGGCGACTGTTTAACGTCAAAGTTGTGGGACTCGAAAACAGTAATGTGCTGATCACGCTAACGGATATGACAAAGTCACATATTGTGGAAAAAATACAAACAGATTTTGTTGCTAATGTTAGTCATGAGCTGCGGTCTCCGCTCACGGCAATTATTGGTTTTATTGAAACTTTACAGGACAATCTTGCCTCAGACCCAGATATAGGCGCTGCTTTCTTGCCGCTAATGCGAGACGAGGCGGGGCGAATGCAGCGCCTAATCGATGAGTTGCTTACCCTATCACGGATTGAGGCGGATGAGCACGTACCACCCCGCGAGCCGGTTTCTATTGCCTCTGTTATCACCCGTGCAGTCACGCTTTTTGCTAAGCGTACGGAGGCATTGAACAGGCCCATCAGAACTGAAATTGAGGTCGGATGCGATTTCTCTGCTATTAATGTAAGAGGTGACGAGGATGGATTATTGCAAGTCTTTAGTAACCTTATCGAAAATGCGTTGAATTACGGCTATCCCGATACCCCAATTTTAATCCGCTGTCATAGTCTGCCGCCACAAGGGGTATTACCCGCCCGCGTTGTCATCGCTGTCAGTAACGCGGGTGATGGCATTGAGCCGATACACTTAGGACGTGTAACTGAACGCTTTTATCGCATTGATAAAAGCCGATCGCGCAAAGTGGGCGGCTCGGGACTGGGTCTGGCGATCGTTAAGCATATTATTGGTTGGCATCAGGGCAGGCTAACGATATCCAGTACGCAAGGAGAAGAGACTGTGTTTTCAGTAACGCTGCCTATTGCCACCGGTGTATAAGTCTCAAAAACCGGACAAAAACAAAAAATCGAGCGATTTGTCACAAAACTGTAATATTTGTGTCACAAAATAGTATCTCTTGGGATGTTAGTTGAGATCTGACGAGCAGAATCGTCAATTTATATATCTCAAATGAGGAGACCAGAATGTACATGAGAAAAGTTTTAACAGGTCTGATGATGATGGCCGCAATGGGTGGCAGTGCATATGGCCGCGACCAAGTGCAGGTGGTTGGTTCATCGACCGTATTCCCTTTTGCTACTGTGGTTGCTGAGCAGTTTGGCAGATCATCGAGTTTTAAAACCCCTGTTATCGAATCTACAGGTTCAGGAGGTGGTCTCAAATTGTTTTGTTCCGGCATCGGTCTTAATTATCCGGATATTACGAATGCATCGCGTCGCATTAAGTTAAGCGAGTATGCAGCTTGCCAGAAAAACGGTATTGATATGACAGAGGTCGTTATTGGTTTCGATGGTATTGTTTTAGCTAATTCTCGCAATGCACCTAAACTTTCTTTGACATTGCGGCAAGTTTACCTCGCGCTCGCGGCTCGAGTGCCAAACCCCAAAAAAGAATGTAGCGTGGCCTCCTGCGAGATGATTGATAATCCTTACACGAAGTGGTCGGAAATCGATGCTTCTCTTCCTAATAAGAAAATTGAGGTGTTAGGGCCACCTCCAACATCCGGGACCCGCGACGCTTTCCAAGAATTGGCTATGGAGGGTGGTGCCAATACATTCGCTTACCTTAAGCAATTGAAAAAAAGTGATAAAAAAGCTTATCGCGGATTCGCCCGAACAGTTCGCGAAGATGGTGCATGGATTGATGCTGGTGAGAATGACAATCTGATGGTTCAGAAGTTGTCAGCCAATAAAGATGCTGTTGGGGTTTTTGGTTTTAGCTTTCTCGATCAAAACGCTGATAAAATCCAAGGTGCGAAGGTTAATGGACTTGAGCCAAGTTTTGAGAACATCGCGGGTGGTAAATATAAAATATCTCGTTCTTTGTATTTTTACATAAAGCTTGCGCATGTAAATAGCGTACCAGGTATTAAAGAATATGCAGAGGCATTCACCAGCGAGAATGCCTTTGGTGAAAATGGTTATCTTCTCGACCGAGGGTTGATACCGCTTCCAGAATCTGAGCGTATTAAGTATCGCATGGATGTTAAATCACTAAACAAACTGAAGATGCAGTAAGTGTTGGAATCGGGGGGGTAACGCCCCCTCATTCTTTTTTGGGGCGATTGCGCCTATTTAGCGAGGTAATATGACGACGGCCTCATTATTAATTTGCCTGGCAATGCTTGCCTCATTTTCCTATTTTTACGCGCTTCGGAAAATACGCCAGATTGCAGTGCAATCATCCCATAAGCTCCATTCGTTGCCACGATTTCATGGCGCCTATAGTGCTGCATGGGTATTTGGGCCGCCTGCACTTTTAACCCTTGCTTGGATGGTCATCGCACCTTCCCTATTGAATATGCAGTTGAGTGACCAGCTTGTTGCGTCTGGGTTTGATAGAACGGACGTGGATATTTTAATCTCTCAAGTTATCTCTGTTGCTAAAGGTGATCTCTCGGCTAATTTTGTGTCGGAGCAGGTGCGAGATCTTTCGGTTAAATACGCAAATGCCAGCGCGCAGTCGCGTTGGTTGTTGACGCTCACGGCAATTATTGCTGCTTTGCTTGGGTTTGCTTTTGCTTTAAGGCGCCAGTCAATTCGTTTCACTGCGCGGCATTCAGTCGAACGCTTGGTGCGCGTTTTAATGATTTCAGCTTCAGCCATCGCGGTTTTCACAACGCTGGGTATTGTGCTGTCACTTATATTCGAGACACTGCAGTTTTTCAGGACGGTTCCTGTGCTTGAGTTTCTAACGGGAACACAGTGGAGCCCTCAAATGGCTTTGCGCGTTGACCAAGTTGGGAGCTCTGGGGCTTTTGGCGCGATCCCGCTCTTTACCGGCACATTGCTCATTACTTTACTGGCGATGTTCGTTGCGGTGCCTATCGGTTTATTTTCTGCTATCTTTTTATCGGAATATGCGACGCCGCGGGTTAGGTCTGTGATTAAACCGACTTTAGAGATTTTAGCGGGCGTTCCAACCGTGGTCTATGGGTTCTTCGCTGCCATTGTGGTGGCGCCTTTTTTACGCAATAGTGGTGCTGATGTTGGGTTGGTCCTTTCGTCCGAATCCGCTTTAGCTGCTGGCTTGGTCATGGGTGTCATGATTATTCCTTTCGTCTCCTCCCTTTCGGATGATGTAATGAATGCTGTGCCACAAAATTTACGCGATGGCGCTTCGGCTTTGGGCGCGACTAAATCGGAAACAATTAAGCAGGTGATCTTACCGGCGGCTTTTCCTGGTATTGTTAGCGCGGTTTTGCTCGCTGTCTCACGTGCTGTTGGGGAAACAATGATTGTTGTGATGGCGGCTGGCGTTGCGGCCAATTTAACGGCCAATCCTTTCGAATCGGTGACTACCATCACAGTCCAAATTGTCATGCTATTGGTTGGTGACCAAGAGTTCGATAGCCCTAAAACTTTGGCGGCTTTTGCTCTAGGTATGTTGTTGTTTATCGTTACACTCGCTCTCAATATCGTTGCACTTTACGTGTCACGTAAATATCGAGAAAAATATGACTGAGCTTTCTACATCCCAATATCAGCGAGAACGCCGCCGCCATTTGGCGGGACGTCATCGTTCCGAAAAGCGGTTCAAGGCCTATTGCATTGCCGCGGTAACAACGGCGATTGCTGTGCTGATGCTTCTTCTCAGTAGTATTATATATACGGCGCTGCCGGCGCTTACTGAAACGACGCTTCGGATGGAGTTGCAGTTAGATGAGCCTGCTCAAGGCATGTTCTATACAGTCGAAGAATTAGAGAATGTGAATTGGCGTCGTGTTGTTTCTAATGCCTTATATGAGACTTTTCCCGAGGTTACAGCGCGGCGCGAAAAACGTGAACTTGTGGCGATACTATCACTGGGCGCGACAGATGCTGCACTGGCTAAATTCAAGGCTAATGCCGTAAGGCCAGGTGATGTGGTCTCGGTTGATATGCCTGTTTCCGATGATATTGATCTTGTTGTAAAGGGTGTGATTAACCGCAATCTGCCTGAGAGTGAACGTATTGTATCGGATCGGACTATTTCGTGGCTCTCCGTTTTGGAGGCCGAAAACCGGATTGAGCGCCGATTGGCGCTGACTTTATTCACTAATGGCGATAGTCGAGAGCCGGAGATGGCCGGCATAAAAGGAGCACTTGTCGGTACGTTATGGACCATGCTCGTGACCCTAGCGGCGAGCTTGCCTATCGGCATCATGGCAGCAATCTATTTGCAAGAATTGGCTCCGAAAAACCGTTTTACCGATATGATCGAGGTTAATATTAGTAATCTTGCGGCTGTTCCCTCAATTGTTTTTGGGCTCTTGGGTTTGGCCGTCTTTATTAACTTCTTTCATGTACCGCGCTCATCTCCCTTGGTTGGCGGACTGGTTTTGGCGCTTATGACCTTGCCAACGATCATCATTGCAACACGCGCTGCACTTGCATCTGTACCGCCGTCCATCCGTGAAGCCGCCTTAGGTGTTGGTGCATCACCTTTGCAGGTGATTACACACCATGTGTTGCCATTGGCGGCGCCGGGTATTTTAACAGGCACGATTATTGGGTTGGCTCAAGCCGCCGGTGAAACGGCGCCCCTCTTAATGGTTGGAATGATGGCATTTATTGTTGATACACCCACAGATATTACATCTAAGGCAACGGTTCTACCGGCTCAAATTTTTATGTGGGCGAATAATCCGGAGCGCGCATTTTTGGCGCGAACCTCTGCTGCAATTCTAATTTTGTTGAGTTTTCTTTTGTTCATGAACGGTATCGCTATTTATCTGCGAAAGAAATTTGAAAGAAGGTGGTAGAATGTTAAGTCCGGTTACGAAAATCCAAGCTGAGAATGTGAATGTTTTTTACGGCACGAACCAAGCGCTTTACGATGTTTCGGTCGACATTCCGCAAAACCAAGTAACGGCTTTTATCGGCCCATCGGGCTGCGGTAAATCGACTTTCTTACGGTGCTTTAATCGGATGAATGATGCGATAGAAGGCTGTCATATGAACGGTCGTATTGCGATTGATAGTGAGGATATATATAGTTCCGCGATCGATGTTGTTGAGTTACGCGCGCGCATTGGTATGGTGTTTCAAAAGCCTAATCCTTTTCCCAAATCTATCTACGATAATGTTGCCTATGGACCTCGCATTCATGGGTTGACCCAAAACAAATCTGATCTCGATGCACTTGTGGAGACCAGCTTGCGTCGCGCAGGCTTATGGAATGAGGTTAAAGACCGACTTTTGGCTATTGGTTCAGGTTTGTCTGGCGGTCAGCAACAGCGTTTGTGTATTGCGCGGGCAATTGCCGTCAATCCAGATATTTTGTTAATGGATGAGCCGTGTTCAGCCCTTGACCCTATTGCAACAGCGATTATCGAAGAGTTGATTGATGAATTGCGTCAACGTTATACGATTATTATGGTAACGCACTCTATGCAGCAGGCGGCAAGGATATCGCAAAAAACGGCTTATTTTCACATGGGAAAGTTGATTGAGTTTGGCGAGACAGGTGATGTTTTTACAAACCCAAAGAATGAGCAAACCGAGGCATATATATCAGGGAAGATTGGATAAGGGCATGGCACATATTGTAAGCGCTTTTGATCAGGATTTTGCAGCTTTAAATGATATGCTCGCGCGATTAGGGGGTATGGCCGAAGCCCAATTATCCAATGTTATGGGCGCGATAGAAGCGCGTAAACTTGATGCTCTTGATGCCATTATCAGTGGCGATAAAGAGCTTGATAAAATTGAGCTGGACATAAACGAACAAGCCTTGCGCCTGATTGCGTTGCGTGCGCCGATGGCACAAGATTTAAGGCGCGTATTGGTGTCGCTTAAAGTGGCCGCAGCACTGGAGCGTATTGGGGATTATGCCAAAAATATTGCTAAACGTAGTAAGGTAATCATTCCTGATACAAATTATGACGTTCCCATGGCAAGTATTTTGACGATGGCGCGCTTGGCCCAGACCATGCTTAATCAGGTCATGGATGCTTATGTCGCAATGGACAGTGACTTAGCAATTGATGTATGGGAACAAGATATCGCGATTGATCAAATTCACACAGCCTTGTTTCAAAGTCTGTTGGAGTTAATGGCGACATCAGGGGATCGCGCAACAATTATTTCCCACTTATTATTTACAGCCAAGAATATTGAGCGTGTGGGCGATCATGTCACAAATATCGCTGAGCAAATTTACTTTGTAAATCATGGTAAGTTCCCGGAAGATGATCGTCCAAAAGCAGACACGGCGAGTGCTCTTGGTTTGGACGGCTAGCATTAGAAAAGAAAGTATTGACAATGGCTGTCAGAATTCTTGTTGTTGACGATGAACCTGCCCAGCGTGAGCTTATGAAATATAATATTACCAAAGCCGGTTTTGAAGTCTGGATTGCTGAAGATGGTGCTCAGGCGATTGAGCTTGTCGAAGATAATCCCCCAGATTTAGTTGTTCTCGATTGGATGATGCCAGAGGCATCGGGTATCGATGTTTGTCGTGTCTTGCGCAGCCGCCCTGAAACGCGGCGCATTCCGATTATTATGCTTAGCGCACGGGGCGAAGAGGGTGATCGTGCTTTGGGTCTCGACAGTGGTGCCGATGATTATGTGACCAAGCCATTTTCGCCGCGTGAACTGGTTGCGCGCATCAATGCTTTATTGCGTCGCGCGCATCCTGCATTGGTTAATCAGGAAATGAGTTTTAATGGCTTGGTTCTAAACCCAGAGACAATGCGGGTAACGCGTGACGATGAGGTTATTCACCTCGGCTCTAAAGAGTTTCAACTCTTAAGTTTGCTGATGGAACGACCAGGACGCGTTCTCACCCGTCAACAATTACTCGATATGGTTTGGGGGCATGGTGTTTATGTGGAAGAACGCACAGTCGACGTTCATATGAGCCGCCTTCGCCGGGCGCTAAATGGCGGAGAAAACGGCAAAAAGGCTGATATTATTAGAACCGTGCGCGGCGCAGGATATGCCTTGTCCATGAAAACACGCGATGGCGCCTAGACGGGCCAGCGTTTTTTGGTTAGTTTTTTTTGATGACAGATACAGTATTAGTGATTGGCGCCGGCGATGCGACGGGCAGCGCCATTGTCCGAAAGTTCGCAGATAATGGTCTAAATGTTGTTGCCTCACGTCGGCCTGTAAATACGGCTAAGTTAGAGGCTTTGGCGAGTGATAGCCCGGGTAACATTATCCCTATGGCAGTCGATGCGCGCGACGAGGAAAGTATGATCGCACTATTTGATCGTATCGAGTCTGAGGTCGGTCCGCTTGGCTGCGTGGTTTTCAATATTGGCGCAAATGTTTATTTCCCGATCGAGGAAACGACCAGCCGTGTGTTTCGAAAAGTATGGGAAATGGCAACGTTTGCTGGGTTTTTGGCAGGGCGTGAGGCTGCTCGCGTGATGCGCCCCCGTGGCAAGGGGACTATTATCTTCACAGGTGCGACGGCTTCAATGCGCGGCGCGTCAGGGTTTTCGGCATTTGCGAGTGCAAAGTTTGGCCTACGCGCGCTGGCCCAATCTATGGCCCGGGAGTTAGGTCCCGCAGGCATACACGTCGCGCATCTTGTTGTGGACAGTGCCATTGACACGCAATGGATTGCTGAAAATTTTCCTGATAGATATGCACTCGGGGCGCAAGATGGCTTAGTGAAACCAGAGGACATCGCGGAGATATATTGGCAACTTTATAAGCAACCGCGGTCGGGTTGGGTGCATGAGTTGGATATGCGCCCGTATTTGGAAAAATTCTAAATGAGGATCGGTTAAATGAATAAGCTTGAGTTCATATTCGATATTGGAAGCCCGAATGCTTATTTGTCGATGCAGATTTTGCCGGAGCTATGTGCACGTCATAATTTAGAACTCTGCATCACCCCTGTATTGCTGGGCGGTATATTCAAACTTACCAATAATCAGGCACCCATGATTGCTTTTGCGCCGATTAAAAATAAGGTCGAATATGAGATGTTGGAAATGGAGCGTTTCATCTCACAACACGGTATTTCGCAGTTTAAGATGAACCCACATTTCCCCGTGAATACACTATACGTGATGCGCGGTTTAATTGTTGCCCAAGAAATGAAGCGCGAAAGCGAATATGTCAGTGCGATTTGTCGCGGTATGTGGGAGCAGGGGCTCAAACTGGACGACCCAGAAGTGTTGAGTAAGTTCTTCCACGATGAAGGTTTTGATCCGGTAACGATGACAGAACAAATGGGGCGCGATGAGGTAAAACAAAAACTTCTAAATAATACCAATGATGCGGTCGCGCGTGGGTGTTTTGGCATTCCAAGCTTCTTTTTGAATGGCGAGCTTTATTTTGGTAAAGACCGCCTTATTCAGATAGAGGCCGTATTATATAATTAAATTAATTAACGGCACAGCCTTCCAGTGTAATGCGGTGCATGACGCGTCTTTCTCCCGCATAATCATTGAGGGCATAGTGCCATGTTGCTCGATTATCCCAAAATGCGATTGAACCTTCGCGCCACGCAAAGCGCGTTGTGTGTTCCATTAAGGTCGCGTGTTGGTAAAGATAATCCAGTAATGGCTTAGACTCGGCCGCCGTCCAACCTTCGAAATGAATTGTGAAACCTGGGTTCACATAGAGAGCCTTTTTCCCGCTTTCGGGGTGCGTGATGATGACGGGATGAATGGCATCTTGTGTGGCTTGACTTGAGTTGCCGAGCCGGTCGCCAAACTCATCTTTATAGGCTGATTGATCGCCAAAAACATGGCGGCTAGAATGAACTGCATTCATCCCCTCTAATGTCTTTTTAAGGCCAGGAGACAGTGTCTCATAGGCTTTATACATACAAGCAAAAAGTGTATCGCCACCAATCGGGGGCGTCTCGCGTGCGAGTAGTATTGATCCCATCGCGGGTATTTGGTCGTAAGAATGGTCTGTATGCCAGCCACCACCAATATTATATTTTTGGTCAGGTTCTTTTCTGACCTCTGCTATTTTCTCGTAGCCCGGCACCTTAGCAAAGAACCGATTTATATTGATGGGCGCCCAACGTTCAGCAAATTCAATATGTTGTTCGGGCGTCATGTCTTGGTCATGGAAAAAGATTAGCCCGTGTTGAATGAACGCGTCGCGTATTTGTGCGAAATCTGAGTTACTGAGCGGTTGAGATAAATCAACATTTGCGATCTCAACACCGACGCCGCCAGAAATAGGCTTAATTTCAACTGAAGACATTTATTCTCTCCCTCTAATATGGCATTAGATTGCTAGAAAAGAGCATAAAGAACAAGCCTAAATTGGTCAGAAGAGTGCCCCTAATTCTATAGTGATTTTTAGATCGGCCCAGCGTATACTAAGCGCTACTTAAGGAGATGGGCATGTCTGAAGCGTCAAATCGTAAACCACACGAATACCGCCATTCGATAGAAACTCTTTTGGCCGAAGCCGATGACAGTCTTCATTCTGATAGCTTGGGAAATGGAGAAAAACGTGCCAGCCCAGAGGAACTCGAGAAATATGCGCGCGATCTCGATCTCGCTATTAGCGAGGAAGCACTTGTTACCTTGCGGGCACAGTTTTTGCGCTTTTCCAGTGTTTTCGATACGGCTCAATCGCGTGACGTGGTGCGCGATGCCGTCGCAGAGGTAGTAAAACCTTTGTTACAAGCTTGGATTGAAGAAAATATGCCGAATATTGCACGTGAGGTGATTACAGATGCGATTAGTCAAATCGCTGATCACAAGATGTCTTCTTAGCGGCGCGGCAGTTCCCGGGCAATTTGATGAGATTTATAAGCATAAATCTCAGGCGCTATGAGACCTGCCTTATATAATTGCCTAAGGGCCAGCAATTTATTCTCTATTTCTTTTAAGCTGCGAAGCTCGTCTTCATCGACGGGTAAGTCGATGAGGTCTTCTTCATCTAGTGCTTCAAGGTCGCTCGTATTTCGTGTCTCACCATCCAAAGGTTCATTCGGTGATATATCGGCCAAGGTTTCTTCGGCTGCGAAATGAGCACCCGTATTCAATGTATCTAATGTGTCAAGCGGCTCTTCTACATCAGGCGCTGCGTCAAAATTTAGGGCAGCGTATTGGCTCGCTACAATGTCGCTAAACTGTTCCTCTGAGACCCGTTCTTTCTTTGCCTCGCGCGAGCCATCTTCTTCATACTCTTGTTGGCTTTTGGGTTCGCTGTCTGGTGCCGTCTCTTGTTTGGGAGCCTCATTGGCGACAAAATCAGGCAGTTGTGCTGTATCTTCTTCGAGCGAAAACTTTTGAGCAATCCTCTCGGGTTCGTGGTCTCTTACATCGACTAATTCAATATCAGGAAGGGAGGGTGAGAGGGGGTCTTTGACGAGGAAATTTGCGTTATTGCTTGCGGCTTTTCGTGGGCCGGAATTTAATAGATATAATAGGAACATCAACAGCGCGGCCGCAATAATAGCTGCCCCAATGGCAATGGGTTGTGCATTTTGCTGAATGAAAGGAAGAATCATTTCCAAGAGCTCTGCAAGCGATTTTCCGCCGATTTTTATTTTATCTAAGTCCATCTTACTGCCTTCTCCTACCCATTAGCATAACATAAAATTTAATGATTTCTATATCATGAGACGTCTAAACTGGGGGCAAAGCTTCGTCACAAAAAACTTAATCATCCCATGGGTGCCGGCGATTTTGTGCTTCAGGACCACCTTTGGGGCGTGACGATACAGTTGGTATATGGGCCCTGTGCACTGGGCTCATTTCAAATGCTTTACTATGTGGTTTTTCAAACAATGGCACACCTGGACGACGCAAAAAAGGTATTAGTACAGCACCAGTTACAAACCCACCAATATGTGCCAGATAGGCGACGTTGCTGTCGCTATCGCTTAAGTTCCAGAACTGCAGGCCAATCCAAAATAACAAGACGATGGCCGCAGGCACATTTATGCGGCGGAAGAATATAAATAACCCAACAATACAGCGCACATTGGCACGCGGGTGCAGCATAAGATAGGCTCCCAAAGTGCCAGCAATTGCCCCGCTGGCGCCAATCATTGGCACGGTCGAACTTGTGTCGACAAACGATTGCGAAAGGGCTGCAACCAAGCCGCTCGTGATATAAAGAATGGAAAAACGGACAGGCCCCATACTGTCTTCGACATTATCCGCAAAAATCCATAAATAGAGCATGTTGCCCGCAAGATGCAGAAATCCACCATGTAAGAACATTGATGTAATAATGGTTAGATAAGACGGTGTCCAACTGAGTTCCGGAGGGAAGTCGCCGAAACCAAAAATGCGGGCGGGTATCATGCCGAGAGCGAGGATTGCTTGATTTTCAGCTTCCCCTAGGCCGAGTTGCCAAAAATAAGTAACGACACACAAGCCCAGTATCACCCATGTAATATAGGGTTTGGTGAGGGTTTGATTGTCATCGTGTAAAGGAAAAAACCACATCGACTGAGCTTAATCTAGCCGTGGGCGACCGACAAACTGAATTATTAGTTCTTGGTCGTTAAATACACGCTTCGCGACGCGTAAAATATCATCGCTGGTGACGGCCTCTATTTTCGCATTACGGTTCTCAAAATGCGTTTTTGACCAGCCATATATCTGTACGGCTGTAAGTTGGTTCGTAATAGACCTGCCGCTGTCAAATCGGAGCGCATAAGAACCGGTGAGATAGGTCTTGGCTTTATTAAGTTCATCCACGCCAATTGGTTCTTGGCTTATGCGCCGTATTTCGTTCTTTACAGTTTCGAGGGCCTCTCCTACTTTTGAATTATCACTTGCAAAACGACCCACCCAGATGGGGCCCGCATCGAGATCAATGAAACCGCTTGAAATAGAATAGGTCAAACCGCGCTTTTCTCTCACTTCGTCCATGAGGCGTGATGAAAATCCGCCTCCCCCTAAAATATGGTTCATGACGAGGCTGGGGTATAAATCTGGATCATTGATGCCAATGCCGGGTAGACCAAAGACGACTTGCGTTTGCGGTCCGTCACGTGTGATGAGCGCGTCGCCGTTCGCTTGGAGTTTGGGAGCCGCGCGCAGGTTTAGTAAAGCCCTCGAAGGTAGTTTTGCAAAAATTTTCTCAATGACGGTGCGAGCTGTCGTTGCGCTCATATCACCGACAATCGAAACAACGGCGTTTTCTTTGGCAAATATTGCGCGGTGGTGCGCCAATAACCCGTCTTGTGTAATGGCTAAAATGCCGGCTTGCGTTCCATTGCTGGGGTGCGCGTACCCATGTCCGGCAAAGGCGCGCGCAAACCATGCGTCTTGCGCGATATTAGACGGACTTTGTTGTTGGTAACGAAGCGATGCTAGCGCTTCACCCTTCATGCGAGAAATCGCTTCATCATCAAAGCGGGGGGCATTGATGGCGTCGACTGCGAGCGCCACTGTTTCATCTCGATTTTGGGTGATTAGCTGGATTGTTGCAGAGATTTGGTCTCTCGATGCGTTAAAGCTAATACGCGCGCCTAGGCGTGCCATTTCTTCTTGGAAAGATAAGCTGTCCCTATCTCCCGCGCCTTCATTCATTAAGCTTGCCATAAGGCTGCTCAACCCTTCTTGGCCTTGGGGGTCCAGGGCGCTGCCGCCACGCCAACTCAGGCTTATCGTCACGATAGGGAGCCGGCGGTCTTCGACGAGCCAGGCGCTCACACCACTTGATGTTTCAACTTCTTGCACCTCAATAAAAGCAAGCGTTTGTTTGGGCGAAAACAAAAAAACAAGCCCAATTAATATTGCATAAATCCATGGTTTGTTATTAGCAATCATCATTGCGATACTTTCTTGACCACTGAGACCCTATTGGGTCTTCGGCATTAGATGCGCAATCACCGATTGATCGCTACGGATATGCTTATTCATGGCCTGTTGAATTTCTTGCCCACTGATATCCGAGAGTAACTTGGGATAGTCATTGAGGTCGTCAAGGTCATTGCCAAGAGCTAAGTTAAAGCCAAAGTTAAAGGCCATAGAAGCTTGCCCATCCATGGCGTAAAGTTCGTCTGCCGCCAACGCACTGACCGCGCGCGAAATTTCGGCATTTGTGGGCAAAATTTGGCGCATTTGTTCAATTTCTTCTTTGATTGCCGCTTCCATGCGATATCTCTGCGTATCATTTTCTGCTACTGCAAAAACGCTGACCTCGAACGCATTAATGCCGAGAATATTAATATCTGCCGCAACATAATTTGCTGTTTTGTCTTGGCGAATAAGCCGGCGATAAAGGCGGCTGTTTGAGCCGCCGCCCAAAATATGAATGCCCATATCCAACGCTAACATCTCGCGTTTATTTTCTGTTGAGAGCGGGGTGATACGTGTTAGTTGTTGCCATATGAATTGCTGAAGTCGGGCATCTTCAAAAACAACGGGGTCTAGGTCTTTTAAAGGTTTTAAGAAATCGATAGCGGGCCTTTTAGGGCGCTGTGCCTGACTAGCAGGAATAATCCCAAAGTGTTTTTTTGCAAAACCAACGACTTCGTCAAGATGCGTGTCACCGACAACGACCATTAAAGCCTGCTGAGGTGCATAATAGTTATCGTAAAAAATCTTCGCAGCTTGATATGGCATGTTTTCAACTTCGTCACGCCAGCCAATGACAGGAATTCCATAAGGATGGTTTTGGTAAAGACGGGTTCGTATTTTCTCGTTTGCAAGGGCTTGTGGGCGCGTGTCTACGCGCAAAGAGCGCTCTTCTAAGACAACGCGTTTTTCAGTTTCGAAATCGTCTGCGCTTAGGCGCAAGTTAACCATGCGGTCAGCCTCCATAGCTATAACCGTTTCTAGGTGTTGCTTGGGGATACGTTGGTAATAGGCGGTAAAATCCGCCATTGTCATTGCATTGTCCTGACCTCCAAGCGCTGCGACCGTTTTGGAGAACTCGCCAGCAGGTCGGTTCTTTGTTGCTTTAAACATGAGATGTTCGAATAAATGTGCAATACCCGATTGACCCTTTGGCTCATCGGCACCGCCAATCTTATACCAAATCATATGCGTAAGTGTGGGCGCGCGATCATATGGTATAACAATAATTTCCATGCCATTATTTAAGACAGCGCGTTCAATACTAATTGAGCGGTTCGAGGTCTCAGTTCGACTATATGCGTTAAAGCCAACCACCAGAAGGATGCCGATGGCCCCGATGATGAATGGCTTTAAGTTCTTTGTCTTATCAGACTGGCTCTTGGTCATGCTATTTTTATTCTGCTATTTTTCTTGTGCATTATTTCGTTATCGCTATTTACGGGTCGTCTTCTAAAGCAGCCAATCATAAAGCATCCAAGAATGTCTTATAACTGCGATCAGGTTTTAGGGAATTCGAATGATACGTTAAGCTATGTTAGCCGCCGATCAGGCCAAATGTTAAGCGCTCTACGAGGCTTGGGTTTGTATCCGTCGTATTATTAGCCGCATTGTCTAATTCGGCGCGTACATTACCCGTTAGCTTATCTGCACCGAGTTTTGTTAATAATGCTTTTTCGCCTTCGCTAATCGCTTTTACTTCTTCTAAGCTCAGGCCCGTCAGTGTCGAACGCGCAATATTAGTCGCGTTCATAGCAACTTGAGCGCTTTCACTGGTGCGCGGTGGGCGCAGTGTAAAGTCTTTTGGGATGTATAAAGGTGATTTTGTGATGACCCGAAATTCGTCTGGCGGATTTTTAGAAAATCCAAATGTGTCGCCAAAGGAACTACATGCACTGAGCACTAATGGTGCTGTCATGGCAAGGATAGAAATTGTTTTGCGCATTTTTAAGATCACCTAAGAAATTGATTAGCTAAATTTGTATCACTTATTCCCAACCAGCACCAGCGCTACGAGTTATTTTCTTTCGTCTTTGAGGGCGCGTAAGTTGGCAAATAAGACCAATAGAGCGCCGATCGTTATCCAGATATCCGCCACATTAAAGACATACCAATAATAGCCGTAAGCATGGAAGCTTATGAAGTCGATAACGGCGCCGTGAATGGCCCGATCGATAATATTTCCAAAGGCGCCACTAATGACGAATACAAAGCCTAAGCGGATATATTTATTCTGTTCATTCCTCAAAAAATAAACAAATAAGATACATATGGCAGATGTAATACCTATTAACATCCATTGACCGAATGGGCTGTTGGCCGCAAATAGGCCGTAACTAACACCCCGATTCCAGATTAGGTTGAAGTCTAGAAAGGGCAATATGGCGGTTTGGGAATTCTCAAACCCCTTTGCTATATCGAGCGCGGCATATTTCGTAAGCTGATCTATTATCAACCCGAGAACAAAAACACCCCATAAGCTTTTTTTGCTAAACTCTGGAGGCGGTAGCGCGTCATGCTTCGGCCTAGCAGGTATTTGATCGGGGGTATTAGGCGTTGTCATATTCGCGAACAGCCTCTGCATCTCGGGGGGTTAGCCCGGGAAAGCCCTCCACAGAACCAACATCGGGAAGTATTTTCCATGAGCGTTCACATTTGTCTCCCTGTGCCAAAGCATGGATGACGCCAACATTTAGCACATCATCGAGCATAAAAGCATTGGCTGGTGGCGCTTCCGCGACCAGCTTAATTTGCGACGTGATGCAAACATCAGCCATATCGACGCCGTCCATTGCGGCAAAACGTTCGGCATCCCCGACATAAACAAGAGGGGCTGCCTCCAGGCTGGATCCGATATTTTTCTCACGTCGCTCAATCTCTAAGGCGCCGGTTACAACACGACGTATGTCTCTTATATGCGACCATTTCGTAGCAAGTGAGTCGTCTAACCAGTTCTCATTGGTTTCTGGGAATTGGCGCATGTGCACTGAGAAATTTTCATCTGGGAACCGCGACTGCCACACCTCTTCCATCGTGAACGAAAGAACGGGTGCGAGCCAAGCCGTTAAACATGAAAAAACGTCGTCCAATACGGTTAGACAAGCACGACGATTAATACTCGATGAAGGGTCGCAATAAAGAGCATCTTTGCGAATATCAAAATAGAAAGATGATAAATCAATGGTCATAAAGTTGAATAATGTTTGATAGACGCGACGGAAATCGTGACGCAGGTAATGGCTGCGGATGGTTTCATCTAATTTTCGCAAATTATGCATCATATAGCGTTCGAGTTCGGGCATGTCCTTCGTGGCAATGCGCTGGTCTTCTTGATAATCGTTTAAATTGCCCAGCATAAAACGAAATGTATTACGTAACTTGCGGTAGGCGTCTGTATTGGTTTTGATAATTTCTTGTCCAATACGTAGGTCTTCCGTATAGTCCGAGCTCATCACCCACAGTCGGATAATGTCGGCACCTGATTGTTGAATAACTTTGAGTGGATCGACAACATTACCCATAGATTTAGACATTTTGCGGCCCTTTTCATCCATGACAAATCCATGGGTTAAGACCTGCTTATAGGGGGCTTGTCCGCGCGTACCACAACTCTCAAGGAGTGAAGATTGGAACCAGCCCCGATGTTGATCCGAGCCTTCCATATAAATATCGGCAGGCCAATGCAGTTCAGGCCGTTGCTCTAACACGAAGGCATGCGTTACGCCGCTATCAAACCACACATCCAAAATATCAAAAACCTGTTCAAAATCAGATGCTTGGTGTGTTTCCCCCAAGAAGACTTGTGGGTCTGTATCAAACCATGCATCTGCACCATTTTCGGCGACGGCTGCACAAATGCGCGCATTAACATCGTGATCGCGTAATGGCTCGCCTGTTTTTTTATCGACAAATATTGTTAGCGGCACACCCCAAGCACGTTGCCGCGATAAGACCCAGTCGGGTCTGTTTTCAACCATCGATGAAATACGATTACGCCCTACACTTGGAAGCCACTCGACATCGGCAATTGCCTTCAATGCTGTATTGCGTAAATTGGTTTTATCCATGGAAATAAACCATTGCGGCGTATTCCGGAAAATAAGTGGTGCTTTAGAGCGCCAGCTATGCGGGTATTGGTGGCGCAATTTACCGCGCGCTAATAATTTTCCGGCATTCATAAGAGCTTCGATAACGGCGCCATTGGCATCGCCTTCCTTGCCATTATCATAGAGAACGCGCTTGCCTGCAAAAAGCGGGATCGTATCAAGATAGACGCCCGCTTCATCCATGGTGAAGGGTACTTCAATATTGTGTTTTCTGCCGAGTTCAAAATCGTCTTGTCCGTGGCCTGGTGCAATATGAACAAGGCCGGTACCAGTTTCATCTGTCACAAAGTCGCCAACTAAAAGTGG